>Ga0181579_10000018_pt1 | contig 102314 bp, 75 predicted proteins | sample 071ome_24_FD_132996 | JGI IMG/M metagenome (GOLD analysis project Ga0181579, IMG submission 132996) | Coastal salt marsh microbial communities from the Groves Creek Marsh, Skidaway Island, Georgia - 071402CT metaG (megahit assembly) | ecosystem: Environmental > Aquatic > Marine > Intertidal...
GACGAACTCGAGGAGGAACCTGCCGATAGCCTCGAGGACGATCCGGATGACGAGGACGAGGACGACGAGGTGGAGGACCCCTCCGCCTTCCTCGCCCTCGGGATCGAGGAGCAGATCGCCCGCGCCGTCGCGGACGAGGGATACACCGTGCCGACCGAGGTCCAGCGCCGCTCGATCCCCGACGCGATCTCCGGCCGGGATGTCATGGGGCTCGCCCAGACCGGGACGGGAAAGACCGCCGCGTTCTCGATCCCGATCCTCCAGCGACTCCACCTCAAGCCGCGCCGGGGGAAGAGGGCGATCCGCGCCCTCGTGCTGACCCCGACCCGCGAGCTGGCGATTCAGGTCCAGGAGAGCCTGGAGACCTACGGTCGGCATCTCCCCCTGCGCTCCACCGTGATCATGGGGGGGGTCTCCGCCGTCCCGCAGATCGCCGAGCTGCGCCGCACGCCGGATGTGCTCGTGGCCACCCCGGGCCGCCTCCTCGACCTGATCTCACAGGGGCACATCCGCCTCGATCAGATCGAGATGTTCGTCCTCGACGAGGCGGACCGGATGCTCGACATGGGGTTCATCCATGATGTGCAGAAGGTCGTCGAGAAGCTCCCCGAGCTGCGGCAGACCCTCTTCTTCTCCGCGACGATGCCGAAGGAGGTGGAGCGGCTCGCGAAGCAGCTCCTGACGCGCCCGATCCGGGTGGAGGTGACCCCTAGGACCTCCGTGCCGCGCAAGATCGACCAGCGAATCTTCATGGTCGCCCGCCTCGACAAGCGGAAGCTCCTCGCCCATCTCCTGAAGAACACCAAGGGGGCGCGCCGCGTCCTTGTCTTCGCGCGAACGAAGCGCCGGGCCGACTCGATCGTCCGACATGTGAAGAAGCTGAACGTGAATGTCGCGGCGATCCACTCGAACAAGGCCCAGGGGGCGCGGCAGAAGGCCCTCGCCGGCTTCTCCCAGGGAAAGATCCGGGTCCTCATCGCCACCGACATCGTGGCGAGGGGGATCGACGTCGAGGAGATCACCCACGTCATCAACTACGACCTCCCCTTCGAGCCGGAGAGCTATGTCCACCGGATCGGGCGCACCGCCCGCGCCGGAGCGGTCGGCGTCGCCTACAGCTTCTGCGACGGTGAGGAGATCCCCCTCCTGAAGCAGATCGAGAAGGTGATGAAGAGCCCGATCGAGGTGGAGACCGATCACCCTTTCCACACCACGGAGTTCGAGCCGCCTCCCGAGAAGCCCGCCCCCTCGCGGGGACGCTCCCGCGCCGCGGGCGGAGCCTCCGACCGCCCGGCGGGGCGACGGGGCGGCCGCGGGCGGGGGCGCTCCCGCGACACGGAGTTCGTGGAGGACGCCCCGCGGCGCTCCCGACGCCGCGGATCGAGGGGCGTCGCCGACCGGGAGAGGGAGCGAAGCGAGCACCGCTCCCGCCGCGATCACTCCGAGGGCGGGGAGTCCCGCCGCGCTCGACCGGAGCGGGACCGATCGGAGCCGCGTGGTTCCCGGCGCGAAGGAGGGCGGCGCCTCCCCGACGAGGGTCGCCGCCGCGAGCCGGCTGCGCGCACCGGGCGCTCGGGGAGGTCGGACTCCTTCTCCGCCGGCATCGACGACAACTTCGGAGACTCGGCGAACATCTTCGGGGGCGGCGGCCGCGCGCGACCCACCTCCGGACCGGGAGCGGGACCGGCCCGCCGGAGCTCCTCCGGGGGAGGATCCCATCGCCGGAGTGAAGGACCGGGGGGCCGATCGGGGGGTGAAGCGCGGCGACCCTCAGACGGAGGACGCCCGGGAGGCCGCTCCCGCCGCGGAGGCTCCTCCGGCGGGCGCCGCGGAGGCTCCTCCGGCGGGCGGCGCCGCTCCTCCTGAGGCTCCGCCCTCTTTCGAGGGATTCCCGGGGCGGGGATACTCTCCTGCGGGCCCCGGAGACTCCGGGGTCCTCAGGACCCCGAGGAACCATCGCGATCGAGGAGTGTCGTGCGCCGGATCCCCACCCTTCCCCTCCGCCCTGCGCCTCCTCGGCTCATCGCCTTCGTGCTCATCGCTCCCCTCCTCCTCACGGGACTCCGCGCCGGATCGAGCGCGGATCCTCCGTCCAGCGAAGCCCCGGGATCCGCGCCGGGCTTCGTGGAGGCGGTCTCTCCCTTCCTCCAGAGCTTCTGCACCCGCTGCCACGGACCGGAAGAGAGCGAGGGGGGCCTCGATCTGGTCGACCTCCTCGACCACGCCCGGCGGGAGGGGGTCATCGAGGACCTGCAGGACTGGCGGACGATCCGCGACAAGCTGCGCCACCGGGAGATGCCCCCGAACCGTCCGGAAGATGAGGGACTCCGCCCGGACGAGGGGGAGTATGCCGCAGTCCTGGACCTCCTCGACGGACACCTCGCCGCGTCGATCGCCGCGCTCCCCCAGGAGCCGGGAGCCGTCACCGCCCGTCGGCTGAACCGGACGGAGGCGGCCGCGACGCTCCGCGACCTCTTCGGGGTCGAGGTCGAGATCGAGCGCCATCTCCCCCCCGACGATGTCGGAGAGGGGTTCGACCACATCGGGGATGTCCTCGGGATCCCGCCGATCTTCTTCGAGAAGTGGATGGGACTCGCGGAGGAGGTCGCCCGGCGGGCGGTGGTCCTCCCGAACGAGGACCGCGCCCACGAGTGGCGGCATGAGGGGGATGCCCTCGAGGGGCGAGGCGGGGTCGGTCCGGCCTCCGGGGGCGTCTTCCGCATGTACTCACGGAGCACCGTGTCGGTGAAGCAGCTCATCCCCGCGGATGGCGAGTACGAGCTCGGGGTGCTCGCCTGGGGAGAGCAGGCGGGGAGCGAGCCGGTGAAGCTGGCGCTCTCCGTCGACGGAGAGCGGATCGCCGTCCTCGAGGTGCCGGAGACCCGGGAGAGCGGGGAGGGGAAGACCCTCGTCGCGAACCTCCGGGGTGGCGTCCGCGAGATCGCGGTGAGCTTCATCAACGACTACTTCGCGCCGCTGGCGAAGGACCCCGCCGAGCGGGATCGAAACGCGATCCTCCGGGCGATCACGGTCCGGGGACCCCGAGGGGGCTGCCCGCCAACTCCCTTTCAGAGCGGACTCTGGCCGGAAGAGCCGCCTCCCTCGGAGTGGCGCTCATCGCTCGAGAGGGTCCTCCCCCCGCTCCTCGCCCGGGTCTGGCGCCGGCCGGCGGAGGCGGCGGAGATCGAGCGCCTCCTCGACCTCGTCGATGAGGTGACCCCGGAGGATGCGAACGCGAGCCGGCACCTGAGAACGGCGATCGTCGCGATGCTCGTCTCCCCGAAGTTCATCCTGCGTCTCGAGGGTGAGCGGGACGGCGCCCCGGGGAGCGTCCGCGAGCTCGATGGCTTCGAGCGGGCGACCCGGCTCTCCTTCTTCCTCCATGGCACGACCCCCTCCCCCGCGCTCCTCGCCGCGGCGGAGGCGGGGGCCCTCGACAGCGCGTCCGGCGTCCGCCGCGCGGCGCGGCGGCTCCTCGAGGAGCCCGGCGCTCGCGCCCTCTCCGAGCGGTTCGTCCCCCAGTGGCTGCAGTTCGCCCACCTCCGGGAGCACTCGCCCGACCGGCAGCGTTTCGCGGACTACGACCGGCGCCTCGCCCGGTCCTTCGAGGCGGAGACGATCGAGCTCTTCGATCACGTCCGTCGGGAGGAGCGCCCCGTCCAGGAGCTGATCACCGCGGACTACTCCTTCCTCGACGCCCGCCTCGCACGGCACTACGGCATCGAAGGAGTCGAGGGGCGTCGCCTGAGGAAGGTCCCGGTCGCGCACCCTCGCGGAGGCGGACTCCTCTCCCACGGCAGCGTGCTGACCGCCACCTCGAGCCCCCGCCGCACCTCGCCGGTCGGGCGGGGGCGGTGGCTCCTCGAGACCCTGCTCGACTCCGCGCCCCCGCCTCCCCCCGCCGACATCGGGGACCTCCCCGACCCGGGGCAGCCGGGGAGCGCGCTCCCCCTGCGCGCCCAGCTCGCGAAACACCGCCGGGATCCCCGCTGCTCCCCGTGCCATGTGCGGATGGACGCCCTGGGCTTCGCTCTCGAGGAGTTCGACGCCATCGGACGCTGGCGGAGAGACGATCCCGACGCCATGATCGACTCCCGGGGAGAGCTCCCCGACGGACGGATCGTCGAGGGAGTCGCCGATCTCCGGCGGGTGATCGCGGAGGACCGCGGATACCTGCGGGCCCTCGCCCGCAACCTCTTCGTCTTCGCCCTCGGGCGAGGACTCACCCCGGAGGATGAGCCCGCCCTCGAGGCATTGATCGGTCGGATCGAGGGGGAGCCCACGATCCCGGCGCTCATCGACGAGATCGTCGGGACCCGCGCCTTCCTGGAGCGGAGGGCGCCGCCGCGCGCCGCGACCGCGAGAGAGCTCTGATCGGAGGACCATGACGATGCACCGCCCCCTCTCGCGTCGCACCGTGCTGCGCGGCCTCGGCACCGCCCTCGCCCTCCCCTGGCTCGAGGCGATGACGCCCCTCCAGCGGGTCGGCGGGCGCCTCATGGCGGCGGAGCCGCTGCGGCCGCTTCGTCATGCCTTCGTCTTCTTCCCGAACGGAACCCATCACGACGAGTGGGCGCCCACCGGGGAGGGAACGGAGGTCGCCCTCTCTCCGCTGCTCGCTCCCCTCGAGCGCCACAAGGGATCGATCACCTTCCTCCGGGGGCTCACCCACCGGAACGCGCGCGCGCTCGGAGACGGACCGGGGGACCACGCTCGCTCCGCCGCCGCGTGGTTGACGGGGGCGCACCCCTTCAAGACTCCGGGCACCGACATCCGGTGCGGGATGTCGATCGACCAGCGCCTCGCGGAGCTGAACGGACGGCAGAGCTTCTTCCCCTCGATCCAGCTCGGGATCGAGCACGGCCGCCGCTCCGGCCAGTGCGACTCCGGCTACGCCTGCGCCTACTCGAATCACATCTCGTGGGCGGACCCCTACACCCCGCTCACCCCCGAGGTCTCCCCCCGCCAGTTCCTCGATCGCCTCTTCCTCCGCGGCCCCGCCTCGGAGACGGAGCGCGCCCGGGCGGAGCGCCTCGCCCGCCGCAGGAGCATCCTGGACTTCGTGCAGGAGGATGTGCGACGCCTCGAAGGGCGGCTCGGCGTCCGGGACCGAAGGAAGGTCGACGCATACCTCAGCGCGGTCCGTGATCTGGAGCGGCGGATCGAGCAGAGCGAGCGGGCGGTCGCCCTCGAGGCCGAGGGCTCGGGCCTCGGCATCCCCGAGCAGGCGCCGAACTCCTACGACGAGCACGTGAGCCTGCAGATCGAGCTGATGATCCTCGCCTTCCGCCTGGACCTGACGCGGGTGGCGACCTTCATGCTGGCGAACGAGGGGAGCAACCGCTCCTACCCCTTCCTCGATGTGAACGAGGGACATCACTCCCTCAGTCACCACCGGGGAGACGAGCGCAAGATCGACGAGATCCGCCGGATCAACCTGTACCAGAGCGAGATCCTCGCGCGGCTCATCGACCGCTTCGCGGAGACCGAGGAGGAGGGGGTCCCCCTCCTGGACTCCTCACTGATCCTCTGGGGGACCGCGATCCGCGACGGCAATCGGCACGATCATCACGACCTCCCGATGCTCCTCGCCGGTCGCGGCGGGGGACGGGTCGCGCCGGGGCGGATCGTCCACACGCCGAAGGAGACTCCGGCGTCGAACCTCTTCCTCCGGATGATCGAGTGGAGCGGGGGCGGGGACGCCGCCTTCGGGGACTCCACCGGCGCCCTCGCGCTCTAGTCCTCCACCGCGCCGAGGCGGGGCAGCCACCACACCTCGCTCCCCGCGATGAGGACTCCCTGCTCCGGAGTGAACGCGCCCCGGTCGAGGAGATCGAGGAAGAGCCGCTCCTGCGCCCGCCCCGCCACGATCAGGTCGTCGAGATGGGCGAAGGGGATCGTCGTGGAGGGAACCGGAGCGAGGACCCCCGCCAGCTCCTCGGCGTAGCGCGCCCAGAGGTCCCCGTGCGGCGCGAGGAAGCCGCCGTCCACCTCGTACGCCCCGGTCCAGACGCCGACGAGGGTCGACTCGAGCTCCGCGATCGCTCCGATGGGGAGGACACGGGCGGACAGCAGCACCATGTTGACGGGAGAGAGGGTGTCGAGGCGCATGCGATGCTGGATCTCCGGGACCACGACCACCGCGCGCTGGGGCGGGGTCAGGACCGCCTCGACCTCGAGCATGGTGTCCCGCTTGAGGGTGAGCTCGTCGAGGAGCTTCGTGAGCACCCAGGAGAACTCGTCGTAGCTCGCGTTCAGCTCGGCGAAGACCCGGTCGTAGCTCTCACCGATCGCGATCAACTCACGGCTCTGGCTCGCCGCGAGGGGGAGCCCCGCCTCGCGGAGCATGGCGGCGATCATGTTGATCAGGGAGAGGGGGTGGGTGAACTCCCCGTTCACCTGCATCGTCGCGTTGGTGGGGAGCTTGTCGAGGATCGAGACCCCGTACTTCACGAGCTTGTTGTTCTCGGTCATCACCCGCTGCTGCGCGGCCGCGCTCGGGGGATTCCCATCGCGGATGTCGGCGAAGAGCGGCTCCACCACCTCGTTGATGCTGCGAATCGCCCCGCCGAGCTCATTCCAGTCGGCGTCCCGGATCTCGGCCAGCTCTCCCCACTCCCCGAAGACGATGACCCCCTCCGGCACGGTCGCCCCCGAGCCGGCCTCCGCGAGGACCGCGGCCGCGGCGAGGGCCTCCTCCGCGCGCTCGGCCCTCTTGACGAGGGAGCCGCGCTCCGCGCGGAGCTGGACGAGCTCCTCCTCGACCCGGATCCGCCGCTCCTCCGCCTCAGCGGAGAGCTGTCGGAGGCTCTCGTAGTGGGAGACCTCGACGAGGGTCGTGCCCGGCGGCGCGGTAGAGCCCCCCGGCCCGGGCCCGAGGGTCCATCCCACCACGAGCCCGAACAGTGCCGCCAGGAGGATCTGAAAAGGAGTGCTTCGCATCGCAACTCTCCCTCGCGTCGGAGGCTGGGCTGGGATGGGAGCCGGAGTCCGACGCGAACCTGGCTCCCCCCGGAGGACCGGCGCACCCCAGAGGGTCCCGGTCGGCGGGGAACGGTGGCGGAGGACCGTCGATCCTACTCGGCTCCCCCCGCCGGGGCCACCGGGAGCGGGATCCTGTCGGAGCGAGCGCTCAAGGATCGCCCCCCGCAGAGCCGATGAAGGGAGGGTGGATCGTCCTCGGGGAGACCTCCCGAGGACGGAGAGCATGGAGCCCAGCGCCGCCCGTCGCGGACGCCCCGACCGGAGGTCCCCTTGAGAGCGATGACCCTGGTCCTCGTCGGGACCTGGCTCCTCACCACCCTGGCCCTCCTCGCCGCGCAGCTGCACTTCTCCCATGGGGAGCTGGTGGCGGAGCGACAGCGGGCCGCCATACCCCTGCTCGAGGACGGGGTGCAGCGGGCCTCCTCCCTCCTGCTCGGGGGGGACCGGACCGCGCTCGCGCGCCGCCTCGAGAGCTGGCGTCGCGGCGCCGGGGTCTCGACGGTGGAGCTCCGCGGTCCGGGAGGAGCGGTGCTCGCGCGCCTGCCCGGCGACGCCCCCTCGCCGACGACGGACAGGGACATCCTCCGCGACCTCCGCGGCGATGGTGCCCCGACCATCCTCGAAGGCCCCCTCCGCAGCTCCCTCGCCGGTCCCGGCTCCACCGCGCTCGGCCAGCTCACCCTCGAGCTCCCCGCGGATGCGGGGCTCCTCGCCCGGTGGCGAGAGAGGCTCGTTCAGGAGCTCGCGATCACGGCCGGTCTCTGCGTCCCGCTCCTCGTGCTGCTCGTCGCTCTCCTGCGCCGCGCGGCGCGAAGAGCCCGCACCCACGAGGACCGGCTCTCCGCCACGACTCTCGACCTCGAGCAGGAGGTCGGTCGCCGCGCCCGCACCGTGGAGCGACTGCGCGTGAGCCAGGAGCGCTACGAGCTCGCCGCTCGCGGCGCCTCCGGCGGTCTCTGGGACTGGAACCTGCGTACCGATGAGCTCTTCTACTCACCCCGCTGGAAGACGATGCTCGGCTACGACGAGAGAGAGATCGAGCCGACCCTCGAGGCGTGGCTCGGCCTCGTCCACCCCGAGGACCGGCCGGAGATGGAGAGGAAGCTCCGGCGGCATGTCGCCGGGAAGGTCGGCCTCTTCGAGGACATCTACCGCATCCGCTCCCGCTCCGGCGAGTACCGCTGGATGCTCTGCCGCGGCCTCGCGATCCGCGATGCGGGCGGCCGACCCCTGCGCGTCGCCGGGTCCCAGACCGATGTCACCGACATGAAGCGGGCCGAGGCGCGCCTGCGCCGCGAGGCGCTGCACGACCCGCTCACCGGCCTGCCGAACCGGAGTCACTTCCAGAAGGAGATCGAGGTGGCGATCGGACGGGCCCGCCTCGACGATGCCTACCGCTTCGCCGTGCTCTTCATCGATCTCGATGACTTCAAGGTCGTCAACGACTCCCTCGGCCACGAGGCCGGAGACCAGCTCCTGCGCGAGGTCTCCTCCCGCCTGAGGCGCTCGGTCCGTGTCCTCCCCCAGGAGGGGCGCCGGACGAGGGACTCGGTCGCGCGTCTGGGCGGAGACGAGTTCGCGATCCTCCTCGATGGGATCGAGTCCCGCGCCCAGGTCGAGAGCATCGCCCATCGGATCCAGGAGCGCCTGCGGGCGCCGCATCTGATCGGGAGCTCCCGGATCTCCGCCTCCGCCTCGATCGGCATCACCCTCCCGGCGGGGGCGGAGCGGAGCTCGCAGGAGCTGCTGCGGGACTCCGACACCGCGATGTACCGGGCCAAGGCGCGGGGACGCGGCTTCCACGAGTTCTTCGACAAGAGCATGCACCTCAGCGCGGTGCAGCGAATGCAGGTCGAGCGGGACATCGAGGAGGGCCTCGAGGAGCGGCAGTTCGAGCTGCACTACCAGCCGATCCTCGACCTCAACAGCGGCTGCTTCGCCGGGTTCGAGGCCCTCGTGCGCTGGAACCACCCGACCCGGGGCTTCATCGGGCCGGGCGAGTTCATCCCCATCGCGGAGGAGACCGGGCTCATCGTCCCCCTCGGGGAGTGGCTCCTCAACGAGGCGTGCCGCCAGCTGCGCGCCTGGGCGCTCGCCGACCCCTCCCGAGCCGGGAGCTTCATGGGCGTGAACATCTCCACGCGGCAGTTCGAGCTCGGGGATGTGGCCGGCATGACCGAGCGCGCCCTGCGGACCACCGGTCTCCCGCCGGAGCTCCTGAAGGTCGAGATCACCGAGAGCGTCATCATGGAGGGCTTCGACAAGACCCAGGAGATCCTCGAGCGACTCCGCGCTCTGGGAGTGCAGGTCGCGATCGACGACTTCGGCACGGGCTACTCGTCGCTGAGCTACCTGCACCAGCTCCCGATCGATGTGGTGAAGATCGACCGCTCCTTCGTCGGCGAGCTCGAGTGGGACGACCAGAAGCGGATGATCGTGAACGGCATCTGCGCCCTCGTGCACGGCCTCGGGCTCGATGTCGTCGCCGAGGGGGTCGAGACGCCGGGCCAGCTCGAGATCCTCCGGGAGCTCGGCTGCCGCTTCGGGCAGGGCTTCCTCTTCTCCCGCCCGGTCCCGGCGGACCAGGCGGAGGCGTTCCTCTTCGGCCAGCCGAGCTTCGAGAACACCTCCGGCCCCTGATCCGCGCCAACGACCGAGATCCCCGCCCCTCGCCTCCTCTTCGGCGTATCCTCCCCCCGGAAGGAGCGCGCCAATGACGATCCCCCTCTATCAGGCGGACGCCTTCACCGACCGTCTCTTCGCGGGCAACCCCGCCGCGGTCTGCATCCTCGAGGAGGAGCTCCCCGATGCGCTGCTCCTCTCGATCGCCCGGGAGAACAACCTCTCCGAGACCGCCTACCTGCGGCGAGGGGAGGACACCTGGAATCTCCGCTGGTTCACGCCGGGGGGAGAGGTGAACCTCTGCGGGCACGCGACCCTCGCGAGCGGCCACATCATCCTCACCGAGCTGGAGACCGACCGGGACCGGGTCGACTTCTCCACGGTGAGCGGCCCCCTCGGCGTCTCACGGGACGGAGGCGGCTACCGCCTCGACCTGCCATCGTGGCCGGGGCGGGAGGTGCCCGCACGGGAGGAGTGGGGCGCCGCCCTGGGGATCGAGCCCCGCGCCGTGCGGAGGACCGACCGCGACATCTACTGCCTGCTCGACTCGGAGGAGGAGGTCCGCGCCGCGGCGCCCGACTTCCGGGCCCTCGCCCGGATCGAGCTCGATGGGGTGCGGATCGATGGGGCGGGGATCGGCGCGATCGGCGGAGATGGGGACACGGTCTCCCGCTACTTCGCCCCGGCCCTCGGCATCGACGAGGATCCGGTCACCGGCTCGGCCCACTCCACCTGGGTCCCCTGGCTGGCGGAGCTCACCGGCCGAAGGGAGCAGACCTGCCGCCAGCTCTCCGCCCGCGGCGGCACGATGCGGGCGGAGCTGCGCGGGGAGCGGGTGCAGCTCATCGCGGGGGCGGTCACCTACCTGCGCGGCTCGATCGAGCTCGGCTGAAGACCACCCGGGCGGCTCAGTTCGCCGGCGCGTCCCAGCGGAACGGCTCCATCGGCAGTCCGTCCGCGTTGACCACGTTCCCTCGCACCGGGTTGTCGCTCCAGTTGTAGCGGATGTGACGGATCACCTCTCCGAGGGGATGGGTGAGGGTCACGCTCGACCGGGAGATCGTGCCGGTCGCCCAGTGCCACTCCTCCCCGTCGGAGGAGACCCCGAAGCCCGCGGCGGGGAGCCCGTCGGTCGTCTTCATCCCCTTCGCCTCGGTGAAGAAGACGCGGACGGTGCTCGCCACCGACCCTTCACCCTCCTCCGCCCGGACCACCTCGCTGAAGACCGGGCCGGTGTGCATCAGCCACTGCTCGTAGACCTTCGCCCGGGCCCAGAGGGCGAGCCTCCGCCCGACCTCCTTCTTGTTCCTCGGGTGAATGTCGTTCGCGTCTCCGATGTCGGTCGTGACGACGAGGCCGGTCTCCACCGTGACGCGATGCGCGTGGCGCTGCGCGTCCCGCAGATGAGCCCAGCCTCCCTGGTTCGGGTCGTCGGAGGCGGCCTTGAACGCCGCGAGCTGCACGATGCCGAAGGGGAAGTTCCCCTGACCCCAGGCCTGTCGCCAGCTCGTGATCATCAGCGGGAGGAGCTCCCGGTACGCCTCCGCCTGGTTGGCGTTCGATTCACCCTGGTACCAGGTCGCTCCGCGGATGGCGTAGGGGATGAACGGCCGAAGCATGGCGTCATGGATCAGCCCGGGTCCCGTGCTGCGTCTCGTCGGATCGACGGGGAGGGACGGGCGACCCGCGCCGAACCGTCCGTCGAAGGCGACCCCCGCCTCGCACAGCCAGGGGCCGTGCAGGGAGAGAAACGGCGGACGGACGGAGGCGTCGCCCGCGGGAGAGAGGCGGTAGCTGGACGGTCCGCCGGTGCCGCCTCCGGCTCCGCCGGTGTCGAGCACGGTCAGGGCGATCACATGCCGTCCCTCGGTGACGAGCTCGGCCGGGACGGTGTAGCGCCGCGGAGTGTTGTGGCTGTGGGTCGTCTGTCCCACGAGGACCCCGTCGAACCAGACCCGGTCCGCGTCGTCGAGCGGACCGAGGGTGAGGACGAGCTCGCGCCCGACCCAGCTCCGGGGGATGGCGACCCCCCGGCGATAGCGCACGATCCCGTCGAAGCCGGCGAGGCCCTCCTGGTCGCGCCAGAGTCCCGGCAGCGGCATCGTCCCCCACTGAGAGTCATCGAAGCCGGTCTCGATCCAGTTCCCCTGGCCGCCGCCGGCGACGCGATGGTCGCGATCCCGCGCGAGCTGCTCCTCCCACCAGGGCTTCATCGACTCCTCGTAGCGGGCGACCGCCGCGGCGTGCTCCTCCCGGATCCTCGCCTGATCCCGGTTCGCCCACTTCGCGACCTCGACCTCGAACTCGGCGACCGACGCGCCGAAGAGGGGGTGCTTCCTGAGAGAGGCCCGATCGGTCCACGGCTCCGCCCGGGTTCCGCCCCAGTGGATGGCGAGCAGGCCGACCGGCACATCGAGGGCCGCGATGAGCTCGAGCGCGAAGGCGGTCCCCACCGCGGTGAACTCACCGATCGTCTGGGGGGTCGCGACGGTCCAGGTCGCGCCGGTGGTGAACTCCGGCTTCGTGGAGAGCAGGTGCGAAGGCCGGATCACCCGCAGGCGGGGGTGGTCCCCGCCGAGGATCACCTCGTCGGCCCCGTCGGAGGCGCTGACCGACCACTCCATGTTCGACTGCCCGCTGCACACCCAGACCTCACCGACGAGGACATCCTTGCAGACGATGTGCTCCTCGCCGCTTCGGATGTGCAGGGAGCGCCCGAGGTCACTCGCCTCGAGAGCGGGGAGATCGACACGCCACGCGCCGCTCTCCTCCACCTGGGTGGAGACCTCATGAGGACCGAATTGGACGGTGACGGTGCTCCCCGGCTCCCCCCGCCCCCAGATCGGGACGGCGACGCCCCGCTGGAGGACGGCGTGATCGGAGAAGACCGATGGGACCTCGAGCTCCGCGGACAGGGTCGGCGAGACGAGGAGCAGGACGAGGAGAAGGGGTGCGAGCAGCGAGCGGGACATGGGTTCACCTCCGTCGGCATCATGGGCGGGGAGCCCGGGCGTGCAAGAGACCTCGGGCGGAGAGCTCGGGGCTGGGTCCTCGGGGCTGGACTGGGCGGGAGCCCGCGAACTCTCGATGGAATGTCCTGGCCCGAGGGGGTCCCGCGGGTGACGATCCTGTTTCGCTCGGCTCGCGCTGCGGTCCTGCCGGACCCTGGCCCGGGCACCCCGCCGGAGCGAACGCCCGGATCCCCGGTCCCCCCGGGGAGGACCGCCCGGGCACCCCGAATCGTCGAGACAGCGACCGAAGGCAAGGCTGTGCCCCAGAGCTGGACCGTGCCCCAGAGCAGGACCGTGCCCGAGTGCTGGGCCGTGACCCGAGCTCCGGGAGAGCCCCACTCCCGCCCGGCCCGCCGTCGCTGCGCCGCCTCCCGCCTCCGCGCGGAGGTCACGGGAGGTGCGCGCACCCCCGACGAGGAGGATCCGAGGACGCCCACAGAGCCCCCGCCTGCGCTGGTTCTCCAGGTCAGCGTAGCGGTCTTCAGCCAGGAGAGCCCGAGCTTCCCCGCTCGGGCTCTCCCTCTTTTCGGCTCCTTCGCCTCCGCGACCGCGCCGCGAGCTTCAGCGGGGCGCGGCGCCGAGCGAGCCCAGGATCCGGGCGTTCTCCCGCATGACCGAGAGCCAGTCCCCCTCCTCGGGAGGATGCTCGCAGGCGGAGAGCACGATGCATCGGATCCCCCGCGCCTCGAACGCCGCCGCGACCGCCCCGATGGGACGGGACTCCCAGAGCAGGACCGAGCGACCGGTCTCGGCGACCGCCTCGACGAGCTCCGGCGCGGGCACCTCCTCCGGATCGATGTCGAAGTTGAGGATCTCCCAGTCGTATCGATGGGCCCCGTAGTCATACGCGGGGTGATTCGCGAGCAGAGGAGGGAGCCCCTCGACCGCCTCGAAGGCCTCGTCGAGAGACTCCAGGTCGGCGTGGAGCTCCGCCGCGCGGGCCGCGAAGGCGTCTCCGTGCTCCGGCAGGAGGTCTCGCAGCGCAGCCTGCATCCGATCCACATGCAGCTTCAGCAACTGGGGGTCGAACCAGACATGGGGGTCGACCCCCGCATGGGAGTGGTCTCCATCGGGACCGTGCTGGTGCTCGACCGCCTCGTCGAAGGTCAGCCACTGCCCGCGGTAGGCATCGGCGAGGGTCACGGTGCGGGAGGGAGCGAGGGTCACCTGATCGAGCCAGGTCTCGAGCCCCGCGCCGTTGAGGACGACGAGGCTCGCGGCCTGCAGGGCCGCCACCCCCTCGCGCGAGGGGGTCCAGTGCAGGGGATCCGCATCCTCCGGGATCGGCATGCGGACCTCGCACAGCTCTCCGGCGAGCCGGGTCGCGAGGTATCGGTTCGCCTCGATCGTGGTGATCACCACGGGCCGCCCGCCCGTCCCGCCGGCGGCGGGCGCGGGATCTCCGGGTGCTTCGGTGGAGCACCCACCGAGGAGGAGCAGGACGAGGGGCACGAGGAGGAGGCCGCGGGGCGACCGTCCGACGCCCAGTGACGAGGGCAGGGCGAGCAGGCGCATGGAGATTCTCCCTTCGGAGAGCATCAGATTCCGAATGTGCGGTCGAGGGCGAGGACTCCGAGGATGACGGACCCCACCGCGACGAACGCGCCCGCCCCGAGGATGAGGAGGAGCTCGATCGTCGCGACCCGCAGGATCCAACCTCGGCTGGCCCCGATCTTGAGCAGGGTCTCCCGCTCCCGCTGTCGGACCTTCCAGTCGAGGGCGAAGACGAGGATGAGCAGGAGTGCGGTGGCCGTCCCGACGAGGAGGGTGTTTGCGTCGAAGAACCGCTTCACCCGCAGGACGATGGAGAGGGTCTCGTCGAGGACCTCCCGCGGCTCGATCGACTCGAGGAGAGGATCGACGGAGAGCCGCGCCCGGAGGATCGTCCCCGATCTCGGATCGCGCGGGACGACGATGATCGCGGAGACCGGCCAGGCATCCGCCTCACCGTGGAAGTGAAAGCTGCTGCGGTTCTCATCCGTGATCTCGGTCCAGGTGCGCACCGCCGCGCTGGCGGTGACCGCTCCCTCGCCGGTCCCGAGGAGGAGCGCCGGGTCGGAGTCCGCGTCGAGGGACTCGTGCCCGTGGCCGAGCCCTCGCACCACCCAGGTGGTCCGCAGGCTGGTGAAGACCGCGCGATCATCCGGCCCCCCCGACCGCGCGAGCACTCCGACGATCCGGAGACGGAGCGGATAGGTCGAGCCGATGTCGTAGAGCCGCCCCGAGTCGGTCAGCAGCGGATCCCCCACCCCGACGCCGAGGGACTCCGCGACCTCCTCCCCCACCACCGCGTCTCCGAGGAGCTGCGGCAGCGTGCCGCGGCTCACCTGCAGCCCTCGAAAGGGGAAGTAGTCGAGGGTTGTCCCGACGAGGGGATGTCCACGGGCGGTGTCATCGAGGAAGAGGGGGATCGCGGTGGCGAGGGGTCGCTCCTCGATCCTCTCCTCCCCGATCCGCTCCGCATCCGCGAGGGAGAGGGTGCGGGCCGGGGTCGTGCGGAAGTAGAGGGAGTGCAGCAGGAGGTCGAACCGACTCCCCGGCGCACCGACGACGAGGGGGGTGTCCGTCGCCCGCGTGGTGATCGTCGACTCGTGACGGAGCATCAGCAGCTGGATCGCGAGGGGGAGCGCGGCGACGAGCGCGATGCAGAGCACGAGGAGGAGCGTGCGCACGCGATGATGGGTGATCGAGCGGAGGGCGAGGGAGACGGGACCGATCACGACCCACCTCCGGGCTCCGGGGACTCGAGATCGATCACCTGCTCGAAGCGCGCGAGGAGGGAGTGGTCATGGGTGACGACGAGGACCGTCGTCCCGGCGCGCTCCGCTTCCGCGAAGAGCTGATCGAGCACGACCGCGCCCGTCCGGGGATCGAGGTTGCCGGTCGGCTCATCCGCGAGGAGGAGGCGCGGTCCGACGACGAGCGCGCGGGCGATCGCCACCCTCTGCCGCTCCCCGTGGGACAGGCGTCGGGGGTGACGACGCAGGAGAGGACCGAGACCCAGACGCCCCGCGAGCTCCTCGACCCTCCCGCTCCTCCCCTCCGACCCCAGCGCGGGGTCGATGGCGAAGGGGAGGGAGATGTTCTCCCGGACGGAGAGATGCTCGAGGAGCTCGAACTCCTGGAAGACGAGCCCGATCCCCGCCAGGCGACGGCGTCGGCGCGCCGCCTCCGGGAGGCCGGAGATCACCTCGTCATCGAGCGTGACGGTTCCGCGGTCCGGCGACAGGATCCCGGCGATCAGATGGAGGAGGGTGGTCTTGCCGCTGCCGCTCGGACCGATCACCGCGGTGCGCGAGCCCGGCTCGAGATCGACGGAGGCGAGGGAGAGGGAGGAGTCCCCCCCCGGGTGACGAAAGCCGAGCTCCTCGCAGCGGACGCGGGCGCCGCGCAGGTGAGGCGTTCCGGGGGTGGCCGAGCTCACAGCGCGACCTCCCGGCCGTCGTCGAGGCGCTCCTGCTCGAGCACCTCCACCCCGCCGATGCGCCAGCCATCCGCCTCGCTCCAGCGCACGCGGTACCGGGCCTGATAGCGGTTCGTCCGCCAGTGTCCGTGCCCCCAGTGGCGCACCGTTCCGATCACCTCCCAGCGGGCGACGACATCGAAGGCTGGCTCGATCGGCGCCCCCGCCATCTCCGGGCTCGCGTCGAGGGTCCGGACCGATCGGATGGTGCAGGTCGCATCCTCGGAGTACTCGAGCTTCATCCTCAGGGAGCGGTAGATCTCTGCGTAGACATCATCGATGAGCTCCGGCGCGAGAGAGCGGGAGAGGGCATCGTAGACCGCCCCCTCATCGTCGTAGTCGAAGGCGCGGTAGATGTTGCGATGAAGCGTCTCGAAGAGCGCGCGGGCATCCTCCGGCGGAGGCAGCTCCACCCGCGCCTCCCCCGGCCAGCGGAAGGGGACGACGAGAACGGATGAGGTGAGGCCCGCACCGAGGAGGGCCGCGAGGACGAGCGCCGGGGCGCCGCGTCGACCGGCGCGGCGACGCCGCGCCCCCCCCACGAGGCCGAGGAGGGCGAGGAGCGCGGAGAGGACGGGGAGCGCTCCCTGCGGCGCCGGCACCCCCGGCGGCACCGCCTCCGGGTCGAGGGTGGGGCGGGAGCCCGGGCGACGCCACTCCGCCGCCGGGGAGTCTCCCCTGAGCTGGAGGACCCGGTAGTCCTCCGGAGAGCTGAAGACGAGGAAGGCCGCCTCCAGGGGATAGTCATCCTCGGTGTCGTAGCGGCTCCAGACGAACTCGATCGTCCCCGGTTCGCCCGGCGCCCCATAGTGCGCGACCACCTCCGCGAACTCGAGGAAGTCGGTGTCCTGGGTCCCCTCGAGGTAGGCGAGGTCCTCGATCACAGGGCGGACATCGATGGCATCGATGGCGACCGGGGCATGAATCGCGAGGAACCGGCCGACCTCCTCGCAGCGCTCCTCGTACTCCTCGTCCCCGAGCTCGGGGAGGGTGCGGACATCGATCCCCGTCCAATGCCGGAAGAGGTAGCGATCGATGAGCAGGGAGAGCTGGAGGCGCCCGTCGCGGAGGTCCGCCTCGAGGTTGAGGGGGGCGGGGACATGCGTGCCGTCCGCCGCGCCCGCGGTCCCGCCGAGGAGCAGGAGCGCGAGGAGGAGGGATCCCGGGAAGTGGTGACGGTGGATCGGCATCGCCATGGGGTTACCGGAGTTGCCGGGGGAGCGCAAGGGGAGCCGGGACACGCGGCGCCGGAGCACGAGCGTGCCCCCCCGCCCCCGGAGGGACGAGAGGGCACGCTCCGATCGACGGGGAGGGAGGCGGATCAGAGAACGATCTTCTCCTTCTTCGCGGCCTCCTCCTTCTTCTGCTCCTCGAGCGCCTTGACCTCGTCGGGCCAGACCACGCGGAGATCGACCATCTTGCCGTCCCGCTTCACGACGACCGGCTTCTCCGGCCCGCCCTCGCGGAGAGCCGGGCCGAGGGAGCGGCGCCCCTCGAGCTCCTTGCCGTCGATCTTCACGATCTCATCCCCGGCCTTCACCCCCGCGGCCTCCGCGGGGGAATCGGGGACCACCCCCTCGACGACGAGCCCGTCGAGGAAGACCCCGAGGCGCCGGCCTCCACGGCCGCCCCCATCCCCCGGCACTCCCATGCCGGTCCGATCGAGCATGCCATCGAGGTCGGCGATGCCGAGGGCGGCGAGAGCGACGACGAGGGTGGAGTGCTCCAGATACTCGGGGATCGCGAGGTCGTAGGTGTCGAACTGGGTGTGGATGCCGTGCCAGGTGTCCGCGCGACCCTCCTGGTCCCAGAAGAAGCCGGGGACCCCGTAGCGGAGGAAGGAGGCGTGGTCGCTCCCGGCGCTGCGCGGCAGGCCACCCGAGGACATCTTCAGCTCGAAGGGGTACTCGGGGTTCAGATCGAAGACATGCCGGAAGGCCTCCTCCATCTGCGGGTGCATCGCCTCGGTGGTCGGCAGGCTGGCGATCACGTTGGGGCCGCCGTCGTAGACGAGGCAGGCGGAGGTCTTCTCCATCAGGTCGGAGTACTTGTCGCAGTAGGCCTTGGAGCCGAGCAGCCCCTGCTCCTCGCCGCTCCAGAGCATGAACCGGATCGTCCGACGCGGCTTGATGCCGGCCTTGGTCAGCAGCCGGGCGACCTCGATCGTGACCGCGGAGCCGCAGCCGTTGTCGGTCGTCCCGGTCGCGCCGTCCCAGCTGTCGATGTGCCCGCCGATGACGACATGCTCATCCGGGAACTCTGTCCCGACGATGTCGCCGTACACGTTGTAGAACTTCGCGGGCCCCTTCTCGAAGTGATTGCGGATGTCGAATTGGAGCTGCGGCGCGTCCCCCGCATCGATCTTCCCCTTCACCAGATCGAAGTGATCCTTGAGGAGATAGATGTTCGGGGTGGTCGGGAGCTCATCCCAGGTGACGCGGGCGTTCCCGAGGGTCTGGATGTACTGGTTGCGGGTGGCGGTGATGAAGCCGGCCACCCCCGCCTCCTCGAGCCAGGTCCGGGCGGCGCGCGCCGCCTGCCGCTCCTCGCGGGAGAGGCGTCCCCCCCGCCCATCGTTCATGAGGATCCAGGCCCCCGCGTAGGCCGAGGCATCCGCGCCCTCGGTCGACTCCGGCGGGAGCATGGCCGGTCCGGTCTGGGTGCCGCGGGTCCCGGCGGACCACGCGGGAGTGCCGAACTCGAGCGCCATGCCCTCTTCGCCGAGGAGCTTCCCCGACCACGGGCCACGGTGGAACGCGACCGGGAACTCCCCGGCCTCCTCCATGACGATGTTCTGGAGCCCGAAGGACTCGAACTGCTCCATCGCCCACTCGCAGGCGACATGGTCGTTGTGACTGGAGGTGAGTCGGCTGCCGATGACGTTCACCAGATGGTGAAGGACCTCCATCACCTGGGCGTCCTCCCGACCCAGATCGATGAGGTCGCGGACCGCCTGCTCGCGCGCATCGGCGGGGGTCGGTGCGCCATCCGCGGCGACGACCGGAGTGCTGAGCAGGAAGATGGTGGCGAAGATCGCGGTGAAGCGCAGCATCGTGATGTTCCTCCTCGGACCGTGGGGTCCGCAGTGGCATGAGGCCCGGACATGAGATCGAAGGGGGGCGAGCGATCGGACATGGCTCACCGACGAGGTCCCGGCGGGAGCGCGGGCCTCCGAGGACCCGGCGAGCGGGCCTCCCGATCGAGCCCGCGGGTCCGGACCGGAGACGCGGAGCACCCTGTGTCGGCAGCGGGACGGGGATCGACTCCCTCGCCCCTCAGGCACGGACGACCGCGCCCTGATTGTCCACATTCCATCCCTCCGGTACACTCGAAACCGCCCCGGCAACCGGCCGGAGCGTCTATGACCACAGGACGGAGAACCCGCATGACCCGCCCGATCCCTCCCCTCTTCCTCGCGCTGATCCTCCTCTTCCCGGTCAGCGCCCGCGCAGACTTCACGATCACCGACTTCTCGACCACCACCGTCAACCTCGTCTACCCGGCGGTCCCCGCCGGCGGGGGGCCCGCGAACGTCGCCTCCGTGGTCGGGAGCGCCCTCCAGGTGACTCCGGGCGTCCTGTCGGCCCTCGGAGCGGTCTGGGTCGACACGCCGGAGGTCCTCACCGGCGGCTTCTCCACCGAGTTCACCTTCGAGTTCCTTCCCTCCCCCACCGGCGGGGGCGGCGGCAGCGGAGACGGGCTCGCGTTCGTCATCCAGAACGATCCGATCGGGCTGGACGCCATCGGGAACCACGCCTCCGCCATGGGCTACGGCGGCTTCTCCGGGAACCCCGGACGAGGGATCAACGCGAGCCTCGCCATCGAGATCGACGACTACCTCGGCGCCGGACAGAACGACCCGAACGCGAACCATGTGAGCATCCACACCCGCTACACGGGAGACAACTCGGCCGACCACGCGCTCGCCTCCCTCGCGGAGACGACGAACGTCCCCTTCTTCGGCCAGGGGAGCGGGATCCACACGGTGGGAGTCGAGTACGACGGGCAGACCCTGAGCGTCTACTTCGACGACCCGAACACGCCGATCCTCACCCTGACGATCAACCTCGCCTCCGTGCTCGGGGGAAGCTCGGGGTACATCGGCTTCACCGGCTCCGGTGGAGGGGCCTACCAGGTCGAGAACGTGTACACCTGGAGCTTCGCCACCGGCGTCAACGGGGCGGAGGACTGCGGCAACGGGACGGATGACGATGGGGACGGGGACATCGACTGCGCGGACAGCGACTGCAGCGGAGACCCGATCGCCTGCCCCGCCGGTGAGGCCTTCTACCGAGGAGACACGAACAACGACGGCGGCGTGAACATCGCCGACGCCGTCTACCTGCTCTCCGTCCTCTTCCCGACCGGCCCCGCGAACGCGCTGACCTGCCTCGACGCCGGGGATGCGAATGCGGACGGGGGGCTCAACATCGCGGATGCGATCACCCTGCTGAACTCGCTCTTCGCGAGCCCGGCGCCGCCCCTGCCCTTCCCGAACGCGGGGGATGGGTGCAGCGTCGATCCGGGCAGCACCCTCGGGTGCGACAGCTTCGACGCCTGCCCCTGACCGCGACAGCGCCGGTCCAACGGCTCCCGTCCGGTCCGCCGCCAGATGGAGCCGACAGCGGATGGAGCCGGGGCCGGAGCGGCTCCCCCACCCCGGCCCCACCCCAGATCCTCGCCCTGACCGCCGCTCCGGTCGGCGCGCCGGTCAGCTCCCCTTCTTCTCGATCTTCCCCCAGGTGTCCCGAAGCCCCACCGTGCGGTGGAAGGCCGGGGCTCCGTCCGCGGCGCGCACCGGGTCGTTGCAGAAGTAGCCGAGTCGCTCGAACTGCACGACCTCTCCCGGAGACGCCGAGGCGAGCGCGGGCTCCAGCCGGGCGGAGACGACCTGCCTCGAGTCCGGGTTGAGGTGAGCGAGATAGTCGTCCCCCTCCTCCGGATCGGGGCTCGCGAAGAGGTGGTCGTAGAGGATCACCTCGGAGGTGACCGCGTGCCCCGCGCTCACCCAGTGGATGATCCCCTTCACCTTCCGGCCGTCGGAGGTCTTGCCGCCCCCCGACTCCGGGTCGTAGGTGCAGCGCAGCTCGACGATCTCCCCCGCCGCATCCTTGATCACCTCATCACAGCGGATGACGTAGGCGTAGCGGAGGCGGACCTCCCGGCCGGTGACGAGGCGGAAGAACTTGCGAGGCGCCTCCTCCCGGAAGTCGTCGCGCTCGATCCACACCTCGCGCGAGAAGGGGAGGATCCGGGTGCCCGCGCTCTCGTCGCCGGGGTTGTTGATCGCCTCCAGCTCCTCCACCTGACCCTCGGGGTAGTTGGTGATGACCACCTTCACCGGGTCGAGGACCGCCATCCGCCGCTCGGCGGTGCGGTTGAGGACCTCGCGCGTGCTGAAGTCGAACTTCGCCCAGTCGATCGTCGAGTTGTACTTGGCGACCCCGATCTCCTCGCAGAAGTGGCGGATGGCCTCCGCCGGGACTCCGCGCCGGCGGATCCCGCCCAGGGTCGGCATCCGCGGGTCGTCCCATCCCTCGACATGTCCCTCCTCGACGAGCTGGCGGAGCTTGCGCTTGCTCGTGATCGTGTGGGTGAGCTCGAGGCGGGCGAACTCGATCTGCCGCGGCCGGGCGGGGAGATCGAGGTTGTCGAGGTACCAGTCGTAGAGGGGTCGATGGTTCTCGAACTCGAGGGAGCAGAGGGAGTGGGTGATCCCCTCGATCGCATCGGACTGACCATGCGCCCAGTCGTAGGTCGGGTAGATGCACCACCGGTCCCCGGTGCGGTGGTGCTCCTGCCGGATGATCCGGTACATGACCGGATCGCGCAGGTTGAGGTTGGGACTGCTCATGTCGATGCGCGCCCGCAGAGTTCGGCTGCCGTCCTCGAACTCCCCCGCCTGCATGCGGCGGAAGAGGTCGAGGTTCTCCTCGACCGGCCGGTCGCGGAAGGGGCTGTCCCGACCCGGCTCGGTGAGGGACCCGCGGTACGCACGCATCTCCTCCCCCGAGAGGTCGCAGACGAACGCCTTGCCGCGCTCGATCAGGGAGGTGGCGAGCTCGACGAGTCGCTCGAAGTAACCGGAGGCGTAGTAGAGGCGGTCGTCCCAGTCGAAGCCGAGCCAGCGGACATCCTCCTGGATCGCCTCGACGAAGCGGGTCTCCTCCTTGGTGGGGTTCGTGTCGTCGAAGCGGAGGTTGCAGGAGCCGCCGTACTTCTCGGCCAGCCCGAAGTTGATGCAGATCGCCTTCGCGTGGCCGATGTGGAGGAACCCGTTCGGCTCGGGCGGGAAGCGGGTGTGGACACGCCCCTCGTTCCTCCCCTGCGCGAGGTCCTCATCGATGATCTTCTCGATGAAGTGCTTCCGCTCCGGTGCCTCGTCCGCGCGGGGCTCGGCTGCATCGTTCATGGCGACTCCTGACTCGGATGACCGACGCGGGTCGGGGATCGACACCGCGCTGCGGCGCATGATAGCAGCGCACCCCGGAGAAGGAGGATCAGCGGCGCATCTTCGCGGGGAGCTTCTTCGCCTCCTCCGCGATGCGCTTCTTCGTGGCGGCCCAGGAGCAGATCGGGCAGGTCGCGAGGTCGTGGCCCCGGGCGGGGCAGTGCTCCCGGCCGAAGAAGATGATCTGCAGATGAAGGCGGTTCCAGCGCTCCCGCGGGAAGACCCGCTTCAGGTCCGCCTCGGTCCGCTCGACCGACTTCCCGCTGGAGAGCCCCCAGCGGGCCGCGAGGCGGTGGATGTGGGTGTCCACGGGGAACGCCGGCACCCCGAACGCCTGAGCCATCACGACGCTGGCGGTCTTGTGCCCCACGCCGGGGAGGGCCTCGAGGGCCTCGAAGCTCTCCGGGACCTCGCCTCCATGCTCCTCGACGAGGATCCCCCCGAGTCGGGCGAGGGCCCGCGCCTTCTGGGGGGCGAGCCCGATCTTCCGGATGAGCTCGCGGATCCGCTCCTCCCCGAGGGCGTGGAGGCGGGCGGGGGTGGGGGCGAGTCGGAAGAGCTCCGGGGTGACCCGGTTCACCATCGCATCGGTCGTCTGGGCGGAGAGGAGGACCGCGACGAGGAGGGTGAAGGGGTCGCTGTGATCGAGGGGAATCGGAGTCTCCGGATGCAGCTCGTCGAGGATGCGCTCGATCCTCGGGGCCTTCTCATCGCGTCTCACGGGGACCTCCTCCTTCGGATGCTGCCGCTTCGCGCGCCGACCGCTCCCGGGCGGGCGGAGAGGATTGTAGCAGGGCCCCCTACCCCGTTGCCGGAACCGCAGGAGGTGTGCTAGCGTTTCCGGTCCGGCAGAGCCCCGCCCCGCCGGATCGACGATCCGCGCCCCCTGCGGGGGTCGAGTCCACGCCCTTTCCGACCGGAGGTGATCGATGCGCTCCCGAGCCCCACTCTCCCGACCGCAGGTGACGAGGATCACGCTCACCACTGCGCTCCTCCTCACCCTGATCACCCCGGCGCTGCAGGGGCAGAACACCCCGCCGCCGCCCCCCCAGCAGACCCTCGAGGCGACGGTCCCGTCGGTCACGGTGGAGCCGGGTGGCCTGTTCACCCTCCCGGTCCTGCTCAGCGATCCCCTGCCGATCCCCGGGTTCCTCTTCCTCGCGGACACCAATCCGACGCAGCTGCAGTTTCTCTCGATCGCCCCCGGCGCGGGGATCGAGGCGCACACCACCGCCAACGGAGCGCCACCCGTCTGCGATCTCTTCGCCGACCCCGGGTCCTGCTTCGCGCTCTGGCAGTTCCTCTGGCCCCTCTACGATGTGGCGGTGTACGGCGAGGAGCTCCTCCTGATCACCGTGATCGCTCCCCCGACGGCAGGGACCTACCCGATCGACTGGTTCCTGGGTGCCGACACCGGCGAGTCCGCCGGCGGGACCGCCCTCATCACCGTCGCCGCGCCCCCGGACGCGGCCACCGACTTCGAGCGGGGTGATGTGAACGATGACGGGGCGTGCAACCTCGGCGACCCCATCGCCCTCCTCGGCCACCTCTTCGCGGGACTCCCCGCGCCGAACTGCTACGACGCGGCGGATGTGGATGACGACGGCGTCGTGGGACTGGCCGATGCCGTCAACCTCCTCTCCGCCGTCTTCGGGACCGGCTTCCCCCTCGATGAGAGCTGCCAGCCCGATCTGACCGAGGACTCTCTCGGCGCCTGCGAGAGGGCCGGCTGCGCCCCCTGACCCTCCTGAGTCGAGGCGCGATGAGAGCGGGGGGAGGGGGCGCAGGCTCCCTCCCCCCGCTCTCATCCGCGCGGCCCTCCTCGTGATGCGGTGGAACCGACATTCGAACGGATCCACCCACGAGCCCCGGACGAACGCTACGATGGAGACATGAGCGAAGCAGAGATCCCCCACGAGCAGGACGGCGGGCTCCCGAGCGGGCGCCCCGAGCACGGACCGGGCGGCACCGAGCCTCCCGAGCACCGTGTCGTGCCCCTCTTCCCTCTCCCCGACCTCATCCTCTTCCCCGGCCAGGTCCAGCCCTTGATGATCTTCGAGACGAGATACCGCCAAATGGTGCGGGATCTCCTCGATGTGAACCCCGAGCTCGTCCTCGGCACCGTCCTCGGTGAGGACAAAAAGCGCATGGCGGAGGTCGCCCCGGTCCAGCCGGTGGCCGGGCTGGGGAGGATCGAGCAGTACCGTTCCCTCCCGGACGGGCGCTTCGTGATCCTCGTCCTCGGAACCCGCCGGGTGCTCGTCCGCCCGCTGGAGGGGGATCACCTCTATCCGGTCTGCGAGATCGAGCCTCTTCCCCTCGAGCAGGAAGTGATCGTCGACCCGATCCGCCGCACGCGCTACGAGGTCCGGCTCCGCAGTGCCCTGACCGACTGCTGGCGCGAAGACTCCCCACCGCCGGAAGGCGTGCCCCTCTTCCAGCTCGCGGACCTGCTGCAGATGCACATGGAGATGGCGCCGGAGCAGCGCTACCGGATCTACGCGACGCGCCCTCTGGAGGCGCGGATCGAGAGCCTCCTCGAGCTCGCCACCCGCTGAGCGATCGACCGCTGCCGAACGGATCGTCGCGGCACGCCCCGCTGCAAGACGGCTCGCTGGCCCGGGACCCACCGACGCATCGGCTGCCCGCCTTCAGATCCCCAGACCCCAGATCCCCAGACCCCAGATCTCCAGACCCCAGATCTCACGGGTGAGGCGACTCTAGCCTCGGGGAATCGTCGCGGTGGCGAGGAAGGGTCCGTCGGAGACGGGGACGCCACCCTTCGGCTCGAGGGTGATCACGAAGACCCCCGGGCGATCGACGACCAGGGCCGCGTCGATGGGGATCGTCTGCATCTCCGCCGCAGCCGCGACATCGAACACCCCTCCGTCGACCGGCTGGGCGTGGCCCCGATCCTCATCCACGATCCAGAGCTGATACTGCTCCACTGCAGGATCGTTCGCGGGAACTCCCGTGAGGCGGAGATAGCCCTCCTGATCGCGGTCGCACCAGATCACCTCCCCGCCGATGCCGGGGAGGCTCTCTCCCTCGACCGCGCGCCACTCCGCCCTCGCCAGCTCGGCGGGGGAGCGACGCTCGAGGAGCGCGGCGCAGGCTCGCTCCGGGGAGCTCTCCCCTCGATTCTCGAGGAGCATGCCGACCGTGAGCCCCACGAGGAGCGCGGCGGCGAGGCCGAGCCAGCGGGAGGGGACGCGTTCGGCGGCTGGACGGGAGGACAAGGCCCCCGCCGGCCCCGGGGTCTGACGGGAACGCTGGGACCGGACGCAGATCCGTCCGCTCGCGGCGATCCGTTGGCGCAAGTGCACGGGGAGCGGCTCGACAAGCTCGGGGAACTCCTGCTGGTGAGACACCTCGAGGGCGGCGACCGTGCGATCGTAGGCATCGGGATCGACCTCGGGATGCGCCGCGAGGAGACCCTCGAGCTCGAGCCACTCGTCGTCGGAGAGGGCCTGCGTCGCGCGATCCGCGAGCAGCTGGTCCAGACGGGACTCGAGTGGATCCGCCTCGGGGGAGCTGCGATCGTCGGGAGGGATGTTCACTCTCCACCCCCCTTGCCGAGGTGTGGATCCTCGCCGAGGAGCTCCCGGATCCGCATCAGGCCCCGGCGCGCGTGCGTCTTCACGGTGCCCAGGGGGAGCCCCAGCTCGCCGGCGATGTCGCTGTGGGAGAGCCCGCGGAAGATGGAGAGGTCGAGGACCTCCTGCTGCTCCGGCCGCAGCCGGGTCATCATCATCTGGACGCGGGACGCCTCATCCGCGATCTCGACCTCGTCCTTCTCACGAGGCGCGGCGGGGTCGTTGATCTCGGAGATGACCTCGGACTTCGGCTCGCGGCGCTTCTTGCGCCAGCGGTCGATCACGCGTCGCCGCGCGATCATCGCGATGAAGGTCTCCTCGGCGGCGACGCTCGGATCGAAGCGCGCCGAGCTCGACCAGAGGTCGATGAAGACCTCCTGCACCGCATCCTCGGCGTCGTCCACATTGCGACAGAGGCGCCGGCAGATCGTCCAGACAAGCCCGCCGTACCGGTCCATGCACTCCTGGACCGCGCGCTCATCGCCGCTGGCGATCCTCTGCAGGAGGCTCCGCTCGTTCACCGATCTCTTTCCTTCTTCTCCGGACCGCCGGTCCCCGGTCTTGCTCCCCCCGGCGTCTCCGCGGTTCCGACCCGCGGTCTTTCCGAGGGAGGGGCGTGGGCGGGAACGCTGCCGACCCGAGGCGCCGAGGCTTTCCGATGGACCCGCGCCGCTCATCCCGAATGCTCTCGGATGTACCCGCGCACACGCACCTTGCGCGCCGTGTTCTCCGAGCTCATGTAGCGGATCTTACCGAAAATCGGACGCTCCGGGCCCCAAGCCCGATCGAATCGTCCGAAGATCCAGCTGATCGCGCAGTAGGAGTTGGGGTCGCGGCCGTCGAGGGCGTACTTGTTGTTGAGGTGGAGCAGCGTGGCGTAGGCCTCCTCCGGGCTCGCCGACCAGTGAAGCACCTTCTTCCCCCACAGCATCCGCAGGTAGTTGTGGATCATCCCATGCTCCCGCAGCTGGTGCTGCGCGGCGTTCCACAGCGGATCGTGGGTCCGCCCCTCCTCGAACTCCTCGAGGGAGTAGCAGTGCTCCCGCTCATCCGCGCGGTGCTCGTCAAGGGTCCGCCGAGCCCACTCCGGCAGCGTGCAGTACTGGTCATAGTCCTCGACGAGGGAGCAGAGATTGAATCCGAGCTCCCGCCAGGTGATGAGCTGGTCGAGGAAGCCCTCCGCCGCCTCGGACATCCCCCACCACCCGCGCCGCGAGCCATCGGTCTTCGAGCCGAGGAAGCCGGGGTTCCAATCCTCCAGCGTGACGATCCGCTCGAAGAGCTCGGTGCTGGAGAGGTGCCCGAAGTGGAGCCAGGGCGAGAGGCCGCTGGTGACCGGGTCCTCCGGGTGATTTCGGGAGTCCGCGTAGCGGGGAAACCGCTCCGCGAGGAAGGTCTCCATATGGGCGAGGGCGGCCTGCTGGCCCCCACGGAGCTCGACCGGCCCGACGGCGTGATCGATGGGGAGCTCTCCGATCCAGGCGGAGTCCGCCAGCTCCTCCCTGCTCACCGCGGGCCAGCGGGAGAGGACCTCGGGAGGGATCTGCGCGGGAGGGAGATCGGGGCGGGCATCGAGGGGGGAGAGGGCGGCCCGCTCCTCGAGGTGAGGGGGCAGCTCCTTCTGGAGGAACCGGCGGAGGGAATGGGCCGTGCCGTGCGCCCGATCCGCCGCCGCCCGGGGAAGGAGTCCGTTCCCATCGACCCGCTCGAGGAGGACATCGAGCCGCTGCTCCGCCGCGGCCTGCATCCGGGGGATGAAGAAACAGGGGTAGTCGTCGGTCACGACGACGCACGCCCGGGCGGCGAGGGACTCGAGCAGACCCGAACCCTCCCCTTCGCCCCGCTCGACCCAGGGGTGGTAGGTGATCCCTGCGGCCGCGAAGGCGCGCGCCTGGTCCGCCATCCCCTCCACCACGAAGCGATGAAAGCGGTCGGAGGCGTGGGGGTAGGCGACCCGCAGCGGCTCGAGGACGAGGAGCGGCTTGCCGAGGGCGCGAGCCCAGGCGAGGGAGCGCTCGAGGGTCGGGTTCGCGCTCGTGCGTCGGGAGGCGACCATCCAGTGCAGGACGAAGTCCCGCTCCGGGCGGACCGGAGCCTCGCTCGGAAAGACCCGGATGGCGGGGACACCCCCGGGATCGGGGAGTGATGCTCCCAGCGGCGTGGATGCAGACATGAGCCCTCCCAACGGGTTGGTCATGGAGTTTCGACTCCGGGAGCGATCCGGATTCGGGGGGGCTGGAAAGGGAAGGCGAGCCGTCGACGGCGGGGACTCTGGCCCGGGTGACCCCAGCGAGGTGGGATCGCAGCCGGGGAGCTGCTGCCCCGGGGAGACTCAGCCCCGGGGAGGCTCAGTTTCGTGGAGGCAGGCCGACGAGCTCCCGGGCGACCCGGACTGCGCTCTCGACATCGTTCGCCTCGGCGGACGCTCCGATCTCCACGCCATAGCCGGGGATCCCGGAGAAGGCGCGCCCCCCAACGAGGATCGGGAGCGAGGCGGTCGCGGGATCTTCCCGCAGATCGGCGATGAGCCGCTCCGCGCGGTCCAGGTGGGTCACGAGGCTGGTCGAGATGGCGATGAGATCCGCGCCGAAGTCGAGCGCCCCACGACGGAGATCCCCGCCCGGCACGCTGGACCCCAGGTGCACGACCCGCCAGCCATCCATGGTGAAGAAGTCGCTGACGATGCGGATCCCCAGCTCGTGGAGCTCCCCCTCGACCGCGACGGTGACGATCGTCTTGCCGGTCGGCTCCTTGCGCGGAAGGTCGAGATAGAGGCGGGAGATCGCGAGGGAGGTGGTCGCCGTCGCGAAGTGCTCCTCCGCCACGTGCACCTCGCCGAGGAGCCAGAGCCGGCCGATCTCCGCGAGGGCCGGGAGGAAGACCTCCTGATACACCTCAGGAATGCTGAAGCCACCCTCCTCCCGCGCGGCATCCACGAGAGACAGCGCGCGGTCCCTCTCCCCCTCGAGGAGCGCCATGAGGTACCGGGCGGCGTACTCGCCGCGACCGGTCTCGACCCTCAGGGAGGTGGGAGGCTCGTGACCGGCGGTCCCCAGGATGCCGAGCGAGGCCTCGATCGCCGCGGCGGCTGGGCCTCCGACCTCCTCCGGCATCTCGGAGCGGAGGGTCTCGGCGAGGGATCGGAAGACGAGGGCGACCGAGTCGACCCCCATGCCGCGGGCGTGGAAGGCCCAGTGCGACCAGAGCACATGGTTCTCGAAGATCTCCGGGCGCCCGGTCCGGATCGAGGCCGCGAGGTGACCGAGGTGGGTCTCCGCGGTCGCGCGCCACTGTCCGAAGGCATCCTGGGCCCCGGGCACCGCCGTGCCCTCCTCCGAGGTGCTCGTGAGGGTGGTGGGGCCGCCACTCTGAATCTCCTCCAGAATCCGGCGCGCCGTCGCGGAGGCGAGGCCGGGGGCGGAAGAGCGCAGCAGGGTCGCTGCGAAGCGGCCGGGGGTCGGGGATCTCAAGTCGGACATGCTCACTCCGCGTGACGGCGCCCTCAGGATCGGCGCCCTCGAGATCGGTGCCCTCGGGCAAGAGGCCCCAGAGGACGGAGCCCTTGGGTCCCGCCGGAACTGCGGGAGTCGCCGCCCGGTTGGTGGCACCTTCGGTCGGACCTTGGCATCCTCGACCGTACGAGGAAACGGAGCCTTCGTCGCGACGATACACCATTCGGGACTCTACCCGGGTCCGATTCAGCGAGGTGGGAAAGGACCTCCCCGCCTCGGAGGGCAGGCATGACGGAGACGAGCGGCGTATCGGAGCAAGTCCAAGGGGCGTCGGCGGATGAAGAGATCCGGATCGGGATCTCCGCCTGCCTCCTCGGGCAGGAGGTCCGCTTCGACGGGGGACACAAGCGCGACCGGTTCGCCACCGAGACCCTTTCTAAATTCGTTCAATTCGTCCCCGTCTGCCCCGAGATGGAGATCGGGCTCGGAACCCCACGCGAGACGCTACACCTCGAGGGGGAAGAGAACGCGATCCAGCTCGTCACCACTCGGACGCGCCGGAGCCTCACCGACACGATGAACCGCTGGGCGCAGTCCCGTGTCGAGCAGCTGGAGCGCTCCGACCTCTGCGGGTTCATCCTCAAGAAGGACTCCCCCTCCTGCGGGATGGCGCGGGTCCGCCTCTTTCCGTCGGGGGGGCAGGGCGTGCCCTCGAGGGAAGGGGTCGGGCTCTTCGCTCGAGCCCTCATGGAGCAGCAACCCTCCCTCCCGATCGAGGAGGAGGGGCGACTGCAGGACCCGAAGCTCCGCGAGCACTTCTGCGAGCGGGTCTTCGCATACCGGCGGCTGAAGACCCTCTTCGCGGGGGCCTGGGAGATCGGGGGGCTCCTCGCGTTTCACGCCCGGGAGGAGCTGCTCCTGCGCGCACACGACCCCGTCGGACTTGTCGAGCTCGATCGCCTGCTCGCGTGCGCCCGGGGGCTCGAGGAGGAGGAGTTGGAGAGGCGGTACCGCGAGGGGTTCATGGCGAGCCTGCGCCGCCCGGCGACTCGCGGCACGGTGACCTCGGTCCTCCAGCACGCCATCCGATCCCTGGCTGATCCCCTCGACGAGGACTCCCGGCAGGAGCTGCTCGCGCGGATCGCCGAGTATCGACGCGGGATCATTCCCCTCCTCATCCCGGTGACCCTCCTCGCCCACCACGCTCGCCAGCACCGGATCGAGCGTCTGCTCGGACAGACCTTCCTCGAGCCCCACCCCCGTGAGTTGCTGCTGCGGGATCCTGTGGGTTCGGAAGGCGGGTTCGGAGAAGGGGCGGCCGAGGAGGAGGGAGATCCCTGAAGAATCGGAAACGAAGGAAGAGCAGAGGACGGCAGAGGCCCCGACCGCGAATCCGCCCCTCCCGCCACCTCGAAGTTCTTTCCCGAGCGAGGTCTCCCATCCCTCGCCCTGCCGGAAGCGAGAGAGCCATGACCCACCCTGCCCCGAACTCCGCTGAGGACTCCGCTGTGACCCCGGGAACGGCCCCCGAGGTGGAGGTCTTCTTCGACGGAGGCTGCTCCCTCTGCTCCCGGGAGATCGCGCTGCTTCGGAGACTCGACCGCCGTGATCGCGTGCTCTGGACCGACATCGACGCCCCGGGCTTCGATGCCTCCCCCCTCGGGACCGATCGGGACACCCTGATGCGGCGGATCCACGGGCGCCTCCCCGGCGGGGAGTGGATCGAGGGGGTGGAGGTCTTCCGCCGGACATGGTCCGCCATCGGGCTCGGCTGGTTGGTGCCGCTCACCCGGCTCCCCGGCGTCCGCCACCTCCTTGATGGGTCCTATGTCCTCTTCGCCCGCTGGCGCTACGCCCGTCGCGCCCGAGCCGGCGCCTGCCCCCTCCCGAATCCGCAGGCCGCCCCTTCGGGCGACCCCTCGCACTCCCCTTGAGCCCCGCCGGAGTCCCTCCGGACAAGGAGAACGGCTCGCATCCCTGGGGGGAGACGAGCCGTTCGGCGTGGGGGGGGTTGTGGGTCTGGTTCAGGCGCTCGCGGCGCGCTCCGCCGGCGGCGGGGTGCGGCGACCGAGCTCGCGCTGGAAGCGGTCTCCCGACTCCACTTCGCGGCGGACCTCCTCCGGTTGCGCGGCGTAGAACTCGCGCCACAGCTCGAGGAGGATCTTGCGCTTCGACTGGTCGGCGACCGACTCCTTGTTGCGGGCCGCCTCCGCCTTCTTGAAGTCGACGAGCCCGGCGAGCATGGCGTAGTCCTTCAGGGGGAACTCCACGGTGACCTGGACTTCATCCCCGCTCCGAACGCGCGGGCGTCCACCGAGGTTCTTCGTGCGGCGAGGTGCATCGGCTGGCTGTGTCATCGGTCTGCTCTTCCGGTCGGGATCCCGGGCGAGGAGACCGGGATCGGGGCTTGCGAGGAGCGCTTCCGGCGCGGGGCTCGTGGAGCACTCCCGCTGCCGTTTGTTGTCTCTGCAACGGATTTCGCCCGAGCGAGAGGTCTGGATTCGCAACCCCACAAGAAGCCCGCCCGGGGCGCGCGTCGCGCGCCCCGGGCGGGCTCAAAGGGCAGAAAACGGCTCCAAGACCCCGATCAGGGGCAACTGAAGGAGTCGCAGGTCAGCGAGTCGCTCGTCGGATCGTCCCCGCAGGCGGGGGATGGGGCCGGCAGGCCGGGGCTCCCCGGCACGAAGAGCGCGTTCAGGAGGGTCACCGCGTCCGCGATGTTGACCCCCCCGTCGTCATTGAAGTCGGTCGCGTCCTGACAGGTGGAGGCGAGCGAGCCGGGGACGAAGAGCTGGTTCAGGAGGAAGACGGCATCCGCGATGTTGACCCCGCCGTCGTCGTTCGCATCCCCCCGGACGAACTGGCCCGTTCCGGGCGGGCAGGGGGTCGGGAGCTCGAAGAGGGCGATGTCGCTCACCGGGTGGTCCGCGGTCCCGAGGAGGGTCGCCACACCAGCGGTGGTGACCTCGTAGAGGTTGCTGGTGGTCGTTCCCCTCTGGCTCCAGATGAAGGCATCAAAGCCGAGAGACCACGCGAGCCCGGTGACCTCCGACCCCACGAGGAGCGGGTCCGGCGTGATCGAATCGATGGTGCAGGCCAGGGGAGCCCCCGTCGCCTGCGCCTCGAACACCACGTTCGTCACCCCGGAGGCGTGGTACATGCGACTCTCGCCCGGGTGGTACCCGATCGCCTCCCCGTCGTCCCCGTTCCCGAAGAGGCAGAGGTCCGTCGGAGCCCCCGTGGTCTGGTTCAGGATGCAGAAGGAATTCGAGGGGTTGGCGCTGTCGGCGGAGACCGCGTTCAGGGTCCCGTCCGGCTGGAACTCGAGGGCGATGAAGTTGACGAGGGTGCTCCCGATCACGGTCGCGATCGCGCTCGCGTCGTCGTACTTCACGAGGAACGGCACCCCGGGGTTCGAGGGGACGTTCAGGTAGGCGAGCATGAAGATCTCCCCGGTCGTCGGGTGGACCGCGACTCCGGTGATCCCGGTGACCGGCGTCCCCACATCGACGAGGATCGTCTGGTCCACTCCCATTCCGTCCAGGTTGACCCGACGGAGGAGATTGTCCTGCTCGGAGACGGTCCAGGCGTAGGAGACATAGCAGTTCTGCGCCTGCAGACCCGCCGGGGCGAGCAGGAGGAGCGCGAGGGCTGCGATGGCAAGGAATCGAGTCATGCGAGGGTCTCCTTCCGCAGGCCGGGGGGCCCGCCAGACCGGGAGTTGCTCCTGCGAAGGCTGGCGGCCCGGGGCCGCGACGGTGGGTCTCCCCGGGGGCCATCGAAGGCGAGGCCGCAGGGAGCCGGGCATTCAGCCCGATTCTACCGCCTCTCCGCACCGGATCAGCCCCATAGGGGAGGATCGAGCGGCAGGATCAGGCCCGGGAGACCGGGCGGGGATCCTCAGGGGGCCAGGAACCCGCGCGCGCGCTCCTCGAGGCGGTCGAAGGACTGGTAGCCGTAGTCTCGGCCTCGGACCTTTCCGCTCGGGTCGATCCAGTAAATCGTGGGGAAGGCGCGACACCAGTAGTCGTTGAACGCGACCCCCTCCCCGCGGAGGAGCATCTTGTATCCCAGATTCTTCTGCTCACTGAACTTACGAACACGCGCCGCCGAGTCGTTGTCGATGTTCACGCCGATGACCACGAGCCCGCGGGCGCCGTACTTCTCCTCGAGTTTGCTGAGGTGCGGAGCCTCCGCACGACACATCCCTCAGGTATAGCCCCAGAAGCTCAGGATCACCGTCTTCCCCCGATAGGAGGAGAGGGAGACCTCCTCGCCATCGAGGTCTTTCAGGGTGAAGTCCGGGGCCTCGCTGCCGATCAGCTTCTCCGCCGCCTCGTCCGGGTCGACGACCCCCGCCACCCGCTCGGCGTAGGAGATGAGGCTGGATTCCAGCTGAACGACGACCCCGGAGAGCCGGCCTTCGGGGTACTTCTCCCGATAGGTGCCGATCCCCTTCCGGGCCTTCTCGATCTCTTCAGGGTTGTTGCCGATCAGCGCCCGGGCCGCCGGCGCGAGGAGCTCGAACTCCTTGCCAAGCGCCTTCGCGTCGCGAGCCGGGAACTTCTCCCGATCCGTCAGCTCGATGCGCAGGGTGGCGTCCACCTGCTGTTCCAGGGTGCCGAAGGTCCGCACGAGGGAGTGGCTGAGGTCGAGGCGGGTGATCTCCGCGTCCTCGTCGAGGTCCGCGACCCAGCTCATCTCCTTCAGCTCCACCTTCATGTTGCCGTCCTGGACGATCGGGGCGGCGATCCCCAGGGTGACGCGGACCCCGGTCCCTCTCTCCTCCGCCCGGTGGGTGATCGGGAGTGGGCGGCGCATGCGCAGCGAAGGGACGGGCACGGTTACCGCACCCTCAGCCCCGGCCTTGCGCCACTTCGCCTCGATGAGCTGGTCGACCTCGAACCAGGTGAGGAACGCGTCCGCGAGGCGTCGCTCGCGGGGGTGCGCGAGCTCGGGGCGAGGGGTGCCCCGGGCGTCGCAGGCGATCGCCGCAATCGGGAAGCCGTCTCCCGGCTCCGGACAGAAGATCAGACGATGATCCGGGTCCTCCCCGGGAAGAGAGTAGGCCCGGACCTCCGAGGTGGTGGTCTGCCCACCCTCGATCCAGGTCACCCGGAAGGTCTGGATCTCCGCCCCGGCGCCCCGAAGGTCTCCGGGAGCCGAGATGAGCGCGAAAAAGGCCAATCCGACCGGCAGAAGGGCGTGAAACGCGGATTTCGACATGGAGGCGGGCCCTTTCACGTCATTTCGAGGCGAGGAATCGCCTCCTCGGGCGGTGGACAGGCTATCCGGGGGGCTCCCGGGGTGCCAGTGGCCCCCCCCCCCGATCCCCGCGGGGATTCCTCCGACCTTGACTCCCGGAGGATCAGGCGGCAATCTGGAGAGGTCGGCGGACTCCCTCTGCGGGATCCGGAGGAGAGCGAACTCCCCTCTTCCGGTCCGGTCGACGAAGCGGGTCCTGGGACTCGCGGTATCGAACCCAGCCTGCCGGGTGACTCCAACGCCGTGTGAGTCCTCCGGCGAGCCGACCGAGGTCGAGACCCCTCCCCCCTTGGGGAGTGGAGGTGGTCTCCGCGGCGGGGGAAGCTCTCACGAGCGCTCCTGTCCAAGGAAGGAGTGTTTGATGAAGCACTCGTGGCTGATGCTCCTCGCGATCGTTCTGGCCCTCCCCGCGACGGGTCTCCTCCCGACCGTCAGCGGCAACGAGGATGTCCTCCAGCGGCGTCCCCTCGACCTCCCCAGCGGGGGCATCGCGGCGGACCAGGAGGAAGAGGATGCCCCGGAGTCGATTCACTTCTGGGGGAGCGAGTTCGAAGGCGACCAGTTCGTCATCGTGTTCCCGGCCTACGGCTTCTGCGGAGACACCACCGTCTATGCCGCGATCCGAGCCGAGGTCACCGCAGCGATCCATCAGCTCAGCTCCGAGGCGACCTTCGACCTCGTCTGCTTCAATGCTGCGACCTTCACCTGGCGCCCGATCGTCGTCCCCGCCTCGAACGGCAACTGCTCTGCCGCCGTCGCGTGGATGAACACCATGAGCCCGATCGAGCAGCACTGCATCGTCGAGGCCTGCACCACCGCCCTGGGAATCTCCCAGGCCGGAGACGGCCAGTCGAAGCAGATGGTGGTCTGCGGCGCCCGCGGACCGTACTGCACCACCAGCGGCAGCAGCGACGCCTCCGCCGCTCTCATGGCGATCACCGGCGCCAACTACCAGCAGACTCCGATGCACACCGTCTACTTCACGACGAACTTCTACTCGGGTGAAGAGGCGTTCTACCAGCAGCTCGCCGCCATGAACGGCGGGACGTTCCGACTCGTCGCGTTCTGATCCCGCCGCGAGCCGGAACTTGAGAAGGCCGGGCGCCCCCGCGGGGGGCACCCGGCCTTCTTTCCATCCCGCCAGCCCGATCCGCCTCCCCCATCCGGTGCGTCGGCCCTCGCCGCGAGGGCATCGGCGGTTGCGTCCACGGCTCGATCACCTACCATCCCCACTGCGCTTCCTCTCCGATCAACCGAACCCGGGAGCGGAGAGTCCCCCCTGAGATCGAGGTACACCATGCGCCAACGAGCCCCCCTGTCGCTCCTCCTCCCCCTCCTGCTCCTCCTCCCGACTCCCGTGCAGGCACACGACCCGCACGATCCGCACGACCCCGGCGTCCCCTGGCTGATCGTCGACAAGTTCGATCAGGGGGACCCGTTCCGTCAGCTGGAGGAGATCCTCCCCACGCCGACCGAAGCGCGCCTCGCGAGCGGGGCGCCGGGTCCCGGATACTGGCAGAACCGCGCGGACCACCGCATCGAGGTCACCCTCGACGCCGACGCGCATCGGATCATCGGGAGCGAGTGGATCGACTACCACAATCACTCCCCCCATGAGCTCACCTACCTCTGGCTCCAGCTCGATCAGAATCGGTTCCGCGAGGACTCCCCCGGGCGCATGACCCAGACGGAGGACTCCCTCGAGGAGGGTCGCAGCTTCGGCTGGCTCCGGCGCCTCGCCACGGAGCGGACCTTCGACGGTGGATGCAACATCACCCTCGTCACCGACGAGGCGGGGGCGGATCTCCCCCACACCATCGTCCACACCATGATGCGGATCGACCTCCCCGCCCCCCTCCCCCCCGGAGGCCGCTTCAAGTTCCGCGTCGACTGGAACCACTCGATCGTCAACGCGGATGTGATCCGCGCCCGAGGCGGCTACGAGTGGTTCGAGGAGGCGGGGAACGCGATCTACGAGATCGCCCAGTGGTTCCCGCGCATGTGCGCCTACACCGATGTCGACGGGTGGCAGAACAAGCAGTTCATCGGCTCGGGCGAGTTCACCCTGGAATTCGGGGACTACGAGGTTGAAATCACGGTCCCCTCGAACTTCGTCGTCGCCGCGAGCGGGGAGCTGCTCAACCCGGAGCAGGTCCTCACCGAGACCCAGCGCGAGCGTTTCGGGCGGGCGAAGACCGCGGCGACGCCGCTCTTCGTGATCACGCCGGACGAGGCTCTCGCGAACGAGGGAACGGAGGCGGACGGATCCCGCACCTGGATCTACCGGGCCGAGAACGTGCGGGACTTCGCGTTCGCCGCCTCGGAGAAGTTCATCTGGGATGCCTGGGGCGTGCCGATCGAGGGAGGACCCTCGGAGCCGGTCATGGCGATGTCCTACTACCCCCAGGAGGGGGAGCCCCTCTGGAGCCGCTACTCGACCCAGGCGATCGCCCACACCCTCGAGATGTTCTCGAAGCACACCATCCCGTACCCCTACCCCGTCTCGATCTCGGTCAACGGGCCGGTCGGGGGCATGGAGTACCCGATGATCTGCTTCAACGGTCCCCGCCCGGAGCCGGACGGGACCTACACGCCTCGCACGAAGTACGGCCTCATCGGGGTCATCATCCACGAGGTCGGACACAACTGGTTCCCGATGATCATCAACTCGGACGAGCGCCAGTGGACCTGGATGGACGAGGGACTGAACACCTTCGTGCAGTTCCTCACCGAGCAGACCTGGGAGGATGCCTACCCCTCCCGGCGCGGGGAGCCCGAGAACATCGTCGAGTACCTGAAGAGCGCGCGTCAGGTCCCGATCATGACGAACTCGGAGTCGATCCAGCAGTTCGGTCGCAACGCCTACGCGAAGCCCGCCACGGCGATGAACATCCTGCGCGAGAGCATCCTCGGTCGGGAGCTCTTCGACTTCGCCTTCGCCGAGTACTCCCGACGCTGGGCCTTCAAGCGCCCCCAGCCCGCCGACCTCTTCCGGACCCTCGAGGACGCCTCGGGGCTGGACCTCGACTGGTTCTGGCGCGGGTGGTTCTACTCCACCGATCACTGCGACATCGCGATCGACCGCGTCGTGCACTACACCCTGCGCACCCGGGATCCCGACATCGACAAGGGCTATGACCGCGAGCGGCGCGACGCCGCGCCGGAGTCCCTCTCGAAGATCCTGAATCGGGATGTGCCGAAACGCACCGACCGCTTCCCCGAGCTTCTCGACTTCTACAACTCCTTCGACGACCTCGAGGTGACCGACGAGGATCGTCGGGCCTATGACCGGTTCCTGGCCCGGCTCTCCGAGGGGGACCGCGAGCTCCTTGCCGTCCCGTGGAACTTCTACGCGCTCCGATTCCGGAACATCGGAGGGCTGGTGATGCCCCTCGTCGTCCGGATCACCTACGAGAGCGGTCGCGTGGAGGACCTCCGCATCCCGGCGGAGATCTGGCGTCGGGACGACACTCTCGTGACCCGATTGCTGGTGACGGAGGAGCCGATCGCCTCCCTGCTGCTCGACCCGCACGCCGAGACGGCGGACGCGGATCGGCACAACAATCACTTCCCGAGCACCATGGAGCGGGAGACCTTCACGATCGAGGAGCGCCCGACGCGAGACAACCCGATGCAGATCGCCCTCCGCTCGAAGCAGCGGTCCGAGACCGAGACGGCGGCGAAGAAGCTCGGCGAGCGGCTCTACGCGGAGTGGAAGCGGTCACCCGGAGAGGATGCGCCCCCCGCCGATGCGGAGGGAGACCTCCTGCGCGCCGCGGAGTCGGAGCGCCTCCTCGCCGATCCGTGGGGAAACCGCTTCAAGATCGTCTTCTCCGCCGCTCCGGTCGGGGAGGGGGAGGAGTCGGAGACGCGGTTCGCCCTGATCCGCTGCGACGGTCCCGATCAGGAGGCGGCGACCCGGGACGACCTGCGCTTCGTCGTCTATCGCGACGGGCGGGTCGAGCCGACCGGCCGAGGGGACGAAGAGCCCGAGTCCGACTGATCGAGGCGCGATCGCGGGCCGATGAGGAGTGAGTTGAGGGGGGCACGCCCGTCGGCGCGCCCCCCTCATTCTCTGTTCGCCGAGCCGGGCCGTCTCTAAGGACAGCTGGTCGACGGTAGGCTGCAAGCGAGCGAACCCAAGGTCGTTGGGTCCACTCCGCAGGAGGGGTAGGGCTGTGGAATCGTCGCGCCTCCTCCGAAGAGGAGCTCCAGAAGCGCGATCGCATCCAGAACGTTCAGAAGCTCGTCGTCGTTCGCATCGAGGCGATCCTCGCAGGCGGGGATCCCGACCGGTGTGAAGAGAATCTCCAGGATTCCGATCACATCGACGAGGCTGACTGCTCCGTCTCCGTTCGCATCCCCCCGCATGAAGATCGCCTGGTCGTTGATCTCGATGACGGACCCCACCGTCGCCGGGATCGTCTCGACGCCGGCGACGACGAGGACCAGCGCGACGGGCGGCGATCCGAGCACGGCGCACGGCTCGATCGGGACGATGGCGCCCGCGGGGGCGAGGACCGTGAGATCGATGTGCAGAAGCTCGTGGCCGACCCCCGGGGGCAGCGGGGTGTGGGGCGGGAAGAACGAGATCACCGTCCCCACCGTGACGCCGCCGGGATGAGCCTCGACGACATGGAAGTCGGGGGAGACCGCGGTGACGGCAGCGCCATCCTCGAGGCCGGCGAGGTCCACCGCAGCGGAGTCGTAGCAGACGCCGAAGGACCAGCCGCTGAGTTCACCGGAGCTGTCGACGAGAGTGGAGACTCGAACCGTGGCGCCGGGCGTCGCGACCGCCCCCGTGACCCGGATGCTCTCCACCTGACCCTCGGCCGATCCTGAGCCGGCGAGACAGAAGAGAAGCACGAGCGAAGGGACGAGGCAGTGGGACATCGAGGTCTCCCTGAGGGATCCGGACCGTGGCGAACCAGCAGCGGCTCGCCCCAATCAGAGGTTCCCACCGGAAGAGCCACGGAACCACGAGCTGTCAGGAAGTTCAGGAATGGACCGATGTCAGACAGGTGAGACACACCTGCGCGGCCGAATCCGCCTCAGGGGATGCGCTGCAGAGGGACATCCAGAGGCGTGGTCTCCCCATCGAAGATCTGGACCTCGATCGGGTCGGGAGGCAGGAACCCATCGATGGTCGGCAGGTTGAGGGTGTACCACCCCGCCGCGGAGACGAGGATCCGATACGCGACCCCCACGCGACCGCGGGTCACGACTCCCCCCTCGGTTCCGGGCAGCGGCGTCATCGTCGCGTGCCAGCCGGTGTCCCAGGGGACGAGGGTGTCCTCGTCGTAGAGCTGGATCTCGAGCCCCTGCGCCGGCTCGAGCTCGAAGGTGAAGACGGCGGGCGCGCCTTCGGTGAGGGTGAGCTGCCGACTCGCGGGCCGATACGCCGGGTCGTTGCAGGAGATGATCACCCCTCCGAGCGGCGCGTCGAAGAGGAAGTTGTTGGTCCCGGGGGGATCGGCGGAGATCGCCACCGCACCCGCCCCGGGGACGCCGGCCTCCCGCACGGGCGTCCAGCGCAACACATCCGGCGTGGCGGGCAGGTTGCTTCCTGCGATCAGCGTCTGCACCTGAACGAGGACCGGCGCCGGGAGGGAGATGTTCGCATCAAGGTTGCCGGTCTCGGGGACCTGGAAGCTGACCCCGTAGCCGATGGGGAGGATCAGGGCGCCGAAGTTCCCCGGCTCGACATCCGCCGCCTGCCAGGAGTAGAGGACGCCATCCCCCATGTCGGTCGTGGTCATGTCGCCCGCGGCGATGTGCTGGGTGCCCTCCGTCACGTTCGCCCCCGGATCGGTCGGGCGAAGTCGGAGGGTGAAGTCGTCGAGCAGCCAGCCGGAGGGGACGAAGACGGTCCCTCCGAAGGGGACACGCTCCTGCTCCTGGATCTCCACGATGGGGAGGAGGAGCGGCTGGGCCTCGCCGGCGGAGACGAAGACCTCCATGCTCCCCAGCACGAGGGGGTCCTGGGCCCAGCTCCCCGTCTCGACCGAGACCTCGTAGTTCCCCGGCTCGATGCCGTCGATCAGCATCGACTGCCCCGTCAACGGGCACTCGGCGTAGGGCTGGAGCTCTCCGAGGACCCTGAGGCGCAGGAGGGCGTTCGGCTGGTTCCAGACTCCGTCGAAGGTGATGTTCAGTGCTCCGCCCGGATCGAGCAGGATCTCCCGATCCCCCCCGTTCGACATGTCGATGAGGATCCGCCCCCAGGCGTGGCCGGGCGCGTGGACGTGGTACGCGATGCTCTGCCCAACCGGGACCCCATCCGAGGTCACGGTGAGAGGACTGCACTCCGCGGTCCAGAGCTGATCGGTGGGGAGAGGGGTCCCGGGGTGGGGACGGCTGTTGCGCATCCACTCGGGGATCCGGAGGAGGCGGAGCCCGCAGAGATCCTCACCGGTCACGTTCGAGCGCACATGGAGGAGGGTCTGACTCGCCCAGCGCGCGGTGAGGGAGACGACCTGGCCTTCCCGGACGCCGAGGAGGTTGACGGGGGTGATGGCGGCGGGGCGGTCCGCGATGGTGGCATCGACGAACTGGAGGTTCCCCCCGGCGGGGGCGACGGTGCTCCACTCCCCGTTCGTGACGCTCACGGTCCGCGTCGTGTCGACGCCGGAGCCGGTGAAGCGGACCTCCAGGCTTCCGGACTCGCTCTCGTGCCGCGTCCCCTGGTCATCGATCGTGATGAGCGTTCCGGAGAGCGTGATCTCGTTGGCGAACGGCTCCGGCTCGCCGATGCCGCCGGCGCCGGTGAGCTGTCCGTTGGCGCCGCTCCCTCGGGAGCCGCCACCACCGGAGCCGCGACGCCCGGAGGCGCTCGGCCCTCCGCGTCGGGAGGCGTTGCTCCCGGTGCGACCGTCGCCGAGTCGGTCGGCGGGGTCATCCCCATCGATCCAACCCGCGTCTCCGCCGAGAGAGCCGGAAGAGCCCGACCCTCCCCCGTTTCGAGGTCGCACGCGCCCACGGGAGTCCCGCCCCTCCCGCAGGAAGCTCTCGGCGGCCCGCTCCGCTCGTGAGGCGGCGCTCTCTCGCCCACTTCCTCCCGCGGAGCCCTCGCTGGGGCCGATGCCGGGCGAGGTCCCCCGGTCGGAATCCGCCCAGGATCCCGCGGGCCCGGGGTCGCCGCCTCCGATCCCCTCCGAGAGACCGGGGGAGAGGACGACAAGCGCTCCCCCTCCGACGAGGAGGGTCAGAACGACCGAGGCGATGACGATCTTGGCGGACACGGAGGCTTCCCTTTCGGGTCGGGACGATCGGGAGGGGGCTCGGTGCCCCCGCGGAGACTCTCCTTCAGTCTACCCCGCTCCCCCCGGAAGGCGCACGGCAGGGGGGGGTGGAACGAGCGGGGAGCGAATCGGCGATCCGCCGCAGGAAGGGTCTCTTCCGCGGGGACCGTTTCGGAATCTCTCCCGTCTCCGGGGCCCGGGGCGAGGAGAGAACCCCCTCCACCGCCCCGCTCCACCGCCCCCCTCCTCAGGGAGTGAGGACCATGGAGCCCCCCTCGGAGAGCTCGATCTCCCGCCGATCCCCGCCGAGGACCACGGGCACCTTGACCGCCCGCGAGGCGGTGAGCCGCGCCTCGATGAGCGCACCTTCCGCCCAGCGAAGATCGACCGTCAGCCCCTGGCGCGTCCGCAGTCCGGTGACGGAGCCGCTCGTCCAGGCGGGAGGCAGGGCGGGCAGGAGACGGAGCACGCCGCCGTGAGACTGGACCAGCGCCTCCGCGACGCCGGCCGTCCCCCCGAGATTCCCATCGATCTGAAAGGGGGGATGCGTGTTCAGGAGATTCGGCTCCGTCCGCTGGGCGAGGAGGAACTGGAGGTGCTCCTGCACCGCGGCTCCATCCCCGAGTCGGGCGAACTGGCTGGCGAGCCACGCGCGACTCCAGCCGGTGTGCCCTCCCCCGGAGGCGAGGCGGCGCTCGAGGGACTTCCGCGCGGCGATGAAGCGGGCGGTGTCCCGCTCGGGGGTCCACAGCTCCGCGGGATGAAGACCGATGAGATGCGCGGTGTGGATGTGCCCCGGCTGCGCCTCCTCCATCGGCCCTCGCCACTCGAGCAGAGCTCCGCCCTCGCCGATGGCGGGCGCCGCGAGCCGCGCCCGCGCCTCGCGCACCTCATCGAGGAGGGTGGTTCGCTTGCTCAGGATCTCCCCCATCTCCAGCGCGATGTCGAAGAGGTCGGCGATGAGGACCTGATCGCTGGTGTTGCCCATCCCGACATCGACCACCGTGCCATCATCGAGGCGGTAGGAGTTCTCGGGGGAGCTGCTCGGGCCGGAGATCAGGAGGCCGGTGTCCGGCTCCTCGACGAGCATCGCCAGCTGGAAGCGGCACGCCCCCTCGACGGCGGGCCACGCCTGCTCCTCGAGGAAGGTGCGATCCCCGGTGAACTGGTAGTGCTCCCACAGGTGCCGACAGAGCCAGGTGCCGCCGTGGGGCCAGAGCCCCCAGACGGTCAGCCCGATCGGCACGGTGAAGGCCCAGATGTCACTCACATGATGCGCGACCCAGCCGGGCGCACCGTAGTGGACGCGGGCGGTCTTCACCCCGCGCAGGCGAAGCCTGCGGATGAAGTCGAAGAGAGGCTCGTGACACTCCGAGAGGGCGGTGACCTCGGCGGGCCAGTAGTTCATCTGGAGATTGATGTTGAGGTGGTAGTCGGCGTTCCAGGGCGCCTCGATGTGGGGATTCCAGATCCCCTGGAGGTTCGCCGGGAGGGTCCCGGGGCGGGAGCTGCCCATCAGGAGATACCGCCCGTACTGGAACCAGGTCGCGATGAGGTCCGGGTCCGACTCCCCCGCCCGCACACGCGCGAGTCGCTCGTTCGTGGGGAGGCTCCGGCGGTCGTGCCCCCCCAGCTCGAGGGTCACGCGGCGGAGGAGCGCCTGATGATCGGCGACGTGTCGCTGGCGCAGCTCCTCGAAGGTCCTCTCGGCGGCCGCTCCGAGGACCCTCTCGTTCCGGAGCCCCGGGTCCCCCTTGCGGAAGTCGGTCGCCGCCGCGAGGACGATGAGGATCTCGTCCGCGCCGCGCACCTCGATCACCCCTGCCTCGCTCCGGATCCCACCGCCGATGGTGGTGAGGCGAGCCCGGGCCTCGAACGAGGTCCCCGGGTCCTCGCCCCCCTGACTCGCCCGGCCGACGAGGCGGAGCTGGTCGGGAGGGAGCACGCCCGCGCTCGCCCCCTCCGGCCGATCGAGGGTGAGCCGACCGGAGAGTCCGCCGGGCCGATCGCAGGTGAGGCGGAGGATGAGGGCATCGTCGGGGGCGCTCGCGAACACCTCGCGGGTGAAGCGCGCCTCGCCGGAGCGGAAGCGTGTGCGCGCGATCCCGGTCGAGAGATCGAGGGAGCGCTGGTAGTCATCGACGACCCCCAGATCGGCGAGCTCGAAGCGCAGGTCTCCGAGGGTCTGATGGCTCCGGATCCGCCGGGGCGTCATGAACTCGTCCTGCAGGAGACGCTGGGCCTCCGCGATCCGCCCTTCGAGGCAGAGCTCCCGGGCCTCGCGGAACGCCTCCGCCGAGCCCGGCCGGTCCCGCTCGATCGGGAGACCGGCCCACACGCTCTCCTCGTTCAGCTGCAGATGCATCGTGCGCACCCCGCCGTGGACCATCGCCCCGAGGCGTCCGTTGCCCACGGGGAGCGCCTCCAGCCAGGAGCTCGCCGGCTCGCGGTACCAGAGGATCCGGCTCCCCTCCGGCGCCGCCTCCGCGGCGGTGATGACCACGGGGTTTCCCGCCGCGATCGCGCCGCTCCCCTGACGGCCGAGGTACTCCCGCGCGAGGATCAGGGCGGCGAAGGAGGTCGCCGGGGCGTCCCACTCCGCGGCCGGTCGATCCCCTTCCCGCAGGAGCCAGGTCCCGCCGCCGAGGCCGATCGTGCCCTTCGGTCCCTTCAGCGCGAGAGGTCCGGCGGTGATGCCTCCCTCGCCCCCGGCATCGCGGACCCGGACCGCAATCAGGTTGGGCCGGCCGACCAGGATCCGCTCGGCCGGGACCTCGTAGACCCGCGGCGTCCCGTAGGCGGAGCCGACCGCATCTCCGAAGCCGCCGAGGCCTCCGATCTTCACGCCGTTGATGTAGGTCTCGTCCGCATCATCGATCGTTCCGAGGTGAAGAGTGAGGGGATCCCCCGCCCAGCTCTCCGGCACGACCACATAGGTCCGGTACCAGACGATGCCGTCGAAGTCCTCGAGTCCGGAGATCCGGGAGAACGGGGCCGGGACCGGCACATGCCGCCACTCCTCCGCGTCCTGGCCCGACGGGACGGAGCGCCCCGGGACCGACGACGAGGATGCGAGCAGGACCGCCAGGAGGAGGGAGCGGCGCAGGAGTGCGGTGCGCGGGGACCGGAACAGCATGGGCACCTCGGATTCGCACGAAGGGGAAGGCCGGCTCCTCCGGACGATGTCGGCGAGCGGCGGATGCGGGCGCGCGGTCGGAAGTCTGGCGGTCCGTGGCGGGGGGGGCAAGGAGATCGCGCAGGAGCCACCCACGCGGGGAGAGGCTGCGGAGGCCGAGGCAGACGCAAGCCCGGCTCCCCGGGGAGGAGACTACTCCGGCTCGATGCTGAAGGTCAGCGGGTAGCCCCGGGTGCGCGCGAGATGGTGACTGTGCTCGACCCGGAACTCCGCCTCCTCGAGGCCGAAGCAGCGGACCAGGGCGCACTCCGCGTTGTGCGCCTCGAGCATCACCTCGATCGCATGCTCGACGCCGAGGCGGTAGACCCCGGTGAGGATGCGCACCACGAAGTCCATCGGCGTGCGATCGTCGTTGTGGACGAGGACCTTGTAGCGCCGCGCCCGCTCGGTCCGCGGCTCGGTGGCGGTGGCCGGGCTGGGGGAGGTCTGCGTGGCACGGGTCGGGCTCTCCCCCCCGACAAGGGGCGGAGGCGACGCAGAGCCGGGGATCGGAGAGGAGTCGGGGCGCATGCTCATGGCGGCATGATACTCCCGGCTCCCCCCCTCATCACCCATGCTCCTGAGGAGGGTGCGGTCTCCGATCAGACGCTCGAGAGGCCGCCGTCCGCCGCCAGCGCCTGCCCCACGACGAAGCTCGCCTCATCGCTCAGGAGCCAGCAGACGAGCGCCGCGATCTCCTCGCTTCGCCCGATGCGCCCGATGGGATGGAGCGCCCCGAGCTCCTCCTCGGAGAGTCCCCCTCCGCTCCGGAAGCGCTCGAACATCTCCGTGCGAACCGCTCCGGGGCAGACCGAGTTGATCCTCACTCCCTGGGCGGCGACCTCGACCGCGGCGGTTCGGGTGAGGCCGTTCACCGCGTGCTTCGCCGCCGCGTAGAGGGCCTGACCGCCGAAGCCGACGAGCCCCGCCACGGAGGAGTTGTTGACGATCGCCCCTCCGCCCCGCTCGAGGAGGCGAGGGATCTGCGCTCGCATGGAGAAGAAGGTCCCCCGCAGGTTCGTGTCGAGGACACGGTCGTAGGTGGCATCGTCCATGGTGTGCAGCGGACCCATGGGGCCCTCCACGCCGGCGTTGTTGAAGGCTCCGTCGAGACCACCGAAGCGCTCCACGGCGAGGTCCACCAGGGCGCGGACCTGTGCATCGTCGGTCACATCGGTGCGCTGGAAGAGCGCGATGCCCCCGCCCCGCTCGATCTCGGCGACCGTGTCGCCCCCGAGCTCGGCGTTGCGATTCCCGATGACGACCCGGGCGCCCTCCACCGCCAGCTGGATCGCGGTCGCCCGCCCGATCCCCGTGCCGCCTCCCGTGACCACGAAGACACGATTCTCGAAACGAGCCATGCCCATCTCCCTCTCGCCGACCAGCGCCGCCGGCCCCCCGCCGAAGCGGGCGATCCTGACACACTCTCTGTCGCGCGGCTTTCGCGCGCTCCGGGCTCATCCTGCCGGCGAATGAAGGAGAAAGGGACGGAATGACCGGGAAAACGCCGATTCCCGCGGGGCCCCTGTTCTCGGTCCGGCTCTTGCGAAACGGGGGTGTGCGGCGACCTCACGGGGGTTCCCAGGACCCCAGAGGTGGAGGCCGCCCTCGGATTGTCTCCAACAGCCCGAGTCCGACATGGGACTGACCGGGTCAAGGGAGCGCGCGCTCCCCCGGGTCTGCACCTCGAGCGATTCCCGCGAGCGCCAGCGGGCCTTCGGGCTCACTGGAGGGGCGCGACAGGTGGAGCGCGGTTGACGACCTGCCCATGCCGGCTCGGGCTCTTCTCGTTCCGCCCGGAGGCCCCGGGGAACCGTCAGCTCTGCGGCTGAGGTCTGGGTGGCTGAGGTCTCGGTGGCTGAGACTTGAGCGGCTGGGGCTTTTGCACCTCCGGCAGGATCCCCCCCCGGACCTCCCCGATCCGCTCGAGGAGGAGGGACCGCGCGAAGGCGAGGGGATCCCGGGGAGAGAGCGCGACCTTCTCCAGCCGGTCCCCCTCCTCTCGTCGATCCTCCCGCTCCCCACGGTCCTTGCGCAGGCGCGGCACCGCATCCGGAAGCGCATACTGCTCCCCGGGGAGCGGCCCCCCCACGAAGCGCCCCCCGCGCACCTCCCCCCGGAGCTCGAGGCGTCGGCAGGCCCTCAGGAGATCACGCCACGCCACCGGCACGCGCTCCTTCTCGAGGAGGCGCTTGAAGATCACCCCGTGGCGCCTCAGGAGCTGGAGCGCGACCCACTCCGCTCGATCCTCATCGACGAGAGCATCCGGAACCGCAGGAACCTCCCCCGCCACGGTCTCGATCGGGCGGAGCCGATCCCAGCGACCGGTCGTCACCCTCCGGAAGACCCGGGAGCCCCGCCGATGGCTGGGGACGATGAGCTTCCGAATCGCGCCGTAGGCGTCGTTCGTCACGAGGCCATGGGAGACGAGGCTGGCGAGCCCCTCCTCGAGGTGACTGGGGAGGAGCTCGAGATCCCGGCGGAGACGATCGGAGAAGGAGGCTCCGCGCATCCTCAGCTCCTCGAGGATCTGGCGGGCGTGCCAGGGAAGCGGATGCCGCTCCGACTCCGGCGTGGGACCCGCGGAGGGGTCCGGGAACGGAGGGAGCGTCACGGGAGGAGCGAGGGCGAGCCAATCTTCGAGGTCCGCGCGGGGGAGAAGGGTGATCGGGGCGGAGCGCGGCGGCGCGGAGGAGCTCCCCCAGAGGCGCCCCCAGACCACCTGACCGGTCATCGTCAGCTCATCGAGCCACTCCCGGCGGTACTCCGCGACCCGGACGGGGAGGATCGATCGCTCCCAGTCCGGAGCCGGGACCTCGATCCCCGCCAGCTGCTCGATCGCGGCGAGGACCCCCTGCGGGCCGGCCCGCCGGGAGCCGGGCGCGGCGTGATGCCACTCGGCGAGGAAGTCGACGAAGCGCGCAGGAGTCACGGGGCGGATCGCCTCGCGGAGTGTCTCCAGGGTGTACCTCTGGATGCGGGCGAGGAGGCGCCGCTCGCACCACTGCTCGACCCCATCGAGGCGGACGCGCATCACGCTGCCCTCTCCCTCGAGCTGCTGGAGGAGAACCTGCTCCTCCCGCGCGTCCCCCTCGGGGCGCCCGTGCCGCCCGATTCCGGGACGCACCGGCCCCAGAGCGTCGAGGCGTCCGCGGAGCTGGGCCCGGGGCTCGTGCGTCGACTCGGTCGCGAGGTAGCGCCCCCGCTCACGGTCATGCTCCGCGCGTCCGGCGACAACGAGCGCCTCGAGCCAGGGGCGCCAGGAGACGCGCCCCCCCTCCTCCGCCTCTGCGCCGCGCCGCGCGCCGCCCTCCTCCGCCTCCGCCTCGGTCACGAAGCCGATCCAGAGCAGGACCTCGTGCATCTCCTCGATGTCCTGGGGATCGGGCCACGCCTCCTCGCGCACCCGGGCGACCGCAGCCGGATCGAGGGCGCCGATCTCATCCGCGCTGCGGGCATCCAGCCCCCGCCGGCTCACGACCGCCTGGGTCCTCCGCTCCTCGAGAGGAGCGTCGTCGAGGAAGGCGTAGGGCGAGGCGTTGAGGATGCTGCGCGCAAAGGCGCTCGGCTGCGGGAGGTCCACGGTGATCGTCTCGATCGTGCCGTCCTGAATCCCCTGCAGCACCGCCGCGGCACCATCCACATCCATCGCCTCCCGGAGGCAGTCCTCGATCGACTGATGGACCATCGGCTGCTCGAGAACATCCGGCTCCACGAAGTCGCCCGGCGGGAGGTTCTCCCCGCAGGCGAGCACCTCGGGGAAGGACTGGGAGAGGAGATCGGTCGCCTTCATCCGCTGGATCGGCGGTGGCACCCTCCGGCCCCCGAGCATCCGGGGGAGCTGGAGGGAGCGCTGGGTGTTCCATCGCCAGCGTGACTCGAACATCGGGAGGTCGAGCACCGCCTGTCGCAACGCCTTCTCCAGGCCGACGGCGCGGATGTAGGTGAAGACCTCGTCGAGCGGGAAGCTGTGCTGAAGTCCGAGGGAGAGGAGGAAGGAGTCCTCGTTCGCGGCGGCCTGCAGCTCGAAGCCGAAGTTCCGGCAGAACTTCTTGCGCAGCCCGAGCCCCCACGCGCGGTTGATCCGCCCACCGAAGACCGCGTGGATGACGAGCTGCTGACCCCCGCTCTCATCGAAGAAGCGCTCGACGATGACGCGCTCCGGGGTCGGCGCCGCTCCCAGCGCGGCCTTCCCCTCGGCGACATGATCGAGGATCTGGACCGCCGCCTCGTGAGGGACTCCGCACTCCTCGCGGAGCCAACGCAGATCGGTCCCGTGCTCGCGGACCTGCCCCACCTCGTGCGAGAGCTCATCGGTGCGGGACGGCGCCTCGCCGAACCAGAAGGGGAGGCTCGGCGGGAGCCCGTGGGCATCGCCGACGATCACCTTCCCCGGCTCCACCTTGAGCACCTGCCAGCTCGTGCTCCCGAGCTGGAAGATGTCCCCCACCGTCGCCTCGACCGCGAAGTCCTCGTCGAGGGTCCCGATGAAGGTCCCTTCCGTGGCGAGCACCACGCGGTAGTCGGCGCGATCGGGGATCGCCCCTCCGGAGGTGATGGCGGTCAGCCGCGCCCGCCGGGTCCCGCGGACGGTGCCGTTGATCCCATCCCGGTGGAGGAGGGCGGAGCGCCCTCCGGAGTGGAGCCGCAGCAGCGCCTCGAAGCGATCGAACCCCAGCGCGCGATAGGGCCACGCCCGGGTCAGCGCTCGATGCAGCTCCTCCTCCGACCGTGGTCCCGCCGCGCACTCCGCCACGATCTGCTGGGCGAGGATGTCGAGGGGAGCGGTCGGCTGGGGGGTCCGATCAAGGACCCCACGACGGATGGCGCGGAGCATCGCGGCCCCCTCGACCAGCTCCCCGATCGTCAGGGGAAGCAGTCGGCCCTTCGGCGTGGCCGAGAGGCGGTGACCGGAGCGCCCGACCCTCTGGAGGAAGGTCGCGATGCTCGTCGGCACCCCCACCTGGATCATGAGATCGACCGCACCGATGTCGATCCCCAGCTCGAGGGAGGCGGTCGCGACGAGGGCGCGGAGCGTCCCCTCCTTCAGCCGCGTCTCCGCGTCGAGGCGTCGCTCCTTCGAGAGGCTCGAGTGGTGGCATGTCACAGCCTCCTCCCCGAGCTTCTCCTGCAGCCTCGCGCTGACCCGCTCCGCGAGCTTGCGGGTCTGGACGAAGATCAGGGTCGTCGTGTGCCCCTCGATGTGCGCGACGATGCGGTCGTAGATCTCATCCCAGGTGTCATGGGAGCAGATCGTCTGAAGGGGCGACTCCGGGACCTCGAGCGCCAGGTCCAGCTCCCGCAGGTGGCCGATGTCGACGGTGGTGCAGGGGCGCGGGTCATTCCCATGATCGACCCCGACGAGGAAGCTCGCGACATCGGAGACCGGCTTCTGCGTCGCGGAGAGCCCGATCCGCTGCGGCGGCGCGCGCTCCCCCTCGGTGACGACGAGGTGTTCGAGGCGCTCGAGGGAGAGCGCGAGATGGGCGCCCCTCTTGTCTCCGAGCAGGGCGTGGATCTCATCGACGATCACGGTGCGGACCGTCGAGAGCATCCGGCGGCCGCCCTCGCTCGTGAGGAGGATGAAGACGCTCTCCGGTGTCGTGACGAGGATGTGCGGCGGCTTCCGCGTCATGCGGGTGCGCTCGCTGGCGGGGGTGTCTCCGGAGCGCACGCTGACCCGCACCTCGGGCAGCGTCTCATCCAAGGCCCGGAGCGCGGCGAGGGGGGCCTCGAGGTTCTTGCGGACATCGTTGCCGAGCGCCTTGAGCGGCGAGATGTAGAGGACCCGCGTCTCCTCGGGGAGCGCGCCCTCGCCTGCAGCCGCCCCGGCCCCCTCACGGAGGAGGGAGTCGACGGCGTGAAGGAAGGCCGCGAGAGTCTTGCCGCTCCCGGTCGGCGCCGCGATCAGGGTGTGACCACCTCGCGCGATCGCGGGCCAGCCCTCCACCTGGGGCGGTGTCGGCTCACCGAGGCTCTCCCGGAACCATCGGGCGGTCGTCGGATGAAAGGCGGAGAGGACATCGACCAAGGCTGGGGCTCCCGTCGGGCGGACTTCGCGAAGGGCGATCGTAACCGACCGGGAGGGGGAGGGAACGGCGAGACGGGGAACCGACGCGTCGAGATTCGTCGGGGATCAGCCGAATTGGTGGGGATCGGCGAGGGGGAGGACCACGGTGAAGGTGCTCCCCTTCCCCGCCTCGGAGGCAACCTCGACCCTCCCGCCGTGCGCCAGGCAGACATGCTTGACGATGGAGAGCCCCAGACCGGTGCCCCCCAGCTCGCGGGAGCGCGCCTTGTCGACGCGATAGAAGCGCTCGAAGATCCGCTCGCGGTCCTTCGGCGCGATGCCGAGTCCCGTGTCCTGGACCTCGAGGCGCGCGATCCCCGCCGACTGCTGCAGTCGCACCCAGATCCGCCCTCCCTCGGGCGTGTACTTGAGGGCGTTGTCGAGGAGATTGCTGGCGACGAGGCGGAGAGACTCCGGGTCCCCCCTCACGATGACCGGCTCCTTCGGGAGATCGTATTCGAGGGCGGCCCGATGCTCCTCCACGCTCCGGCTCGCCCGGATCGAGGTGAAGATCGGCTCGCGCAGGTCGAAGGGGAGCGGCTCGAGGATCGCATCCCGGGACTCGAGGCGGGCGAGGGTGAGGAGATCGGTGACGAGGACGGAGAGCCGGAGCGCCTGCGAGTGGGCCTTCTCGAGGAAGCGGACCTGCGTCTCCTCCTCCATGTCGTCGTCTCCGAGGATCGTCTCGATCAGCCCTCGGATCGCCGTGATCGGAGTCTTCAGCTCGTGCGACACGTTCGCGACGAAGTCCCGACGCACCTTCTCCAGGTGCCGCAGTTCGGTGATGTCGTGAATCGAGATGACGACCCCCACGAGCTTCTGCGAACGATCGCGAAGGGGAGACGCCTCGAACTCGAGGATCTGGTTCCTCTGATTCGCCGGCCCCTCGATCTCGGTCTCGGCGGTGGTCTCGCACCCGAACTCCAGCGACTGACGGATCGTCTCGGGGAGAACGGAGAGATCGGTCAGGTCGGAGATCGGACTGCCGAGGGCCTTCTCGGGCTGCAGTCCCAGGAAGCGGGCCGCGGCGAGATTGAGATGGAGGACCTTCAGCTCGAGGTCGACGGCGAGCACTCCCTCGACCAGCCCGTCGAGCACCATCTCCAAGGGCTGCTCCGCCGGGGAGAACGCACCGGTGAGTCTGGGGGCGGCGTCGCCGGCGAGAGGGTCGCCCGGCTTGCGGAAGGGACCGGTCAACATGCGGAGTTCCTCAGCTGCTCTCTTCCAGGAAGCGGTAGCCGACTCCCCGGATCGTCTCGATCAACTCGCGGTAGGGCCCGAGCTTCTTCCGAATCGCCCGGATGTGGACATCGATGTTTCGATCCCCCACATAGGCATGTTCGCCGATCGCGCGGCCGAGGAGGAGATCCCGGGTGAACACCCGGCCCGGGTGACTCGCGAGGAAGTGCAGGAGCCGGAGCTCGGTGGCGGTGAAGGAGACCCGCTCTCCATCCGCCGTGACCTGATGGCGGGCAATGTCGATCACGAGACCGCCCCGCTCGATCCGATCCCGCCCGCTCTCCTCCGTGCTCTGCCGGGTGCGTCGCAACACGGCGCGGATCCGCGCGGTCAGCTCGCTGGTGGAGAACGGCTTGATGATGTAGTCATCCGCCCCGACCCCGAGGCCGAGGACGATGTCGCTCTCCTCGCCCTTCGCCGTCAGCATGATGACGGGCAGGCTTCGAGTCACTGCATCCTCGCGGAGCCGGCGGCAGACCTCGATTCCATCGACGCTGGGGAGCATGAGGTCGAGCAGGACGAGGTCGGGGTTCGTCTCCCGGACGACCCGGAGGCCGGACTCGCCGTCCCGGCAGGTCGTCACCCGGTACCCCTCGCGCTCGAGGTTGTACTTGAGGACCTCGAGGATGTCGCTCTCGTCCTCGATGACGACAATGCTCTTCTTCATGAATCCTCGGCGGGGACATGGGGAGGTGGTGGTCGAGGTGCGGGGAGCGACCGCTCCGCGCGCCCCGGTGGAGACACGACTCGGGGGTGGAGGAAACATACGGGCGCGCCTTCCTTGCCGCTCCGGGAGTCCTTGGACTCCAACGGTGCCCAGGAGACTAGAGCCGTCATGTTAACGCCCGGTAAAGGAACTCCTAAGGTTTCCGTCGGCTTCCCTGCGAGGGGGGTCGACCCGGTCGGGAGGAGCGGTCTGTGAAGATGCGGCGGACCTCACCGGTCAGGAACCGCAGCTCCTCGAGCAGGGTCTCCTCCGGCTCCACCCTCTCTCCCCCCGTGTAGCCGATCCGGAGGGCCAGATCGCGGAGAGAGGCGTCATCGGTCCCGACGACCCGGACGCTCGATCGATGAAGCATCCCGAGCCGGTTCTCGACCAGGCGGAAGAACTGGTAGGCGTTCCCCAGGGTCGCCGCCTCCGCTCCCGTGAGAAGTCCGTGAGAAGCGAGGAGCGCGATCGCCGCCGCGGTGTTCGGCTCCCAGAGCTCGGGGATCTCCCGGGCGTTCAGGAGGATCAGGGACTGCACGAGGAACTCGATGTCGAGGATCCCGCCGGGGCCGGTCTTCAGGCGGAATCCCGGATCCCGCCCGGTCTCGACCCGACGCCCGTGCATCTCGAGGAGTGCCTCGAGGATCTCCTCGCCGCCGAGGTCTCGACCGAGATTGCCGCGGACGAACTCGATCACCTCGCGGGCGAGCCCGAGATCCCCCGCCGCGGGCGAGCAGCGGGTGAGCGCCTGGTGCTCCCAGACCTGCGAGTCCGGTCCGAGGAAGTAGCTCTGAAACTCGCGCAGGGAGTGGACGATGGCCCCGCCCGCACCGTAGGGGCGCAGCCGCAGGTCGACCGAGTAGAGCGGACCTCCCGGACCGGAGTGGGTGAGGTCGGCGATCAGCTTCTGAAGGAGCTGCGTGTAGAAGACACGCTCGCTCACCCCCTCCTTCGTCTCACCCCGCCCGTCGTAGATGAGGATCATGTCGATGTCGGAGGCATAGCCGATCTCGTTCCCCCCCAGGCGCCCGAGGGCGAGGATCGTGTGGCGCGGAGGGGGCTCTCCCTCCACGGGGATCAGCTCGCCCCAGCGTTCCACCACCGATGCGTGCGCCCGCTCCTCGAGGACCCGCAACGAGGCCCGCGCGATCGCCGAGAGACGGCGGAGGATCCGAGGCAGGGGGAGACGACGACCGAGGTCGAGGATCGCGACCTCGACCGTGTGCAGCGCGCGGAACTCATGCAGAGCGGCCGAGGACCGCTCCGGCGGGAGGGCGCCGAGGATCTCCCTCAGCTCTCCGACGAGCTCCTCCTCCCGGATGCGCGAGCCCGTGCGCAGCCGGTCGATCAGCTCATCGAGGGTGCCGGGATGGTTGAGGAGGAGCTCCGAGATGAACCGACTCTGCCCGAAGAGGTCGACGAAGAGATGGCAGGTCTCCGGACGCTCCGCGAGGAGCTGGTAGAAGACCGACGGCGCCCCGAGCGTCTCGACGCAGCTCGTGAACATCAGGACTGCCTGGTCCGGATCGGCGCTGCGGCCGATCGCGTCCAGAAGCCTCGGGAAGAGATGCGCGAGGTAGGTTCGGGCCCGGGGAGAGCGCAGCTCCCGGTTCTTCGGATAGGCGAGGCGGCGGAGGAGCGTGTACGCCTTCTGGGGATCACGGAAGCGGAGGGAGCGGAAGACCCGCTCGATCACCTCCGGGCGGGGTCGGAAGGCGAGGACGATGTGGACCTCATCGAGACGCCCATCGCTCGCGGCGCCCTCCGCATACTCGCTCCCCGTGAAGAGCTGATGGAAGAGACGCTCGAGGATCGAGCGGATCCCGCTGCGGCGGCGGTCGAGCTCCTGAGCGAGGCGCGGCCAGCCATCGCGACCGAGGGCCCGGGCGAGGGCCTCGCGCTCCTCGTCTCCCTCGGGGAGGGTGAAGCTCTGCCTCCGCTGGCGGAGCATGAGGTGGTGCTCGACCCCTCGCAGGAAGCGGTATCCCTCGAGCAGGAAGGAGGTCTCCGTCGCGGTGAGCGCGCCGATCCTCCCGAGGCGCCGGACGGCGCGGAAGACGTTCCCCCCTCGGATCGAGCGGTACACCTGTCCGTGGAGGAGCTGGAGGAACTGGACGAGGTACTCGACATCGCGAATGCCGCCCCAGCCGACCTTCAGCTCGCGTCGCTGGGCGTCCCTCCCCGCGGGGCTCGACTCGAGGACGCTCTTGTAGCCCTTCAGCTTCTGGATCTCGTCGAGGTCGAAGGGGCGCTCGAAGACGAACGCCTCGATCTCCTCGAGGAGCCGGGGGAGACCCCGTGTCCGATCGCAGAGCGCCCGGGATCGAATGAACACGATCCGCTCCCAGGTGTCTCCCCCCCCCGGCTCGTGGGGCGGTGCCTCCACCTCTCCCTGGTCGGGGTGCGGAGTCCGGAAGGCGGCGCGGGCCTGTCGGATCGAGGGCACCAGCGGTCCGGTGGGACCCCCGGGTCGAAGCCGGAGATCGGTTCGGTAGAGATGGGGCAGCCCCCCGTAGCCGGCGAGGAGTCGGAGGACCCCCCGCGCCGCCGTCTCGCAGGCGCGGGCATCGGTGTCATCGTCCCGGATGAAGAAGAGGTCGATGTCGCTGGAGTAGTTGAGCTCCTCTCCCCCCCACTTCCCGAGGGCGATGACCGCCATCCGCAGCTTGCCCCCGCCGGCGATCTCCAGCGCTCCCTCGACGGTCCGGTCCGCCAGAGCCGTGAGCCGCTCCGCGGTCCGCTCGACATCGATGATCCCCTCGAGCTCGGCGAGACAGACCCGAAGCAGCTCGATGCGGTGCCAGCGGGCGAGCGCTCGTCCGCGCACCTGAGTCTCGCCCTCCGGGACCGGGAAGGCGGGAAGCTCATCCGCCACCCGGGCAGGGAAGTCGGGATCGCGAAGCTCCTCGAGGCAGGGGATGACGAGCTCCGCGAAGGGCTCCCCCGCCCCGCAGAGCAGGGCGAGGCGGCGGCGGAGGGCCGCGCTGCGCAGCAGCCCCCCGCGCTCCTCCTCCGCGAGCAGAGTGGCGATCCGCTCCAGCCCGTTCAGCGCGAGGGCCCGGTCCGCCGCGCCGTCGAGGTCGACGACCAGCTCCTCGATCGTCGGACCCGTCCCCGCCTCCCCCCGCAGCAGAGAGAGGAGCGCGCGTGCGTTGTAGACCGCGCGGGCGTCCGGCTCGATGCCGCCCTGACGCAGGGCGCTCTCGACCGGAGGGTCGGCCTCCGAGGGTGAGGGGGGCGGGGGCAGCTTCTCCATCCCTCGCAGTGTGCCCGAGAGCTCCCATCACGACCAGAGGGGCACACCCCTCTCCCTCCTCACGGCGCACAGGGGGTGGTGCAGGAGAGCGCACCCTCGTGACGCCCGCATTGAGGATAGGGAGGCGGCGGGGGTGGACCTCCGTCGAAGAGATGCCCGAGGAGATGGAGCGGGTCGGAGAGATCGACCGCCCCGTCCGCGTTCGCGTCCCACGCCGCCGGACACGGGGTGCCGGCCCCGGGGCTGACTCCCGCCCCACCGGGAGGCGCGCCGATCGGCGCCGTGATGTCCACGAGGAGCCGGACCGCGTCGGTGATGTCGATGCGGCCGTCGGGGTGAGCATCGCCGCGTCGAAAGGAACAGGTCTCCAGGGTCCCTGTCCCGGTCGGATCGAGCGCGGGATCGAGGTGGATCTGACAGCGATCGGGCACTCCATTTCCATCACAGTCCCGGCCTCCGTCCGCGCGCCAGAAGGAGACGGCACCGGCGGCGCAGCCGAAGCTCCCGCCACAGCCGGCGGGGTCTCCCGGCGCACCGACGATGAGCACCCCTCCCTCCACGGCGAGTGCCGCACCGAACCCGGCTCCCGCCGCGGGGCTCGGCGCGGAGAGCTCGGCCTCCGGCGGAGAGGACGCAGCCCCTCCGGGGAGCGAGCGATAGGCCCGCACGACACCACCCAAGGGAGCTCCACCCTCCTCCGCAGGAGTCGCGACCCACCAGCGCTCCCCGTCATGCCCGAGCGTGCGTCCAAACCCGGGTGCCACCGTCGTCGACGGTGGGAGGAGCCCCGGGATGAACGGGAGAGAGGGGACACTCCCCCCCGATGGAGAGAGGCCCGCGATGATGGAGAGGGGGAGCCACCCGACCGCCCCGCTGGCGATCATCCCCGGCTCCCTCCGGTAGGGAGCGCCGATGGCGAGCACGCCACCCCCGAAGGCGAGGGCCGCGCCGAGAGCATCGTCGCTCGCCCCGTTCGGATCGATGACGCGGGCGACACGAACCGGCCCCGCGGCGGCGCTCGGGGGAAGGCGGTAGAGATCGACGACTCCGCACTCGAGGGTCGCTGCCGATCCCCGCGGGGAGCCGACGGCGAGGAGCCCCCCCGACAGCGTGAGGCACTCCGCGAACCCGGTCTCGCTCTCCCCGGGAGGAGGAAGGAGGCGGCCCTCCTCGATCCAGTCGACTCCGACCCTGCGGAGGATGTCGACCGCTCCCGTCGGCGATGCCGCCGGTCCCGCTCCCGGCGCCCCGACGACGAGACGCGGACCCGAGGCACTGAGGCTCGCGCCGAAGCGCGCCCCGGGAGGGAGTCCCGCCCCGACCAGCACCCCCTCGGGAAGGAGGGTGCTCGTTCCTGCGCTTCGGTCGAGGAAGAAGAGATGCACCGCGCCCGCACCGACACCGGCGGGAACACCAGGGAGAGAATCGAGGGGGGCGCCGATGCACCAGGTCTCCCCGACCCGCGCGAGGGCGGTGCCGAAGCGACTGCCGGGGGGACCGCTGACCCACACCTCGATCGCGCCGCTCTCGACCGAGCCGAACGCGACCGTGTCCGCCCCGGGGGCGCCGATGGCGAAGACCGTTCCATCGCTCAGGATCGTGGAGCCGAGCCGCTCCCCCGGACCGACGCCGCGGTGCACCTGGTACGGACAGGGAGCAAAGTCCACGCCTTGCACGACCCCCGCCGCGATCAGGAGGAGCGGGAGGGAGAGGAGAGGGGATGGGGTGATCGAGGTGAGGCGGACGCGAAGAGACATTCCGAGAGGGGAGCTCCTCCAGGAGGAAGGAGCCGAGGTGCGATGGGCAGGAGAGAAGGTCATCATCGGAGACTCCTCCGGAGGAGGATCCCCACCAGCTCGATGAAGACGCGCAGCGACGGGCGATCCCGCGGGGCGATCAGGCTCCGGAGAGACCCTCCGCAGTGGACCGGTCGGCAAGTCGGTCGGACGGCCGGTCGAAGGGCCGCTCCCGGTCGAAGGTCTGCAGCAGGGTCTCCCGGGCGAAGCGCCCCGGGTCCGGTTCGCCGAAGATCACCTCGGGGCCACGCGCGTCCTCGGAGAGGGCGACGAGGACCGCGGCGCACATGCGGCAGCACTGCAGGGTGACATGCACCCGGCTGCCCTTCGGGATGGGAGCACCCCTGCGAGCCCACCACATCTGGGCCAGGTTGACCTCGGCGTGGAGGGAGCGCCCCTCCCCGCCGCGATTCATCGCACCGAGGGCGATCTCCCCATCCGGGAGCTCGAGCACCGCCCCGACCGGTCGATCCCGCCGATGGAGCTCCCCCTCCCGCCGAGCACGGAGAGCCCACTCGCGGGCGACCTCCATCGGGAGGCCCCCGGCCGGGGGTGGGGAGAGGTGATGGGCGGTCCGCACCGCGGCCCGCGCCTCCTCCGCCGCCGGAGTGACATCCACCGCGCGCGCGAGGCGTGACGCCCCGGGTCCCTCGCCCTGAACGCGTCCGGGGGGAACCCCGGCCCCGACGATACGCTTCGCAGCCCCGGACAGCACGACCGCGCAGCGCTTCGCCTGCACCTTCACGAAGGCCGCATCCATCGTCCGCAGCGGGACGGAGCTGAAGAGGCGACGGCGGAGCCGCGCATGACTCCGCCCGGGCTCGATCGAGGCGATCCCCTGGATCAGGTCGATCACGGGGGACCAGGGGACCGACGCCGCGGACGACGGGTCGGTCGGAATCGGACGATGCGCGTGGAGGACGAGCTCACCGTCGTCGACCCACGCGACCTCTTCACCGGGATGGCGGTGCCGAAGGTGATCGGTGATCGCGCGATCCTCGGGGGTGACCGCGTAGGGAGGGGCGCGCCGACTCAAGGGGTCTCCTCCCCGCGCCCCCGGAGGCGGGCTCCATGGGCGCGCTGGACGGTGCTCCGAACGGTGCTCCGGACGGCACGACGCGGGGCGCCCGAGATCACTCGTGGCGGAGCGCTGCGATCGGATCGAGCAGGGCCGCGCGGCGCGCCGGGAAGATCCCGGAGAGGATCCCCACGGCCATGGAGATGGAGAGGGCGAGCGCCACGCTCGTCGCCGTGACCACCGCGCTCCAGCCGGTGTAGAAGGTCAGGCCCTCGGCGATGCCGACCCCGGCGAGCACCCCGACGATGCCGCCGAAGACCGAGATCACCGTCGTCTCCGTGAGGAACTGCACGATGATGTGCCGCTTCTTCGCGCCGAGGGCGCGACGGATCCCGATCTCCTTCGTCCGCTCCGTCACCGTGGCCAGCATGATGTTGGCGATGCCGATCCCCCCCACGAGGAGGGAGATGCTCGCGATCGCGACGAGCGCGTAGTTGAAGACCTGCTGGGTCTTGCGTCGCTGGGCGAGGACCTCGAGCGGCACGACCATCTTGAAGTCGTTCTGGGTGTGGTTGCGGTCGAGCAGGGTCTCCACCATGCGGGCGACCGTGAGCACCTGATCGAGGTCCTCGACGGAGATCACGATCTGGTTCAGCTCCACATCGGTCGCTTCCATCGAGCCGGAGCGACGGACGATGGAGCGGGTGCCGTTGCGCGTGAGGATCGTCTCGTGGGGGACGTAGATCTCGGTGGCCTTGGAGTCGACGGCGAGCGCCTCGGCGGCGTATCCCTGGAACTCCGTGTCGTCGAGGACTCCGATGATGTCGTAGCTCTCGGTGCCGATGATCAGGGGGCGATCGAGCGGGTCCTCGTAGATCCCGAGCTCCTGCAGCAGGCCCTCCCGGATCACGCAGACCCGGCGCAGCTCCTCACCGTCGTTCTCGTCGAGGGGGCGACCCAGCGCGGTCTCCAGACCGAACAGCTCGAGATGCTCCGCCTTCACGGCGTAGATCGTCCCCTCCACCCGTCGCGACCCGTTCCAGATCGGCTGCGAGCTGATGTGGACCGGCAGCGCCTTCTCGATTCCGGGGACCGTGGCCTCGATCTGACGGAAGTCGCGGAAGGTGAGGCCGTAGCTCGAGATCCACTGGCGGCTCTGATTCCCCTCCGTGGTCTCGGTCGGCTTCGTGGAGTTCACGATGATGTTCTGAATGCCGAGGCGACCGATCTCCTCGAGCAGCTCCTTCTCCGCCCCGGCTCCCAGGGCGAGCATCGCGATCACGGAGCCCACGCCGAAGATGACGCCGAGCGCGGTGAGGAAGGTGCGCATCGGGTAGCCGAGGAGGTTCCGCAGCGCGAGGCGGAAGAAGGCGATCTGCTTCGCTCCGATCATGCCGCCGCCTCCTCGAGGATCACTCCGTCGCGAATGTGCACCTGTCGCCCCGCTCCGCGGGCGATCTCCTCGTCGTGGGTGATCATCACGATCGTCCGCCCCTGGGCGTGGAGCTCGTGCATCAGCGCGAGGACATCCTCGCCGGTCGCGGTGTCGAGGTTCCCGGTGGGCTCGTCCGCGAGGAGCATGACCGGATCGTTGACGAGGGCCCGCGCGATCGCGACCCGCTGCCGCTCCCCGCCGGAGAGCTGGTTCGGGAGATGCCCGAGGCGATGGGAGAGCCCGACCGCATCGAGGAGCTCGCGGCACCGCGCCTCGGAGGAGGCTCCGTCATGGGGGTGGTAGAGTCGCGGCACCGCCACGTTCTCCAGCACGGTCAGCTGGGGGATCAGGTTGAAGCTCTGGAAGATGAAGCCGATGTCCTGATTGCGCTTCTCGGAGAGCTCATCGTCCCCGATCGTCGACACATCCCGGCCGTCGAGGAGGTAGCTCCCCTCGGTGGGACGATCGAGGCATCCGAGGAGATTCAGGAGGGTGGACTTCCCGGAGCCGGACTGTCCGGTGATCGAGACGTACTCCCCGGTCCTCACGGTGAGGTCGATCCCCTTGAGGACATGAAGTCGGGCCGACCCCTCTCCGAAGAACTTGTGAATCCCCCGCAGCTCGATGACGGCTTCACTCACGGCTGCGGACGCCCTCTCGGTCCGCCAGCTCCGGAGCCGCCGCTGCCGCCGGCCCCGGCGCCGCCCGGCGGGCGACCGCCGCGACGCCCGCCCACGCCTCCCTCGGGCCGCCTCCGCTCGGTCGTCGGCGCCGCCTGCTCCTCGCGGCCGGAGGCGCCGGCGGACTCGACCTGCGCGGCGTCCGGCTCGTAGAGGAGGATCTCATCCCCCGGGGAGAGCCCCTCGAGGATCTCCAGGTAGGACTCGTTCGAGCGACCGACCCGCACCCGGCTCTCCACCACCAGCCCGTCCTTCCGCTGATAGCAGAAGAACCGGCCCTGACGGGAGTGCACCGCCTGCAGGGGGACATAGATCACATCGTTCATCTCACCGATGCGGATGTCGACCGAGGCGCTGGTGCCCGGCTTGAGGTCGAGCTCCTGGCCGCCGAGCTGGATCTCCACCTTGAAGCGGCGGATCTGATCCCCCCAGCGGCGGTTGCCGGCGTTGGCGACGGAGTCGATCTTCGCGACCTCCCCGTTGAAGGACTTCCCCTTCTTCGTCTCGGAGCGGATCGTGGCCGGCATGCCGACCCGGAGCTTGTCGATGTCCGCCTCGTGCACGTTGATCTGGACCGCCATCTCGGTGGGGTCGGGGATCGTGACGATGATCTGCCCCTGGTACACGTTGTTGCCGACCCGGATGTCCTCGGAGTCCCAGGAGCGATCCGGGTCTCCGTAGAGCACGACACCATCCGCCGGCGCGTCCAGGGACATCTTCTCGAGGTCGGCGAGGTCGACCAGCAGCTCCTGCCGCTCGCGGGCGAGGCGACGCTGCTTCTGGTTCACCTGCGCCTTCTTCCCCTCGAGGCGCGCCTCGGCCTGGTTCGTGGCCCGAAGGATCCCGCGCTCCGCTTCGGTGACGGCCGCCTCCTTCTGCCGGATGTCGAGGGGCTTCTGGTACTTCAGGTAGAGGTCCTTGTTCTGGCGCGCGGTGCGAAGGGACTCCTCCGCCTTGAACTTCTTGATGCGCTCATCTTCGAACTGGTCCGCCGTGATGAACTCCTTCTCGAGCATCTTCGGCATCTCCTGGAAGCGCGCCTTCGCCCGCTCGAACTCGGAGTCGGCGGTGGTGATCGCGAGCTCCAGCTCCCGCTCCTTGGCGGGGATGTCCCCCTCCATCAGCTTGGCGAGCTCGGCGCGGGCGACCTCGAGCTGGAGCTGGGCCTTCTCCACATCGGTCTGGTTCTGCTCGATCTGGATCTGCTCCTCGGTGAGGGCCGCCTTCTCCTCCGACTCGAGCTGGATGATCAGGTTCTGGCGGTTCTCGACCTCCTGCGCGAGCTCGGAGCTGTCGAATTCCACCACGACCTCGCCGGTCGAGACGGTGCTGCCCTCCTCGATGAGCCACTTGATCGGCACCCGGCGCTCGACCTGGGAGGAGACCTGCGCCGCGTTCCGCGTGCTCAGGGTGCCCCGCTCGGTGAGGGAGATGACGAGGTCGCCCTGCTGGACGGTGTAGGTGCCCCCGGTCGCGGACTCCACGCCCGTGCCCATGGTGGCCGCCCCACCCTGCCAGAGATAGAAGCCCCCGCCGGCGACGAGGAGTGCGAGGACGAGTACGATTCTCATTCTTCCACCTGTCCCGAGTCGTCGACGAAGAGGAGCCCGAGCTGACGCAGGAGGGTCAGGCGGGCGATCTCATGGTCGACGATCCGATCGAGCTGCTGGTTCTGGGCGTCGGTCAACTGGTCGGCGGCCTCCGTGACATCGCGGTTCGTCGCGAGACCGGACTCGAACTCGAGGCTCGCCTTCTCCAGCGAGAGCTCGAGGGATCGGATCTCCTTCTCACCGATCTCGATCTGGGTCCTCCGCTGCCGGAGGGTCCCGAGGGAGTTTCGCACCTCGAGGATGACCTGGTCCTCGGTCCGGTCGAGGTCCCGCTCCGCCTGGAGGAGCGAGATCTCCGCCGAGCGCAGGGAGGCCTGCTCCGACTTCCGGTCGAAGGGGATCTCGAGCGCGAAGCCGATGGAGGCGGCATCCCGCTCGTGGAAGTCGAGCTGTCGCAGGCTGCTCTGGGAGTCGCTGCTCGTCGACCACGATGCGCTCAGGTTGAAGTTCGGCAGGATCCGGTCCCGAGCGATCGTCACCGAGCGGCGCTGGTCCTCCAGGCGATCCCGCTCGGTCACGAGGTCGAGCCGGTTGTGGAGGGCGGCGCGCACTGCGGCATCCAGATCGAGGGCGAGCTCGTTGAGATCGGGGAAGGTGTCCTCGACGTCGAACTCCACCTCGGTGGGGAGGCCGAGGTCGATCTTGAATCGGTCCAGGGCGACCGCGAAGCCCTGCTCGGCGGAGAGGTACTGATCCTGCGCCTGCAGGAGGGACTGCTCGGCCCGGAAGACGCTGAGGGAGTCTCCACGCCCGAGGCGGAAGAGAGCCTGTGCCTGGTCGTAGGCGAACTGCTGCCGCTCGATGTTCTGGCGCGTGTTCTCGAGCTGCTGCTCCTGGGAGAGCAGCGCGTAGTAGTCGTCGATGATCCGGATGACGAAGTCCTGACGGAAGAGCTCGAAGCTCCGCGCCTCGTACAGGAGGGAGCGCTCCGCCTGGGTCAGCCCCTCGAAGGCGATGGCGTTCCCCGCTCCCCGCAGAAGCGGTTGGGAGAAGGAGACGGTCGTGCCGCCGGAGACGCTCTGATCCGGCCCGAGACCGTCGGAGACCCGGTCATAGCCCCAGGAGGTGTCCACGCTCAGGGTTCCGCCCCCGAAGGTGAGGTAGCTGCCGCCGAGCGAGAGGGAGGCGACATCGGAGGAGCGTAGGTCGCTCGCGTCGGAGAGGGTGTAGTTCACCGACCCGTCGAAGACCGGGCGCAGGAAGTCGCGACGCGTCACGCCCAGGTCGATGGCGGAGAGGAAGAGGGACTCCCGCCGCGCCTGGTACTCACGGCTGTGCTCGGTGGCGATGCGGATCGCATCGACGAGGCGCAGCGGATCGGGCACCTCGATGTCCGTGACCGGGGCCTCGCTCACCTCCGCCGGATCGGTGACCCCCTCGAGGCGCGGGTCGATGAGCTCGTCCCGACGGAAGGCGGCGACCTCGGCGCGCTTCTCCGCCTCGATCGCCCGCCCCTCCTCGCTGGTGCGGCCCCCCCAGAGCCCGGCGCAGCCGCTGAGCGGCAGCAGCGCCGGCAGGAGCAGGACCAGCAGCACCCGGGAGCGGACCCGGGGAGGACGCGGAGCCATCCCGCGCTGCGAGCGATCCGGACGGCAGACGATGCGCATCGGGTCTCCTCTCTCGGGGTCGGGAATGCTCCGTGCCTCCCCCCGCCCGCGACGGAGGGCTCGACTCACCCGGTCTTCGTTCCCCTAAGGAACTTGGATGCGGGGGGATCGAGGAGGATGGGAGGATTCCGGCGGGGCTCACACCGTCCAGCGAAGCGGTCCGGGCCCCTCGTTGCGAGACGGGCAGAAGGCGGTCAGGGTCGCGAAGATACCCGAGGACCTCCTCCGCCGCTAGAGGCCAGCAGGAGGGCTCACAACCACAAGCCCTTGTCTTGTTTTGACTTGGGAACGCCGCGGGGCGGATCACCAGGGCTGGCCGGCGCGCTCTCGGGTGCCCTTCAGCTTTCCGGCATGAATCTTCCAGAACCCGGCGTTCGTCCGGATCGCGCGGCTGACCGGGCGCTTGTTCAGATAGACAGCCGGCGTTCCGGGGATGCGAAGGACGTTCGCGGCCCCCCGCATGTCCTCGTCGATCCGGCGCTGCACCTCGGCCGAGCCCATGTCGGAGATGAAGCGACCCAGATCGAGACCGGTCTCCTGGGCCGCGGCGGTGTAGTCGACCGCCGCGAGCTCGGGGTAGCGCTCGTGCAGGTAGGCGTGCATCCGCCAGAAGGCGTCGTTCCCCTGGAGCCGGGCCGCCTCCAGTGCCTTGGCCCCCTTCAGACCCTCGGTGTGGTCGCTGCGGATGTAGTGCTTGTAGATCACCTCGAGATGCCCGTTGAAGATCCCCACCAGCTCATCCTCGAGGAACGCGTGGAACTTGTGGCAGTTCGGGCACTCCGGATCGCCGTAGACCACGACCTGCATGTAGTAACCGGTCCGACTCCGTGCGGTCCCGCTCTTGCGATCGATGAAGGTCGCCGGCTCGAGGCGCGGGTCATCGTCCCGAAGCGGGATCTCGAGCTTCCCCTGCTCCATGAAGGCCGCATCGAGGATCTCGATGTCCCCCGCGAACTCCTGCAGTCGGGCGTTCTCCTCCCGCAGAGCGGCGAGCTCGGTCCGCATCGCCGCGACCTCCGCATCGGTCGCGGGGCCCGCCGCGGCGAGCTCCGCCTCCAGAGTGGCGATCCGGGTCTTGAGCTCCTCGTTCTGCACCACGAGGTCCGCCTCCCCCTCCGTCCCGGCCTGCAGCGCCCGCAGCTCCTCCGCCGCCTCGGCGTAGGCGCCGAGGAGGTGGCCGGCACGAACCGCCCGGTAGGAGTGCCATTCGGCGGCACAAACCGCGAGGACGAGCAGGCCGAGGGCGATCCCCAGCCGCGGATCGGGGAAGGGGAGGACCGGCTGCACCAGACCTTCCCCCTCCTGGGGGAACCCGGGTTCGGTCGGTCTCAGCCTCCAGAGGAGGAAGGCGACCGCGAAGTTGCAGAGGTGGGTCCCGAGGCAGAGGGGACAGGTGTGGCCGATGACCCCCCACATGATGCCGAGGAAGGTGAAGGAGCCGAGAACACCGACCGCGACGACCCCGAGGACCGCGGTGTGCAGTCGACGGACCGGCCAGGTCGGAGAGCCGACGAGACCGAGGTAGATCGCGAGAAAGGTCGCGTAGAAGAGGCCCAGCGCCGCCACGGGGATGCGCCCGTCGCGCAGCTCCTCCCCGCTCACCCCCTCGGGCGCGAACGGGAAGTAGCCGTAGCGGGAGGTGATCACCTTGTCGCAGCCGACGCTCTCCGGTCCGCAGAGCTTGCCGAGCAGCCCGGGGTCGCTCGTGCCCCGGGCGTGCATGTCGAGGAGCTGGGATGAGAGGAGGAGCGCGACGAGGGCGAGGGCGAAGGCGGTCCAGCGGAGGATCTTCGGGTTCGTCATTCGGGGCGGTCCCTTCCGGCGCAGTCCGGGGGGGATCGTAACGGATCCGCCCCGAGCCGCCACATCGCCCGCTGGATCCGCCGCGCCGGGGTCGGAGACGACCGGTCTCAGTGCCCCTCGAGGGCATCATCGTCGTGGAACGCGAGCCCGTGCCCCGGCCCGGCGACCGACTTCGCGATCCAGACGATCTGCCCCGTGTGCCAACCGAAGTGCTCCTGAACATGGAGGACCGCATCGAGCCCGGTGACCGGGAAGCCCTGGATCGAGGTGTCGCGCAGGAGCGCCTCCTCATCGAGGGAGCGCAGCACCGGGAAGCTCGCGGTGACGGTCGCGCGGAGGTCGGCGAGGAGGGTGCCGGAGTCCGCCCCTCCTCGGGCGGAGAACTCCTGCTTGCGGGCCCGCGCGGTGGGTCCCCCCCCGAGCCCTCCGAGGAGCCACTGCCGGACGTTCCCCTCGAGGTGGAGGAGGAGGTTCCCGACCGAGGGGACATCCTCGTGCGGCCGCCACCAGAGGCGATCCGGAGGGAGGAGGGCGACCGCCGCCTCGAGGCGGGGGAGGTACTCCTCCTCGAAGCGGCGGATCGTCTCCTCCACGAGCCGCTCCCCGAGGAGGCTCACGCGTCTCCCGCCTCGACATCGGAGCCGGCCCGGTCCGCTCCCGTGGAGCGGGGTCGCCAGCGGCTCGCGTAGTTGAGGGTGACGCAGGTGAGGGTCGCCACGAGGAGCACCGCGCCGATCACCCAGGGGAGCCCGGCGTCGGTCGAGTAGCCCTCGGGGAGGGCGAGCTTCCCGCTCCAACCCGCGGACATCGAGATCCCGAGGATGAGCGCGGTGAAGGCGTAGCCGGTGATCAGCCCCGATGCGGTGAGGATGCCGGGGTGCGTGGAGTGGGAGATCCTGCGGGTCGCGATGAAGCGGGCGAGGGCACCGAGGAGGATCCCGCATCCGATGTCCGCCGGCAGGTAGATCCCCACCGCGAGGGCGAGGGAGCTGAGGAGCGCGCCCTTCCGCCGCCCGACCTCCTCGATGATGACCGCGAGGACGCCGAGCCCCGCGCCGACCCCGACCGGCCCCCACGGGATCGCCGAGTCGAGGAAGAGGGAGGCGAGGACGGTGCCGAAGAACGCGGCCTGAGGGCAGGGGATCTCCGCGCTGCCGAGGCCGCCGAGCTGGGCGTGAGCGATCTGGAGGGCGTAGGGGACGCTGAGCGCCCCCACGAGGAGTCCGACGATCTGACCGATCAGATGATCGGAGACGCGGAAACGGCTGAGCTGCACCGTCTTGTAGTCCTGGCTCGCGTCGTTGGCGGCGCACACCGCGACGCAGGTGGCGACGACGACCGGCACGAGGAGGGCGATCCCGTCCATCCCCTCGAGTCCGATTCCGAGCGCGGTGAGGGAGAGGACGAGCATCCCCATGAAGGTGGTCCCGCTCACCGGTGACGCGGAGGCCCCGACCTGCAGGGAGAGGAGCGCACCGAGGCCGGAGAGGAACGCGGCGAGGACGAGGGCCACGACCCCCACCACGAGGAGCTGGAGCGCGCTGGCGCCCAGCATCCCCATCAGGAGGAGGAGCCCGATCGCGCCGATCCCGATCGAGGCGAGCTGACGACGGCGGACATCGGGGGGGATCCGGATCAGCTCCAGATCGACCTCCGCCGCCGCGGCCGAGCCCGCCCTGCGGCCCTCGAGCGCGTAGCGACCGAGGCTCCAGATGACCGCGACGCACATCGCGGCCCCCCCCACCCAGCGGAAGGTCTCGGAGGGGAGCCCGTGGGCGGAGGCGTAGCTCGTCACTCCCCCGTGGATCAGGCTTCCGCCGAAGATCATCAGCGCGGTGGGCAGGGTCAGCAGCGCGCCGATGCCGAGATAGACCGCCGAGGTGGGGATCGGCAGGGCGATGCCGCCCTCGCCCCAGCCGGGGAGGGAGACCCGCCCGAGCTTCTCCGGCAGCAGCTTCAGGGAATGGCACGCCTTCAGCACCAGCCCGAGCAGCAGCCCGGGCACGAGGGAGGTCCAGACCGGCGGGCGATCCTCGGGGTTCTCGGCGGCGGTGTCGATGAGGCGATCGCACGCGACCGCCTCCGGCGCCGGCAGCTTCGGGTCGGTGAGGAACCGCTCGGTGGCGAGACCGACGAAGCCCCACCCGATGAAGGAGCCGACGATCGAGGCGAGGATGAGGACGGAGACATCGACGGGCGGGATGTCGAGCCCCTGCTGCCGCGCGAGGACCTGAATGATCGGCGCGGTGAAGACGACCCCCGCGCTCACCGCGACTCCACCGGAGCCGGTGACCTGCAGCAGGGAGAGGAAGGGTCGGAGGCGCGCTCCGAGGAGCCGGCCGAAGCCGATCCACCCGAACAGTACGACGAGCGGGCTCACCCCGGGGGAGATCCCCGCCTTCGCGGTGGCGATCACGATCGCCATCGAGAGGAGCCCGGACACGATCGCTCCGATCAGGATCGTGCGGATCCGCTCCTTCCGGGTGAGCGCGCCCGAGACCTCGGTCCTCGTGTTCATCCCTCGTCCTCTCCGTCCGATCTTCCGACCCTCGAGGTGGCGCCTTCATCCCGGGAGACATCGGAGCGGGTCCGCTCCTCCTCCATCAACGCGCGCTCCCTCTCCTCGTGCCCTCGCCGCATCGCCTCCTCGAACCGCCTGCGGCGACTCGACGCGGATGCCTTCTCGACCTGCCCCCGGAGGAGGGCGGGGCCGAAGAAGAGGAGGTAGTTGAGGAAGGAGGCGAGGATGATGACCCGATCGGCGTAGTCCGCGGGCGCACCCCACGAACCCAGACCGAAGCGGTAGAGCGCGGTGAGCGCGGCGATCCATCCGATCCAGCGCGCCTTGACCGGGAGAATGCCGAAGAGGTTGATCGTGAACTCGGGATTGAGGGTCGCGAAGCCGAGGAGCACCGTGGTGTAGAGGTCGGAGAAGCCGCGCAGATGGACGTATCCGGGATCGAGCTGACCGGCGATCAGCGCTCCCACCAGCGTGAAGATCCAGGCGAAGAGCACGTAGAGGTTCAGTCGCATCGGCCCCCACTGCGACTGCAGGCCGGCGCAGAAGAGATGGAAGATCATCACGTAGAAGAGGAAGAAGATCGGATTCGTCGGCTCGGGGATCGCGAGGAACGAGACCGCCCGCCACACCTCCCCCTCGAGGAGCCTCGACGGCCAGAGCACCATCTGCTCGAACGCGCGGTTCGCGCGCTGGGGGTCGACCATCCCGACGAGGTAGAGCATCACCTGCGGCGCGAGGAGGACGAAGGAGATGTTGTGGATCGCGTAACGGCCGAAGCGTCGCTCCAGATGGCGCAGCAGCCTCTCCATCGATCCCTCCCTAGGCGACATGCTCGTCGAACTCGTTGAAGTACATGAAGAAGAGCACCGCCATCCCCAGCATGCCGCCGAAGGTGGTCCAGATGCCGGCCCCGATGCCGACCTTCCCGGAGAGATAGAGATAGTTCATCCCGACCACCGTGGCGAGGGCCCCCACGAAGACGCGCGTGGCCGAGACCCTCGACCGGCGGTGCGGCCGGACCCGGAAGAGGAGTCGGAGGTACTGCTGGGAGATGACGATGAAGATGATCATCGAGAGGATCCCCCACTCCTCGAGCTGCGGGGCCAGAATGAAGAAGTCGTAGGCGGCGTGGATGACGACGACCTTCGCGAACGCCTCGATGGCCTCGCTCCACGCGTCGCGCCGACGCAGCCGCGCCGCGCGGAAGAGGTGGTGACCCGCGTAGCCGGTCAGGGCCATGTGCGCGAAGTTCGCGGTCATGAACCGCCCGATGATCCCGTCCCCCGGGTCCATCAGGTAGTAGGAGCCGTTCTCGTTCATCGCGAACCCGAGTCCGACCGCCGAGGCGAGCACGAGCGCCTGGACCTCTCCCCCCCGCCGCAGCAGGAGGGGCACGAGCGGGATGAAGCAGAGCAGCTTCAGCAGCTCCTCCCGGAACCCGATCGAGAGCGCGTGGAGGAGGTGCCAGGTCACCGGCCGACCGACCTCGTCCCCGAGCACCGCCTCCTCCGCCACGAGGGAGAGGAGGGTGAGCTCGGTGCTCAGCCAGCCGAGGGCGATGGCGACCGGCAGCAGGGCCTGATTCTCCCGCAGCCAGCTCCAGCCTCCGCCGAGGTGAAAGAGCAACAGGAGCCAGCAGAGCCCGATCACCGAGACCGCGACCCAGATCCCCGGGGTCCAGCGCTCGTACTGGGAGAGGATCATCGGGAGCGCCATCGCGAGGTACTCCCCGCGATCCCGGTGGTACCGGGCGACGAACCGCGGCGAGGTCGCGCGGCGGGTCGCCGGCTCCGCGATGGCCGCCCCGAACTCCTCGATCCGGTCGGCCCGGAAGAGGGACTCGGTCCAGCCACCGGTCGCCGTGGGGTCCGGGACGCCACCGGGAGAGAGCCGCCGCGCCCGCTCGAACCACGCAGCCGCGGTCGCGGGATCCCCGCACGCCAGGGCGATGCGCCCCCCCTCCCGCTGCAGCGCGAAGTCGGCGGGGAAGGGCTCGAGATGAAAGAGGGCGGGGCGCCCGGGGGCGGAGTCCCGCCACGCCAGCAGCATCGGCAGCGGGACCGGCGCGGTCCGCAGCAGCGCGTCGAAGGAGACCCGGTCGATGGAGGGGAGGGGATCGAGGGGACCCGAGGTCGACCGCAGGCGGCAGAGCTCGATCCACGCCTCGCGGTCCTCGGGATGGGAGGCGAGGTGATCGAGGAGCCGTCGCTCTCCCGCCGCCGGCCCGGAGCTCGCCGCCTCCCAGCGCGCCATCTCCACGGCGGAGGGGCCGAGGCCGACGATCCGCAGGAGGATGGAGAGCAGCACGAACCCGCCGAAGATGCCGAGCCCCATCCGCGTGAGGCTCTCGCGGGTCAGGCGGACGCGTTCCAGTCGACGGACGATGCGGTCGAGCACGGGCCTCCTCGGCGGGGTTCGGTCGGCACGCGGGGACTATCGGTGATCCCGTCTCCGGAGACCAGAAATCTCGCGCCGCCGGCCGCGTTGTGATCCGGAGCGCCGTGGGGCAAGATCCCGGGATCCCCGCCCGGAGCGCATCGACCAGGTCGGAGAGCATCCCATGGCTGAGACCCAGAGGCTGGAACCCGAGCTCGACCACGAGCACTCCCCCGAGGCGATCGGAGCCCGCCTCGCCGGGCGCACCGGACCCGGCCACCTCCGCGACTTCGTCTACGGGGCGGTGGATGGCACCGTCACGACCTTCGCCGTCGTCTCCGGCGCGGCCGGCGCCGGGCTCGGCGGGCGGGTGATCGTCATCCTCGGCCTCGCCAACCTCCTCGCCGATGGCTTCAGCATGGCGGTGAGCAACTACCTGGGCACCCGGGCGGAGCTCCAGGGGCGCGAGCGGGCGCGGTCGATGGAGGAGCGGCACATCGATCACCACCCCGACGGGGAGCGCGAGGAGATCCGCCAGATCTTCGCCGCGAAGGGGTTCGTCGGAGAGGACCTCGAGCAGGTCGTGCGGGTGATCACCGCGGACCGGGAGCGCTGGATCGAGACGATGCTCCAGGAGGAGCACGGCTACGCCGCGGTCCCTCCCTGCCCCCGGAAGGCCGCGACGGTCACCTTCACCGCCTTCGTCCTCGTCGGTCTGGTGCCGATCCTTCCCTTCGTCCTGCGGGCGCTCGGCGTCCCGGTGGCGGAGCCGTATTTCGCCAGCACGATCGGCACGATGATCGCCTTCTTCTCCATCGGAGTCGCGAAGGCGCGCTTCGTCGAGCAGCCCCGCCTGCTCGCGGGAGTCGAGACGCTCCTCCTCGGAGGTGGCGCGGCCCTCCTCTCCTATGCGGTCGGTGCGCTCCTGAGAGGATGGGTCGGATGATGGATCGCCCGAGGGTCCGAAGCGTGGAGGGGGCGCGCTCCCGCCGACAGCCATCCCGCCCACCTCGGCTGTTGCTGCTCGCCCTGCCGCTCCTCGCCCTGCTGCCCCTCCCTCTCGCGGGCGCCGTCGCGGCGGAGGAGGCCCGGCCGGTCCTCCGGGTCCGCGCCGACCCGGTCGTCGAGCTCCTCGCCATCGTCTTCCGCCTCGCCGGCAGCCCGGAGTACTCGACCGCGGCGGAGGGGAGCCCGGGGCGGGCGGCGATCGACGCCCGATTCGCCCGGCATGAGGACCACCCGGCGGTCGCCCTCGCCCGCCGACTTCGGAGTGAGCGGGGCATCTCTCACGATGCCGTCGTCTCCCTCGCGGTGCACATCAACAACATCCGGAACTTCTCCCTCGTCCAGCCGCTCGAGGACGCACCCCGGTACCTCGATGCCCGCTGGGACGCGCCCTCCGCCTCCGCGTTCATCGAGCAGCTCCGCGACTTCGCGACCGAGACCGCCTTCGACGACTGGTGGGATGACCAGAGGGAGGTCCATGAAGCCCTGACCGCACCCCTCCTCGAGGGGCTCGTCGCGGAGCTGGATCTCCCGTGGTTTCGAAATCATCTCGGCCTGAGGATCGATGGAACCCTCGAGGTGATCGTCTCCCCCGCCGCGGGCGGGAGCGCCTACTCCGTGAGCGCCGAGGTCGAGCGGCGGGACGGAGCGGAGCGGGTGCACCATGTGATCCTGGGGGCGATGGGGAAGGACCTCCGGGGAGAGGCGCGGATCCGAGCGGTCGACACCATCGTCCACGAGCTCTGCCATCCCACCGTGAACCCCGCCGTCGACGCCCGCGTCGATCTCTTCCGGGAGGCTCGGAGCACCCTCGAGCCCCCGATCGCCCTCGCCATGGAGGAGCAGGGCTACGGGGAGTGGTCGATCGTGCTGCGCGAGGTCTTCGTGCGGCTCTTCACCCGCGCCTGGATCCTCGAGCACCGCGGCGCCCGCGCGGCCGAGACCTACGATCAGGAGCAGACCGCCCGGAGCTTCGCGCTCGTCTCCTCCCTCGCCGAGGAGGAGGCGACCCGACTCGCGGGGGCACCGCCGGCCCCGCTCGAGGAGCGCATCGCGGCGTTCGCGCCGGCCATCGACAGGATCGCGCGGGAGCAGGCGCGCGAGCTCGAGCCGCATCGTCCCCGAGTGCTCCGCGTCGAGCCGGGGATCGAGTGCCTCGACCTCGCCCCCGGTCCCATCACCCTGAGGATCACCTTCGACCGCCCCATGGAGGCGGGGTTCAACGTGATGCGGCTGCGGGCCCCTTTCCCGGAGGTGACCGGGAGCGCCGGCTGGACCGAGGATCGGCGCGTCTTCTCGGTGCCGCTGAAGGTCGCGGCGGGAGTCCGCTACGAGCTGGGGGTGAACGGACCGGGCGGCGGGGCCTTCCGCGCGGCGGAGACGGGGGTTCCGCTCATCCCGTTCCGGGTGATCCTGTCGAGCCCGCCTCCGGGGGCGCCCGCGGCGCGGAGGCGCCGCGGGTGGTCCGAATCACGCCGAGTCCGGAGGGGGGAGCGGTGGCCCCGGGAGAGACCGAGCTGCGGCTCGAGTTCGATCGGAGGATGGCGGAGAGCTACAGCGTCACCGGGGGGGGAGAGACCTTCCCGGAGGTGACCGGGGCGCCCCGCTGGAACGAGGAGCGCACCGTCTTCACCCTGCCGATCCGCCTCGTCGCGGGGCGGAGCTACCTGCTCGGCATCAACGGACCGAACCACTCCGGCTTCCGAAGCGAGGCGGGGGTGCCGGTCGAGCCCCGCACGATCCGCCTCACCGTCGGCTCACCCTGAGTCGCCGACCCCGGTCCCGTCCTCGACCCGACGGAGAACGCGGACCTTGAGGTACTCGCTCTCCGGAAGGCGGAGCCACGCGGGGTGGTCCGCGCCCGCCCCGAGGCGCTCCTCCAGGAAGACGCGAAAGGGCAGGTCGAAGCTCGCCTGCCGGAGGACATCCTCGAACATCTCCCCCCGCAGGTGATAGCTGCAGCTCGCGGTGATGAGGCGCCCCCCCGGAGCGAGGAGCTGCATCGCGATGCGGTTGAGGTCGCGGTAGCCGCGCTTCCCGCCCTCCACCTCCCGCCGGGACTTGCAGAAGGGCGGAGGATCGAGCACGACGAGGTCGAAGCTCTGCCCGTCCGCGCGCAGCTCGCGCACCACATCGAAGGCGTTCCCCACCCGGGCGGTGAGCGGGCCGAGCTCCTGCGCCTCCGCGGCCGCGGTCGCCCGGGCGAGGGCCTCCGCGGACTGGTCCACGGCGATCGCTTCGCGGGCCCCCCCCGCGAGCGCCGAGAGCGCGAAGGCTCCCTGGTAGCTGAAGAGGTCGAGCACCCGTGCCGATGCAGCGAGGGCGCGCACGCGAGCGCGGGCGGGGCGCTGGTCGAGATAGAAGCCGGTCTTGTGACCATCCCACGGGCGCACCCGATGGACCACTCCGTCCTCCTCGATCTCCACCTCGTCGACCCGCTCGCCAGCGAGGAGGCGCACCTCCTCCGCGAGCCCCTCGCGCTTGCGCACCGGCAGGTCCCCGCGCATCAGCACCATCGCCGGGGAGAAGCGGGCGACGAGCCAGGCGGTGATCGCGCCGCGATTCGCCTCCACCCAGCCGGAGGTCGACTGGATCACGATGACATCGGAGTAGCGGTCGACGACGAGCCCCGGGACTCCGTCCGCCTCGGAGTGGACGAGGCGCTCCCCCGTTCGCTCCCCGATGCCGGCCTCCCGCAGGGCGATCGCATCGGAGAGCCGGCGGTCGAGGAACTCCTCCACCTCGGGGACTCCGCTCCCCTCCCAGGGACCGCACAGGCGCAGAGCGATCTTCGAGCTGCCGTTCGATGTCATCCCGAGACCGAGGTCGCGCCCTCCCGGCGCGCGCACGCGGACGAGCGCCGTCTTCGGCAGCTCCTGCGAGGCGAGGTCATCGGCGTAGAACCAGGGGTGCCCCCGGCGGCCGATCCGGGCGGCGCGTTCAGGGAGCGTGATGCTCATCGTGTCCGAGGTCGGCTCGGTCGCCATCGATGGTGTCCTTCCGGGATCGGGGAGTCCGCATCTTCACCGTCGGGCGGACCGCGTCCACCTCTGACGCCGAGGCGGGGGAGCGCTCAGGCCTCGCCGAGCAGATCGAGGATCTGAGCCGGGTGCTCGATGAGGTGGTCCGGACCGTGGGGGAGGAGCTCCTCGCGGTGGAAGGGCCCCCACAACGCCGCGCCGGTGCGCACCCCCGCAGCCCGACCGCAGCCGATGTCCGCCGGGGCGTCCCCGACGAAGAGGGCCTCCTCGGGACCGACCTTCAGGAGGGAGAGCGCACGGATCACCGGCTCCGGATGCGGCTTGTGGTGGACGACATCATCGATGGTGACCATGACCTCGAAGTGCTCGAGGAGCCCGACGAGGCGCAGTCCGCGCTCGGTGGTCTCGCGCATCTTGCTCGTCACGATGGCGGTCCGCACCCCGCGCGCGCGCGCCGCGTCGAGCATCCCCGGCACCCCCTCGAAGGAGGTGACGCGGGCATCATGCTCGGCGAGGTTGTGACCGCGGTAGAGATCGATGAGGGCGCTGATCCGCTCGGGGTCCTCCCCCACGCGCTCCGTGAACACCCCCCGCAGCGGGACCCCGACCCGGCTCCGGTAGTACTCCGGGTCGAAGGGCTCCTCCGGGAACTCCCGTCGATGGACATGCTCGTAGGAGGCCAGGATCAGATCAATGGTGTCGAGGACCGTGCCGTCGAGATCGAAGAGGAGGGTCCCCACCGGAGGGCGGGGGCGGGAGGTCGACATGACGAGGGGTGCTCCTCACGGGAACGGGTCCGAGGCTACGCTTCCTGACAGCACTTCTTGTACTTGCGGCCGCTGCCGCAGGGACAGGGGTCGTTCCGGCCGATCTTCAGACCGGGGCGGACCACGGGGCGCGGCTTCTCCTCCATCGCGTCGAGGTACGCCTCGCGCAGCGCGCCGACATACGCGCCGAGGGGCTCTCCATCCGCGAGGCGCCCCCGCCTCCCCAGGTCGGCGATGAAGTCCCCGATCGCCCGGGGCACCCTTCCGCGGAGCTTCCGCTCCACCGGGAACGCCTGCATCCCCTCGAGCATCGCCTCCTTGAGGTCGCGCTTCGTCAACTCCCCGGGGGGGACCCCGCGCACCGCGCACGCCTGGAAGAGGAAGGTGACGAGGAGGACGTCGATGATCGGATGGAGCGCCGGGTCGAGGCTCGTCCCTGTCGCATCCTCGACATGCTCATCGACCCACTGCTCGATCGTGTCGCGGATCCAGCCTTCGTGCTCCACGGGGTCCTCCCTGCAGGCGACGCGCCCGCCGCCGTCCGGTGGGGCGGAATCGTAACGGAGGAAAGGACTTGGATCGATCCCCGCCCGCGGAAGTCGGTCCGCTTCCTCCGCGGATGATAGCCTTCTCCACGGGCTCGACCTGCGATGCAGGGACGGCCCGCTGGGACCGAGAGATCGGAGGACCCCGTGACCCGAGAGCCCCCGGACGAGAGAGCGCGAACCCCCGTGACCGACCGAACCCCGACCCCCCTGCTCCTCGTCCTCGGCTGCTCCGCCGCCTTCGCCTTCGGCTGGCTCCTCACCGCGATCGATCTCGGGCGCGCGACCCCCGGCGAGCCGATCGCCGCGAGGGAGGATCACTCCCCCCTCCGGGCGGCGACCCCCCCGGGGGACGCGGACCTGACCGGTCCTCGCTCGCTGCGCGGGCACCTCGAGGACGAGGTCCGCCCCGACCCCCTGCTGAACTCCACCGCCGGACGGCTCCTCCTCGCGCTCATCAGCGGCGTGATCGCGACCGCCGTGACGATCGCCATCACGCGTCGTCGGCTCCCCGCACCCGAGTCGGTCCGTCCGGTCCCCGTCCCCACGGTGCGGGTCCGTCGCCCGCTGCGGAGCCGGAGTCTCGATCCCTTCCCCCAGCCTCGACCCCGGAGAGCGGGCGGCGAGATCCCGCCCTCCGACCCCAGGATCCTCACCGGCCGGCGCCTCCTCATCCTCCGGGACCCGGCGTCCGACCGCACCGAGCTGCGCAGCACCCTGCGCGAGGCCGGGGCGAGCGTCATCGAGCTGGGGAGCGCTCCCCTCGACTCTCCGCAGCCTGTCTTCGATCTCATCGTGATCGAGGCGGCGGATGAGCACGGAGTCGAGGCGGCGCTGCGTCGCAGTGGCGCCGGGGCGAGCGGAGCCCCCCTGCCGCCGATCCTCGTCCTCCCCCCGAACGGGGCGGATCCGGATGGAAGGATGGCCTTCGTCGAGCCGGGGTCGAAGAACCTCGGGTCGGGGAAGGACGGCGCACGGGACGAGGGGGCGGAGCTGCGGGAGCAGGTCGCGGCGCTCCTCGCGCCGGTCGCGACCCCCTCCTGAAGCGGGGGCGCAGAGGGGCTCGGGCGCCGATTCAGAGGATCGGTGCGAGAAGCCGGGCGACCGTGGAGCAGAGCCGACGCCGCAGCGGGCGGGCCGCGAGGTACTCCGGGGTGTAGGCGCGGCAGCGGGGGAGAAGCTGCTCGAAGGCCTCGTCGATCGCCCGGACCTCCCGAGGACCATCGAAGATCGTCATCTGCTCGAAGTTGAGCCAGAGGCTCCGGTTGTCGAGGTTGGCGGAGCCGATCATCGCCCACTCCCCATCCACCACCACCGCCTTGGCGTGCATCATCCCCTCCGTGAAGCCGTGGACCTCGACGCCGGCGGGGAGCAGCTCCCCGATGACATGCTCCCCGCACAGCTGCACCACCCAGTGATCCGCCGGCGGGAACTGGGTGATGATCTGGACCCGCAGGCCGCTGCGAGCCGCGAGGAGGAGCGCATCGCAGAGGGTCTGATCCGGCACGAGGTAGGGCGTGAAGATGCGGATCGAGCGCCGCGCCCGGGCCAGCGCCGCGACATACGCCTGACGCACCGCGTTCACCGCCTGGTCCGGCCCCCCGCCGATCACCTGGGCGGGAGCGGAGCCGCGAGGCTCCGGGGACGGGAAGTACTCATCCCCCGTCGGATGACGCCCCGCCGCGAAGTCCCAGTCCTCGAGGAACATCCGCTGGAGATCGAGGACCGAGGGCCCCTCCAGCTTCACGTGGAGATCGAACCAGTCGCGGGTCCGATGCCGACGCCGCCCGAGGTACTCGACCCCCACGTTCAGACCGCCGAAGAACGCGAGCCGACCATCGACGATGACGATCTTTCGGTGGTTGCGCAGGTGGGGCGTCGCCTTGCCGAAGAGCCGGACCGGCAGGAACCGGAGCCCCTCCCCGCCCGCCTCCCGGAGGTCCCGGAGGAGGCGCTTGTTGCCGCGCGACCCGACCCCGTCGACGAGCACCCGGACCTCGACCCCCTCCCTCGCTCTCTCGCAGAGGGCTCGCGTGGCGCGCCGACCGAGCTCGTCGTCGCGGAAGATGAAGAACTCCACATGGATGTGGTGACGCGCCCGCCGGATCGCGTCCTCCATCTCCTCGAAGGCGACCACGCCGTGGGGGATCACCTCCACCTCGTTGCCGCCCCGCCGCGGCCCCTCCCCGAGGCCGACGAGGAGCTCCGCGATCGGCCCCCAGCGCCGGTCCACCTCGCTCGGCGCCACCTCCCCTCCGCCGTCGCCGGCGAGGGAAGGGCCGCTGAACCCGACCTTGTGGGAGATCTTCCGTCGCAGGCGACTGGGGAAGCGATTCCAGCCCACGAGGATGAAGAGGATGATCCCGAAGAAGGGGAGAAAGACGATCGCGAGGGACCAGCCCAGGGCCGCCGCCGGCTCCCGCTTGCGGATGAGGGCGGTGATCACCGCGAGGACGACCGCCGCGAAGTAGGTCCAGGAGACGATCCCGGTGATCCACGCTTCCAACGGGTCTCCTCTCCTTGTCGCGCTCTCGACCGCTTCTCGAAGGCTCGATCGACGCGAGATCCTGACCGCTTCTCGGAGGGGTGTGGAGAGAAATCGAACCCTTCCCGCCCGGTCCTGCCCCGCTTCCCTCCCTCGGGAGGCGGTTCGGCGGAGGCCCCATCCGGGGACCCGAATCGGCTTCAATCGCCGATTCTCGTAGAGATGCGGTGATGCACTCTCCTCGGGAGTCCCGCGGAGAGTGGGATTCATCGGGATTGTCGTTGCACTCGGCGGGGTTCCTGTGTCCACTACTTTCGCTGGTTGGCTCGCTGACCGAGTAGAGACTTCGAAACCCTTCGCTCAATCCCCCGGGTGGGAGCCCGGCGAACGAAGGACCGAAGCTCGAGAAGACCGAAACGTCGTCGCCCGAACCGATCCGATTGCTCCGATCGTCGTGTGATCCGCTCGCGCTCTCTCACTCTCTCTCCTCGCTCTTCGCTCCCTCCACGACGGTCGATGGACGACCCTTCCCTCGGACCTGGGAAGTGAATGTTCTCATAGGTCCATGCTCGAACCTCCACGGAGGAGTTCATGTCCAAGAAACTGTACGTCGGGAACCTCAGCTACGGCGTCGATGACCACATGCTCAACGATTGCTTCGCCCAGCACGGGCAGGTGACCCAGGCCCAGGTCGTCATGGATCGCGAGACCGGCCGGAGCAAGGGATTCGGCTTCGTCGAGTACTCGACGCAGGAAGAGGCCCAGGCCGCGATCGACGCCCTCGACGGTGTCGAGCTCGACGGCCGCGCGATGCGCGTCGATGAGGCGCGTCCGCGCGAGGACCGCCCGCGCCGCGGTGGTGGCGGCGGCGGCGGATACGGTGGCGGCGGCGGAGGCCGCTGGTAGGCCACCTCGCCCCGCGAAGGATCCCGCTCCTCGCGAGCGGAATCGACGAAGAGCCCCCCGCCCGAACGATCGGGCGGGGGGCTCTTTCCATCTCCTGCGCGCCCTCGGGCGAAGGCGCCCCTCCTATCCCCCCGGACCTCCTCGGCGTAGACTCGGGTCGGTCACGATCCACCGTCGAAGGGAGTCCCATGCACCGCCTCACCCCGCAGCTCCACGGAACCGGCCTCCTCCTCCTCGGTCTCCTCCTGGCCGTCTCGACGCCCGGGGTCGAGGCGCAGGAGCCGTACCGCCTTCCCCCCGAGGAGATCCTCCAGATCGTCGACGCTCCCCCCGCTCCGCGCACGAGCGTGAGCCCGGATCATCAGTGGCTCCTCCTCATCGACCGCAGCGCGCTCCCGCCGATCGAGGATCTCGCGCGTCCGATGCTGCGGCTCGCCGGCATGAGGATCGATCCCGCCGCGAACGGGAGCTTCCGCACCTCCTACGACGAGGGGCTCCGACTCCGCCCTCTGCGAGACCCGGAGGCGGAGCCGATTCGCATCCCCATCGCCGCGGATGGACGCCTCGCCTCCACCCGCTGGTCCCACCTCGGCGATCGGTTCGTGTACACGGTCGTCACTTCGAGCGGCACCGAGCTCTGGGGCGTCGAGGTCTCGAGTCCGACGAACCCGCGCCTCCTCGCCACCGGGCTGAACACGATCTTCGTCGCGCCGCGCTGGCTCCCCGATGGGACCTCGATCCTCTGCTCGCTCGTCCCGGAGGATCGGGGAGAGGCCCCGAAGACCCCGACCGCGCCCTCCGGCCCCAACGTGCAGGAGACCTCGGGCTCGAAGTCTCCCGTTCGCACATATCAGGACCTGCTGAAGAGCGAACACGATGGCGACCTCTTCGAGCACTACGGGCGGAGCGTCCTCACGGTGATCCCCTGGCGCGGGGAGCCGAGCCCGCTCGGTCCGACGGGGCTCATCTCCGCGGTCGATGTCTCCCCCGACGGAGAGAACCTCCTCGTCGAGGAGCTGCTGCGCCCGTGGAGCTACTCCCTCCCTCACTGGCAGTTCGCCCGTGAGAGCCGGGTCCTCGACCGGGAAGGAGAGACCCTGCATCGGTGGATGACGCCGATGGTGCAGGATGTGCCGATCGGGGGCGTCCCCCTCGGACCCCGCAGCGTCCAGTGGCATCCGATGCGGCCCGCCACCCTGCTCTGGGTCGAGGCACTCGACGGAGGGGATCCTCGGGCCGAGGTCTCCCACCGCGACCGCTGGATGGCCCACGAGTCCCCCTTCACCGCCGCCACGGTCGAGCTTCAGCGGCTCGAGCATCGCGCCCGCGGCATCGACTTCTTCCGCTCCCCCACCCACTTCGTGTTCGGCGAGTACGACCGCGACCGGCGCTGGACCCGCCGCACCATGGTGGATGTCGCGCACCCCGAGAAGGCACGCGTCATCGAGGACCGCAGCGTGCGGGACCGCTACGGCGACCCCGGAGCCCTCGTCATGGAGGATCGCCCGGACGGCATCTCCGTGATCCTCCAGCGCGGTGACTGGGTCTTCCGCACCGGGGCGGGGGCCGGGCCGGACGGCGTCTTTCCCTTCGTCCGCATGGAGAGCCTCACGACCGGTGAGACGCGACCGATGTGGCGCTGCGAGGACGGCGCCTACGAGACCCCCCTCGCGGTGTGGGAGGAGGAGGGCGCGATCCAGGTCCTGACCAGCCACGAGAGCCCGACCTCTCCGCCCAACCTCCGCTGGCACACCGTCGAGGGGGAGTCGCGCGTGCTCACGCGCTTCGAGGATCCGACCCCCGCGATCCGGGCCGTGAAGAAGGAGCTGCTCACCTACGACAGAGCGGATGGCGTCCCGCTCTCCGGCACCCTCTACACTCCCGCCGATCATCGCCCCGGAGTGCGCCTCCCCCTGCTCGTCTGGGCCTACCCCCGCGAGTACAACGACCCGGGGACCGCAGGACAGATCGGGGTCAGCCCCCATCGCTTCACGCGGATCGCCGGCAGCTCCCACCTGCATCTCGTCACTCAGGGCTACGCCGTCCTGGACGGCGCCACGATGCCGATCATCGGGGACGCCGAGACGATGAATGACTCCTTCATCGAGCAGCTCGTCGCGTCGGCGGAGGCCGCGATCGACACCGTGGTCGAGCGCGGCGTCGCGGATCGGCGCCGCATCGCGGTCGGCGGGCACAGCTACGGCGCGTTCATGACCGCCAACCTCCTCGCCCACTGCGACCTCTTCCGAGCGGGTCTCGCCCGCTCCGGCGCCTACAATCGGACCCTCACCCCCTTCGGCTTCCAGTCCGAGCGGAGGACCCTCTGGGAGGCTCCGGAGAGCTACTTCGCCATCTCCCCCTTCATGCACGCGGACCGGATCGATGAGCCGCTCCTCCTCATTCACGGCGAGGTCGACAACAACTCAGGCACCTACCCGATGCAGTCACGGCGGCTCTTCGCCGCGATCCAGGGGAACGGCGGCACCGCCCGACTGGTGATGCTCCCGCACGAGAGCCATGGCTACCGCGCGCGGGAGTCGGTCCTTCACACCCTGGCCGAAATGGTCGATTGGCTCGACCGGCACCTCACGCTCGAGGGGGATCCCTCCTCGGATGCCGGCGGATGATCCCGAGCTCCCCGACCGATGGCAGCGGAAACCCCGCGCCGCGAGTATGATCCCGCGACCTGCGGAGTCGCCGGGCGCGTGCCGGGCGGGCGCGGGGCAGCAGGCCGACCGCCGTCCGACGGTCGGTTCGCGAGGAGAAGCGCGGAGGGAGCGGTCGCTCTCTCCGCGCTTCTCCTGGGGATCGGGCGCTCGAGGTGACGGATGTTCCTTCGCCACTTTCCACCCATGGGGATCTACGAGACTCTCTTCCGTTTCGCCGATGCGACGCAGGCCTATCTCGGAGACGCGGGGACCCACCCCTGGGCCCAGGGCTATCCCCTGACCCGCCAGCTCCCGGGCGGCCCGTCGATCCCCGCCTCCGTGTCCTTCGGTCCCGACGACCTGCGATACCCGAACGCCAGCGGTCAGATCGAGCTGCGAGAGGCGCTGGTCCGCTACTACCGGACCTTCTACGGGGCGAACCTGACCGAGGAGAACATCGCGGTCTTCGCGGGAGGTCGCCCGGGCATCATGGCGATCCTCGCGCTCCTCGAGGAGGACATCGAGATCACCATCGAGGAGACGGAGTACACCCCCTATCACGACTCCCTGCGCCTCATCGGCCGCGCCCCGGAGGTTGTCCCCAGCAACCCGGAGAACCGCTTCCGCCCGACCCTCGAGGACCACGCCAGGGCCCTCGATTCCGCCGATCGGGCGCTCCTCGTGAAGAGCAACCCGTGCAACCCGACCGGGGTGACCTGGTCGGGCGACTCGCTCCGGGCGCTGGTCGAGCTCGCATCCCGACCGGGGAAGGGCGCGCTGATCGACGAGGCGTACGAGTTCTTCCACACCCCCGAGCCGGACAGCGCGCTCCGCTACATCGAGGACATCGATCGGACCGACATCTTCGTCGTGGGCGCCGCGACGAAGGGGCTCCAGGTCCCGGGCGCGCGCATCGGATGGGTCGTCGCCTCGAAGGAGCACTGCGAGCTGTTCCGGAATCTCTCCTCGATCGCCATGGGCGGAGTCTCCCGTCTCTCCCAGCTCCTCGTCACCTCTCTCCTGGAGATCGACCGGGTCGGGGAGGCGCGCCGCGCGGTCGGCGCCTTCTTCGCGTCGCAGCGGGAGCGCTACGGAAACGCGCTGACCGAGCTGGGCTTCGAGCTCTTCACCGGGGAGGGCGGCTTCTACCACTGGGGTCGGATCCCCGGAGGGATGACGGCCCACGAGCTGAACGACCGCCTCTTCAGACATGACGCGGCGATCCTTCCCGGTCGCCTCTGCGACATGGATCGCCGGGAGCAGGGGCCTCATGAGACCCTGATGCGCTTCTCATTCGGTCCGATCCCCGCCGAGGACTTCGAAGGGGATGTCGAGATTCTCCGCACCTGCCTCACCGGAGTCGGCGCGCGCTGACCCGTCACCCCGGGATGAAGAAACAGGGAGAGGAGCCCGACGCGCGGGTCCTCTCCCTGTTCAGCGACTTCGCCGGCTGGACGACGAGCCGCGTCGATCCGCCGACGCGCTATTCGACGTCGGCCCTGAGGATCGTCTCGTTGAAGAGCGGAGCCGCACCGGCCCCGCCCCCCGGGAGCGTGGCCGTCAGTTGGATCTCGGTGATCGCCGCGACGTCCAGGTCGCCCCTCGACCGGAAGGTGTAGGTCGACTGGTTCGTCAGCGGGTCCGGGGTGAGGTCGATGGGGAAGGTCTCCCCGAGGATCGTCACGCTCAGCTCCACGCCGCCGATCTGGCCGACGATGCCGCGGAAGCGGATCTCATCCTTGTTGTTCCGGAAGCGGAAACCCTCGGCGGTGACGAGGAGACCGTTCGCCGGATCGGAGAGGTCGGTCAGGACCTCCTGTACGAAGAGCACGTGCTCACCGACGGTGTGGCCGATCGTGTCGACAAGGGCCCCCACGCCCTGGGTGAAGAAGATCGCCGGGTTGATCTCCAGCTCACCCAGACCGAAGACATCCGCGCCGAACCGGGGATCCTGGTTCATGATGATGAGCATCTCTCCGATGACGAAGCTCGGCGGAATCCCCGGGCCGCCCGGATCGACGGAGGCCACGGTGCCCCCCGAGACGTTCTCCGAGAGCTCGATGACGACCTCGATGTCCGGGATGTAGTAGCGGTTGCCCGCCGCATCCTCGTAGATCGTGCCCGCGGACTTGAGGGTCCCTCCGGCGCTGGCCGGGTAGGCCCAGGCGCTCTGATCATCTCCGCGGACGCCGGCCCGCTGGAGGAAGTCCGCCGGGAGAACATCCGCGTGGGCGGGGTAGCAAAGCTGGAGATACTCGAAGTAGTTCTCCTGAATGAGAGCCTGCGCGATCGCGCTCCGCGTCCCGGAGGCGCCGGCGTCGGTCCGGTTGGCCTCGGAGGAGCTGAAGAGCGAGCGGGCGGGGCCGGCCTGGCTCGGCTTGACGTCGCGGTCGCTGGCGTTGATGTCCAGCAGCCGATCGAAGTTCGTCGCGCCGATGCCCGTGGGGGCCTCCGCGTCGTTGCTCGAGACACTCGAGCCGCTGATGAGGACTTCGGCTCCGTCGACCGTGAGGGGGATCGTGACATCCTTGCCGACCACGGTGATCGTCCGGTTGTCGAGGTCGATGTCCCAGATCGGGCCTTCGGTCGTGAAGAGCTCACCCGTGGTCGTGAGAACCGTGCCATCATGCAGGACCGCGGTCGTCCCCTGCGCCTGAAGGGCAGGAGAGAGCGCCACGGTGAAGAGCATGAGGGCGATGGAGAGAACAGTGCGCGACATTGATAACCTCCTAATGTCCGCGTCGAGCCACCCGGGAGGATTGGGATGAAGATCCAATGCTCCCTCTGAATAAGAGAGCAGGTACCGGAGGAGGGACGAGGGGGCGGGGGATGAAAGACATCCCAGGTCACACACCAGCGCCGTGAGCCCGTCCACGCTTCGCGGGAAGCGCGGCAGGCTCGGTCCTTCGAGTCCTGCAGGAAGAGAGGTCCAGCCACTCTCTCGTCTGTTTCTTGCCTTCATGGGATGCGTGCGTGGGCACGCGTCTGAATCAGATACCCCATGAATGCTAGGATTTGTTGAATACCGTTCAACTCGGTGGCGTGATTTACACAAGAAGACATTATTGTCCGCTTGCGGTTCTCAGAGACTCTCCCGTCCGGATTGTCAGGAAACAGAACCCGCAGGAGCCCTGCTCGAGTCGTCTCCATGGTCGGAGCAACGCCGGTGAGCCGGTCCGCACGCCGGGTGAGGCGAACCGAAGAGAAGAAGAGTGTGCGGATGCCCGATCTCGAGTTCGACTGGCGCACGGCGACGCGGCACCTTCGGGAGGTGGACCGACGGTTCTCCAGGGTCATCGAGTCACGACCCGAGCCGCTCGTTCCGCGGCGGCTCCGCTCTCCCCATGAGGCGCTCGTCCGATCGATCATCTACCAGCAGCTCTCGGGAAAGGCGGCGGGGACGATTCATCGCCGCCTCCTCGAGCTGTGTCCGGCGCGTCGCCCCACCCCCGCGGCGCTCCGGAGCCTCGATGACGAGGCGCTCCGAGGTGCGGGGATCTCGCGGGGGAAGATCCGAGCCCTCCGCGACCTGAGCGAGCGTTCGCTCGCGGGAGACGTCCCCGGCTACGCGGCCCTGAAACGGCTCTCGGATGAGGAGATCATCGAGCTCCTCACCCGGATCCACGGGGTCGGGAGGTGGACCGTGGAGATGCTCCTCATCTTCCAGCTCGGGCGCCCCGATGTCCTCCCCCTCGGCGATCTCGGGGTTCGCAAGGGGTTTGCCCGCCTCCGCGGGCGGGGGGGTGATGTCACCCCCGCCCAGCTCGCCCGGGCGTCGGCGAAGTGGCGACCCTATCGGACCGTCGCGAGCTGGTACTGCTACCGAATCCTGGACCCGCCCACCACCTAGCCCTCTCCCGCTCGCTCCGACGCCTCCCCCGGGATCTCGCAGGAAGGGTCGATTCCGAGCCTTCTGGGACCGATAGATGGGAGATGGCCCCGCGCGAACGGAGCGCCGAGGGTCTCAATGTCCCGAGATTCCCCCCGGCGATCCCGTGGATCGCTATCGTCGGGGTCTCGGATCCCGGACCGGGGGAACGCTTTCCTCCGACCGACTGCGTGAAACGGGGCTCAGTTCGTTGAGCGATACGACCCTGACCGTCTCCGATGAGGAGTTCTCGCCCGGCAACCGCCGGCGCGGGGACGCGCTTCATCGACAGGGCCGCGTCTCGATCGAGAAGCGGAGCGACTCCCAGCTCTGCGCCCGCGTCCGCGCCACCCCCCACGCCGAAGTGGTCCTCACCCTCGACGGGGCGACGATCACCTCCCAGGACTGCACCTGCTCCGATGCGGAGAGCAACGGCGAGTGCGCTCACATCTGGGCCACGATCCGGGAGGCGAACCGCGGCGCGGACGCCGGCTGGCGCGGGAACCTCGCCCCCCGGCGGGGACCGATCCCGATTCCCGGCGCCACGACGCGGAGCTCCCTCTCCTCTCCGCGGGAGGAGCCGGACTGGAAGACCTACCTCGAGCGCCTCCAGCGACTGGTCGGGCTCGACCGAGGACCCCGGTGGCCTCGCAGCGTGACCGGCGAGACCCAGCTCCTCTTCTGGCTCAGCTGCGCTCGCCTCGATCGCACCTACGGAGACCCGGCGGTCGCGGTGATCGAGAGACGCAGGACGAGGACGGGCTGGGGGGAGCCGCGCCCCTTCCAGCTGAACGAGCGCTCCCTCGAGCAGGTCCTCGGTGGGCTCGATCTCCAGCTCCTCGAGCTGCTCCTGCCGTTCACCGGCAGCTCCACCCCGTGGGCGGCGAGGGCTCGTGCCTTCAGTCAGGCTCCGATCACCCTCCCCGGCCGGGCGGGAGCGGAGGTCCTCGGGATGCTCGCTCGCTCCGGGCGACTCCTCCCTCGGGAGCGCATCCCCGAGGAGTTCCCGCCGATCGGGATCGACCCGGATCCCTGGCGATTCTCCTTCCGCATCGTCGATGCGAAGGGGAAGCGAGGGAAGCACACCCTCGCCGCGAGCTTCCACCGCCAGAGTTCGGGCGAGCAGCGCGCCACCCTCGAGGAGGCCACCCTCGTCACTCCTGCCGGGTGGGTCCTCGTCCGGGGGCAGCTCTCCCCCTACGAGAATCCGGAGGACGGCGCGTGGATCCGCGCGCTCAGCATGTCCCCTCCGGAGATCCCCTCCGCCGATGTCGCGGCCTTCTGCGAGGGCATCCTCGCGGAGAACCCGGGGGCCCCGTTCGAGCCGCCGGAGGGAGTCGCCCTCGCGATCGAGAGGCGGACCCCTCGCCCCCACCTCGTCATTCGCCGCACGAGCGGTCCCCGTCGAGGCACGAGCACGCTCACCGCGAGCCTCACCTTCGAGTATGGAGGGAGCGCGGTCCTCTCTCCCGACGACGAGGCGGAGTCGGTGCGCGACGGCGACCGGATCGTGCCCCGGGACATGGAGCTCGAGCGGAGCCTCGTGCAGGAGCTCCTCTCCCTCGGCCCGCGCCGCAGCACCCAGAGCGAGTCATTCTCCGAGCTGACGATCCCCGCGGGTCGCCTCCCCAGCGTGATCGAGACCCTCCTGTCCCGGGAGTGGCGCGTCACCTCCGAGGGGAAGATCCACCGCCCCGCGAGCGAGTTCGATGTGAAGATCCGGAGCGGGATCGACTGGCTGGATCTGAGCGGGAGCGTCGACTTCGAGGGGCACTCGGTACCCTTCCCTCGCCTGCTCGCGGCGGTGCAGGGGGGGAGTCGAACGATCGAGCTCGACGATGGGAGCTTCGGGATCCTGTCGGGAGAGTGGCTGCGCCGCTCGGGGATGCTCGCGGAGTTCGGCGAGGTCGAGAACGGAGAGGTGCGGTTCCGGCCGAGTCAGGCCTGGGTCCTCGACACTCTGCTCGAAGGCGTGCCGAACGTGGATGTCGATGCGGAGTTCGCCCGACTTCGGGAGCGCCTCCGGGCCTTCGAGGGGGTCGAGCCCCGGGAGGAGCCGGCGAGCTTCACCGGAGAGCTCCGCCCCTACCAGCGGGAGGCGCTCGGCTGGCTCGACTTCCTGCGGGAGTACTCCCTCGGGGGCTGCCTCGCGGACGACATGGGTCTGGGGAAGACGGTCCAGGTGATCGCCCATCTCGAGCGTCTCCGCTCCGAGGGACGCCTCGAGAAGCCCGTCCTCGTCGTGGCGCCGCGCAGCGTGGTCGAGCATTGGAAGCGTGAGTCCCATCGCTTCGCCCCGGAGCTGAGCGTCATCGATGTGTCGGGTCCCGACCGGGATGAACTGCGCGCGGGGATCTCGAAGGCGAATCTCGTCCTCATCACCTACGGGATTCTCCGCATGGACATCCGGCATCTGCGGGAGGTCCAGTTCGACACCGTCATCCTCGACGAGGCCCAGGCGATCAAGAACGCGCGAAGCCAGACCGCCAAGGCGGCGCGACTGATCCGCGCGGACCATCGCCTCGCCCTCAGCGGAACCCCCATCGAGAACCACCTCGGAGAGCTCTGGTCCCTCTTCGAGTTCCTCCAGCCGGGGATGCTCGGGCGGGCCTCACGCTTCGGCCGCCTGACCCAGGCGGGGCTCGACGAGCCCGCGAGCGACGACGACGACGAGCTCGAGAGCGACGGGGAGGAGAGCGTGGCGCCCGATGGGCGGCGCCGTCACTCGGGGATCGAGCTCCTCGCCCGAGCGGTCCGACCCTTCATCCTGCGGCGGACGAAGGGGCAGGTCGCCACCGACCTGCCGGAGCGGACCGAGCTCACCATCCGATGCGATCTCGAGCCGGAGCAGCGCACCCTCTACGAGGAGCTCGCGGAGCACTACCGAGCCTCGCTGCTCCCGGCGGTGCAGGACGGGGCGATCGGCTCGATGAAGATGCAGGTGATCCAGGCGCTGCTGAGACTGCGGCAGGCGGCCTGCCATCCCGGCCTCATCGACCCGGCGCTGAAGTCGGGGACCAGCGGCAAGCTGGAGACGATCGTCGAGCGGATCGAGGAGCTCCGGGAAGAGGGGCACCGCTGCCTCGTCTTCTCGCAGTTCACCACCTTCCTCGGCATCGTCCGCGAGCGGCTCGACGCGAAGAAGATCCCCTACGAGTACCTGGACGGTCGGACACGGCGGCGGCAGGAGGTCGTCGACCGCTTCCAGGAGGACGGTCAGGGCGTCGCGTTCCTGATCTCCCTCAAGGCGGGTGGCCTGGGGCTCAACCTCACCGCGGCGGACTATGTCTTCATCCTCGATCCCTGGTGGAACCCCGCCAGCGAGGCGCAGGCGATCGACCGGGCGCACCGGATCGGTCAGACGCGACATGTCTTCGCGTACCGGCTCATCGCTCCGAACACGGTGGAGGACAAGATCGTGGAGCTGCAGAAGCGCAAGCGCGCTCTCGCGGATGCGATCATCGCGGCGGACGAGGGTCTCGTGAAGTCGCTCACCGCCGAGGACCTCGAGTTCATCCTCTCCCACTGAGCGCGCGCGTCGCCCGCTCCTCGGGCGTTCTCCCGCTCGGTGGGTCCGGCTTCAGTCGGGCGGGTCGGGGAGTGCCGGTCGCACCTTGATCACGCTCTCCTTCGAGATGGTGACGGTCCCCGCCCTCGCGCCCTTCGGCTTGCGGACGTTCCTGGCCAGGGTCCAGGTCACGGCGACGGAGCCCCCTCCCCTCGCCTTCGAGTGGTAGGCCGCGATCGCCGCGGCGGCGCGGATCGTCTCCCGGTCCGGCTCCGTCTCCTCCACCCGGAGGACGACATGGCTCCCCGGCATCCCCCGGACATGGAACCAGAGGTCGTTCGCGCGGGCGAAGCGCAGGCTCAAGCGGTCGTTGTCGGCATCGGTCTTTCCCGCGTGGACGGTGAACCCGCCCGGGAGGGAGTACACCCACGCCTTCGGCTCCGGAGGTCGGTGCTGCTTCGACAAGGAAGGGGCCTCGGATCGATCTCAGGCGGTCGGGTCGAGGATGGTGACCGCGCCGGTCTCCAGGGAGTACTCCGCCGCGACGACACGGAGGCCATCCTCGGCGATGGCCCGCGCGATGACCCCCGACGCCGCGGGGAGGCGCGCGGCGGCGGCGCGGGTGTTCGCGCGGACCGCCCGGGAGAGTCGCTCCTCAGGCTCGACGACCCCCGCCCCGGTGCCACCGGTCTCCCCCACGGCCGGGGCGATCTCCCCGACGATCGCGGCGAGGTTCGGCGAGAGGTCGTCGGAGGGGGCGGCGAGATGGGCGAGGGTCGCCGCCACCGCGCCGCAGCGGGTGTGCCCGAGCACCAGGATCAGGCGGCAGCCGAGGGCGTCGACCGCATACTCGATGCTCCCGAGCTGGGTCGGGGTGGCGATCGTCCCCGCGACGCGGACGACGAAGAGATCTCCCAGACCCGCATCGAAGACGACTTCCGGAGGCACACGGGAGTCGGCGCACCCCAGGACGACGGCGAAGGGGGTCTGCTCCCCCACGAGCGCGGCGCGCCCGGGGTGATCGGGGAGCGGCGCCTCCCGGCCGAGCCTCTCGAGAAAGCGGGCGTTGCCCTCGACGAGCCGGTCGAGGGAGACCTCTGCGGTGGAGCCGGACATGGTGCCTCCTGGCGAGTCAGGGCTGGAGCTCGGGACCGGTGACACTCCAAGGGAATCGGCGGGGCGGGTCAACCGCACCGGACGAATCGCAAGCGGCGGCCGACCCCGTGAGGGATCGACCGCCGCTCGTCCGCGCGCGGAGGGACCCGCGTGCGCGGGACCCGGCTGTGGCGCACTCGGCGCTCAGTATCGACGCGGCTCTCGTGGACGCGCCTCGGAGACGCGCAGGGCGCGGCCCTCGAGCTCGACCCCATCCATCGCCTCGAGGGCGCGCTGGGACTCCTCGTCCGTGCTGAACTCGACGAAGCCGAAGCCCTTGCTGCGACCGGAGTCCCGATCGATGATCACGGTGCAGTCCGTGATCGTCCCGTGGGGCGCGAACGCGGCCTCCAGTTGGTCCCGACCGACTTCGTAGGCCAGATTGCCCACGTACAGTTTGTTTCCCAGGAGACGATCCTCTCGGCACGAGCCTGGACCCCCATCGTTCCGGGATCCGGTGGAAGCAGCCCCCTCGGGCCTGACCACTCGGGAGGAGCGGCTCCTCCCTCGAACTGATCCCCGGCCGCGGCGGTCGCCCCCGCCGGGACCGTCAGTAGAGCATGATTCCCGGCACTTCTCGACCCTCGGCACCCTCCCCCCCCGCCCCGGCGGTGCCGATCCGGTTGCCGATGCCCGCTCGGGGTGGCTACCATGCACCATGGAGCGGAGCCTCGGATCGTGGTCGCAGAGCCATCGCGACGCAGGAGGCGCCCTCCCTCATGCCGCACCTAAACCATTGTGAGGTCGAAGGATGAGCAAACCAATCGAGCGAGTCACTGTGTTCGGCCTCGGCAAGGTGGGCACGCTGGTCGGGGTCCTCCTCTCGCGGAGCGGCTTCGCCGTCACGGGAGTCGACGGGCAGAGTCGCAGCGGCCTCCCCTTCGACACCCGTCAGGCCAATGTCTCCGAGCAGGACCAGCTCGCGGGGCTCCTCGATGGCGCGGATGCGGTGGTCGGCTGCCTTCCCTACGACCTGAACCTCCCCATCGCCCGCGCCGCCCACGCCCGGGGGATCCACTACTTCGACCTCACCGAGGATGTCCCCTCGACCAAGGCGATCCTCGAGCTGGCGAAGGACTCCCAGGCGGTCCTCGCGCCCCAGTGCGGCCTCGCCCCCGGCTTCATCGGGATCGTCGGCGCCTCGCTCGCCGGAGACTTCGACAAGCTGCGCAGCATCGAGCTGCGGGTGGGCGCGCTGCCGGAGCACCCGAGCGGCCTCCTCGGCTACGCGTTCAACTGGTCGGCGGAGGGGGTCGTCAACGAGTACCTGAACGACTGCGAGGTGATCCGGGAGGGGCGTCGGATGATGGTCCCCGCGCTCGCCGAGTGCGAGACCATCGTCATCAACGGCCTCCGCCTCGAGGCGTTCACCACCTCGGGCGGGCTCGGGACGATGTGCGACACCTACCTCGGCAAGGTGCAGGACCTGAACTACAAGACGATGCGCTACCCCGGCCACTGCGAGCTGATGCGCTTCTTCTTCCACGAGCTGCACATGCGCGACAACCGCGACCTCTCGGGGGAGATCCTCGTCAACGCGAAGCCCCCTGTGAACGACGATGTCGTCTTCGTCCACGCCGCCGTGGCCGGCTGGCAGGACGGGCAGCTCAAGCGCGAGGAGTATGTCGAGGCGTTCTACCCGATCGAGATCGACGGGGAGCGCTGGCGGGCGATCTCCTGGACGACCGCGGCCTCGGTCTGCGCCGTGGTGGAGATGGTCGCCGAGGGCATCCTCCCTCAGAGCGGCTTCATCCATCAGGAGGAGATCCCGTTCGATCGGTTCCTCGAGACGAAGAACGGCTCGCTCTACGCGATCGACTGATCGCACCGGTGGAGGGGAAGGGAGCAGTCCGATGTCCGGAGTCTCCTCCCCCCGCTCCCGGCTCCCACTCCTGCTGCTCGTCCTCTGGCTGCCGCTCATCGGCCCCGCCGGGTGTCGGAGCGACCGGGAGCGACCCCTGACGATCTACTGCGCGGCGAGCACCCTCGCCGTCGTGGAGGAGATCGCCGCCCTCTCCCCTGCCGCCGTCGCCGTTCACGGCGCGTCGAGCTCCACTCTCGCCCGGCAGATCGAGTCCGGTGCCCCGGCGGACATCTTCATCTCGGTTCACCCCGGCTGGGTCGCGCATCTCGCGGAGCGAGGGCGGCTCGACCCCGCGGAGGCTCGGGTGATGGGGCACAACTCCCTCGTCATCGCCGCCCGCGAGGATGGGCCGACGCAGGTCCCGACGCTGCCGACGCGGTTCTCGACCGGGGACCCCGCCCATGTCCCGCTCGGGATCTTCGCGGCGCAGGCGCTCCGCGCCCGCGGAGACTGGGAGAGCTGGCGAGAGCGGCTCCTCCCCGCCGCGGACGCCCGCGCCGCCGTGGAGTACCTCCGGCGCGGCGAGGCGGAGGTCGCCATCCTCTACCGGACCGATGCCCTCGCCGAGCCGGAGCTTCGCATCCTGGAGGAGCTGCCGATCGAGTGGCACGAGCCGATCGAGCTGATCGCCACGCCCCTGCGCGGTGCCCGCCCCGGCGCGGTCGAGCTCCACCGCTTCCTCGGATCGATCGACGCGCGGGCGCGGCTCGGGGCGGCGGGATTCCGGCCGGGTCTCGCGCCGCGGCGGGAGGAGCCATGATCTCCCTCGGCTTCCTTCGACCGATCGAGATCGAGGCGCTGGTCCTCAGCGCGACCACCGCGGTCGCGGTCGCGGCGCTCTGTCTCCCGCCGGGGGTGGCGATCGCCTGGCTCCTCGCCCGGCGGAGCTTCCGCGGCAAGGCGCTCCTCGACACCCTCGTGCATCTCCCCCTCGTCCTCCCCCCCGTCGTCGTCGGCTACGGCCTCCTCGCCCTGTTCGGCCGGGAGGGCCCGCTCGGGCGGCTCTCGGCGAGCTTCGGCTACGACATCGCGTTCACCCCGGCCGCCATCGTGATCGCGGGAGCGACGATGGGGATCCCGCTCCTCATCCGCTCCGCCCGGCTCGCCTTCGAGTCGGTCGACCCGGGGCTCGAGGAGGCGGCCCGCTCCCTCGGCCAGGGTCCCTTCTCGACCTGGTGGCGGATCTCCCTGCCGCTCGCCCGACCCGGCATCCTCGCGGGGGTGGTCCTCTGCTTCGCCCGGGCGCTCGGGGAGTTCGGCGCGACGATCACCTTCGCCGGGAACATCGCGGGGGAGACGCGGACCCTGCCCCTCCTCATCCACACCGAGCTGCAGACCCCCGGCGGGGAGCTGCGCCTCGGTCCGCTCATCGCGATCTCGGTGGCGATCTCCTTCGTCGCCCTCCTCCTCTCCGAGCTCGGCGCCCGGAGGGTCCGCCGGGCCCGGACGGAGGGGGGAGCCCGATGAACCCGCTCCACTTCGACCTGACCTGCTGCGTCGATCGCTTCGACCTGCAGGTAGCGGCGGAGATCCCCGCGGGGATCACCGGCGTCTTCGGTCCCTCGGGATCGGGGAAGACGACCCTCCTCCACACCCTCGCCGGCTTTCGCCGGGCGGAGCAGGGGTTCGTGCGGCTCGGCGGGCGCACGCTCCTCGACACGACGCGCTCCATCGACCTCCCCCCCGAGGCCCGAGAGGTGGGGGTGGTCTTTCAGGATGGGCGTCTCTTCCCTCACCTCTCCGTCCGGGGGAACCTGCGGTTCGCGCGCCCTCCTCGGGATCGCGCGAACGCCCCCACCTTCGATGAGGTGATCTCCCTCCTCGAGCTCGCCCCGCTCCTCTCCCGCCCGACCGCTCGACTGAGCGGCGGCGAGAGACAGCGGGTCGCCCTCGGCCGGGCCCTGCTCGCGGGACCGCAGGCGCTCCTCCTCGATGAGCCCCTCGCCTCCCTCGACCGACCCCGACGCGAGGCGATCCTCCCCTACCTGCGTCGCCTGCCGGCGCGGTTCGGGATCCCGGTCCTTCACGTGACCCACGACCTCGCCGAGCTCCTCGCCCTCACCGATCGACTGCTGCTCATCTCCCAGGGGCGGCTGATCGCGAGCGGGGACTACCGGACGGTGGCGCTCTCCGAGGCCTGGAGCCGACTGGGTGTGGGTGGCGAGGTGCCCGGGCTCTCGAATGTGCTGACCGGCACCGTGGTCGGGAGGGAGGGTGGAGTCGCCCGGATCGCGCTCGACGGAGACGGGCACCGGGGGGAGGGGGGCGCCGAGCTCCTGGCGGTCGCCCCTCCCCGGAGCAGCGGCGACCGCGTGACCCTCACCATCGGGGCGGAGGAGATCGCCCTCGCGGAGGGCCCGATCGGTCGCACCTCGATCCGGAACCAGCTCGCCGCCGCCGTGGATCGCCGCCACGACGAGGGAGGGCGCAGCACCATCGAGCTGCGCCTCGCGCCGGGCATCGCCCTCATCGTCGAGATCACGAAGGACTCCGCCGATCGCCTCGGCCTGCGGGTCGGATCGAAGGTGACCGCGTTGATCAAGGCGAGCGCCGTGCACCTCGCGCCGCTCTGAGAATCAGCGTCGATCGCCTCCCGCGTCGATGCTCGCACCGCCCCCGCCCTCCGCCGGAGGATCGACGAGGAAGGCCTCCATCTCCTCCCCCTCGAGCCAGTGCCACGCCTCCCCGCGCTGGGCGGCGACGCCGATCGTCAGCATCCCGCCTCCGGGCCCGACCGCCTTCTCGCGGACGAGCCGCACGCCCGGCTCTCGCGCCGGGCCGGAGGTCGAGAGCAGGAGGAGGGGGTCGAGGGGGTCCTCCGCACGCTCCCAGACGATCACCCTGCCGATGGCGACCACCTCGAGGGGCTCCCCGAACGGACCCTTCGGATCGAGGGTGAAGAGGGTGACGCCCGGGAGGGGGCTGCTCCCCTGCTCCTCCCAGCGGTACGCGAACTGACGCCAGTCCGAGACCGCCTCGAGCCAGAGGAAGAGCACGAGCACGAGCAGAGAGAGGCGGAGCCCGATCCTCCGGGGACGGCCACGGGTGAGCTCGATCGAGAAGCCATCGGGTTCGCTCACGGGGACTCCTTCACTCGGGACTCGAGGAGCTGCGGTCGCGCTGCGGGGAGCCGGAGGTCAGGAGCCCGGGGCTCCGGTCTCCGGGTCGCTCGGGGGGGGAGTGTGCCCGCGATCCTCGGAATCGGCAACCGACCCCGGGCCGGGCGGCTCGATGGCGCGCCCGACGATCCAGTGATCGACATCGGCCCCCTCGATCCGAGCCACCCCGGGGAAGGTCCCCCACAGCGAGAAGCCGCAACGCTCGAAGAAGGCGAGGCTCGCCCGGTTGGTCGCGAGGAGGATGCCGAGAACCCGGTCCAGCCCGAGCGCGGGGGCGAGGGCGAGCGCGTGGGCGATGAGGGCCTTCCCCACCCCGCGGCGGTGATGCTCCGCATCGATGAAGATGCTCACCTCGGCGGTGCGATCGAGGATCCCCCGCCCCGGCCGATAGGGGGAGAGGGAGAGGTAGCCGACCACCTCCTCCGTCGTCGCGTTGAGCGCGACGATCACGGGATGACGGTCGGGGCGATGCGCCTCGAGCCACGCCTCCCAGCGGAGCGCAGGCAGAGGAGCGGTGAATCCGGTCTCGCCCCCCCTCTCGATCGCGGCGTTGGTGATGCGGCCGATCGAGGGGAGGTCCGCCGGTCGCGCGAGCCGAGTCTCCATCCCTGCCTCCTTCCGGAGCGTGCGGTGGATTCTAGTCGGGGCGACGAGGGGGGGAAGCCCGGCGTGGATGACAGGGGATCGCCGGGTCGCTACCCTCCCCCCACCGGGAAGGACCCCACGCCTTGAGTCGAAGCGGACAGCGCAGTGCGAGGAACCCGACGGACCGGCCCCCGCTCGGCTGCCTCATCGCCTTCTGCTCGATCTTCGTCATCGCCGGCCTCGGGATGTTCTCCGTCCTCACCGTCTGGCCGCTGCTGCAGAAGCTCGACTCCCGGAGCTGGGTCGAGGTTCCGTGCACGATCCTCTCGAGCCGCCTGGAGGTCCTCCCGGGGGGCGATGGCTCGTCGAGCCCGACCTATCGGGTCCGCATCGAGTACGAGTACGAATTCGAGGGGAGCACGCTCCGGGGAGATCGCTACGACTTCACGAACGCCGCGACCTCCGGCCGCAGCGGGAAGCAGGCCGTGGTCGAGCGCTTCCCGGTCGGGAGCCGCCGGAGCTGCTTCGTCGATCCGGGAGCACCGGAGCGGTCGGTCGTTCGAAGAGAGCTCGGCAGCTCGTGGCTCTTCGGACTGATCGCGCTCCCCTTCCTCGCGATCCCCATCACGGTGGTCGTCGCGGCCCGACGCCGGACACGCCTCGATGAGGGACCACGCTCCGGTCGAGCGACGGCGGCGGACGCGGATTCCGGCTCGACCGCCGCGATTCCCCTGGCCCCCGATGCGGATGGATTCGTCCGACTGCGACGCCGAGGAAGCCCCCGGGGCAAGGCGATCGGGCTGACCCTCTTCGCCCTCCTCTGGAACGGCATCCTGCTCTTCGTCCTCGGCCGGATTCTCGAGGATGGGGGAGCATCCCGGGTGGCGCTCGTCTTCCTTCTGCCCTTCGGGCTCGCCGGACTGGTCATCGTCTTCGTCGCGCTCCACGCGGTCCTCTCCCTCTTCTCCCCCCGCCCGACGATCATCCTCCGGCGCGGCGGACTCGCCCCCGGCGACGCTCTCGAGTTCGCGTGGGAGTTCACGGGTCGGGTCGACCGACTGGAGTCCCTCAGGATCACCTGGGTCGGACTCGAGTGGGCCCGACACCAGGTCGGCACGGAGACGAAGACGACCGAGCACCGGTTCCACGAAGAGACGATCATCTCCCTCGACGCGGGGGAGGAGCGCGCCTCTGGGCTCGGGATGGTCCGGGTGCCCCCCGGCTCGATGCCGACCTTCCGGAGCCGCAACAACGAGATCCGCTGGTTCCTCGAGCTGAAGGGGACGATCCGCCGGTGGCCCGACCTCGCGGAGGAGTTCCCCGTCCCCATTCATCCCCACCCGCTCGAGGGGGAGGTCGAACCATGAGCGAGCTCTCGCTGACCCTCTCCCCGCACGGGGGGGGCTACCGACCGGGGGAGACGATCGAGTGCGAGGTCCGCTGGGACTTCGAGGAGCAGCCGGAGGCGATCATCGTCCGCCTCGTCTGGCACACCCGGGGCCTCGGGAGTGAGGATGTCGGGATCGGAGCGACGCATCGCCAGGAGGAGCCGAGCCGCCGGGGAGAGGCTCGCGTCTCCCTCATCGCGCCGGCCTTCCCCTACTCCTTCTCCGGGAAGCTCATCTCCCTGGAATGGGAGGTCGAGGCGCACCCGGAGGGGCTGTCCCGCCGCTCCCGCCGCAGCGCGAGCTGTGCCATCGTCATCGCTCCCGGCGGGGAGGAGCTCCTCACGGAGGGGGGAGGGACCTCATGAGGGCGCCTCCCCCTCGCCTCCCGCGCGAGAACCCCTTCCGGAGCGGGAAGGTCGGCGCGCTCGCGTTCGTCGGACCGACGGTGGAGGAAGCTCTCTCCCGCTGGACGGAGCAGGGTCGCCGCGGCGCCCTGGTCGGGCCCTGCGGGAGCGGGAAGTCCACCTACCTCCGGGCGATCGAGGCCGCCCTCGCGGCCACGGGCGCCCCGACCCGCGCGTGGTGGCTGAACGCGGAGACGCGCTCGCGCGATCGACGCGCGCGGGTCCGCGAGCTCCGAACCCTCGACCCCGCCACCGTCCTCCTCATCGACGGGGCGGAGCAGCTCGGCCGTCTCGAAGGGAGTCGCGTGCGTCGCGGCTCCCGTCGCCTCGCCGGGCTGTGGATCACCACGCATCGACCCACGCGGCTCCCCACGATCCACCATCACGGGACCGATCGCGCGCTCGCCTCCCGCCTGATCGGGGAGCTCGACCCATCCTGGCTCGCCGAGGAGGGCGCGCAGGCGCGCCTCGATGCCCTGCTCCGGCATCACCGCGGAAACCTGCGCCATCTCTTTCACCAGCTCTACCTGGAGCAGTGCCTCCCCTCTGGCGTCTCCCCGGAGGTCGGAGTACCGTCCTCCCCATGAGTGGTGACGACACGCCCCGGGTCGATCCGGTCGCCCTGCGCATTCACCAGAACCTCCTCGACTCGGTCGCGGAGGAGATGGGGACCGCCCTCGAGCGCACCGGCTTCTCCCCGAACATCAAGGAGCGCCGCGACTTCTCCTGCGCCATCTTCGACGCCCGCGGCGCGATGGTCGCCCAGGCCGCCCACATCCCCGTCCACCTCGGCGCGATGCCGCTCTCGGTCGAGGCGGCCCTCGCCGCCCATGACTTCGCCCCCGGCGATGCGGTCCTCCTGAACGACCCATGGCGAGGAGGCACCCATCTCCCGGATCTCACCCTCGTCTCCGGCTTCTTCGAGGAGGGGTTCACGACCCCCACCTTCTTCCTCGCCGCGCGCGCCCACCACGCGGATGTCGGCGGCGCCGCGCGAGGCTCGATGGCGCTCTTCACCGACATCCATCAGGAGGGCCTCCGCATCCCCCCCGTGCTCTGGCTGCGCGGCGGAGAGGTGGTCCGCGAGACGCACGAGCTCCTCCTCGCGAACATGCGACAGCCGGACGAGCGCGAAGGGGACCTCTCGGCCCAGCGGAACGCCCTCAGGGTCGGTGAGGCGGGCCTCGCCCGGCTCCTGCAGGAGCGCGGTCGGGACGAGGTCCTCGCCTATGCCTCCCACCTTCAGGATGCGGCGGAGCGCCATGTCCGCGCCCTCCTGCGCTCGATCCCCGACGGCACGAGCCGCGCGGTCGAGCGCCTCGACGGAGACGGCATCGACCCCGCGCCGCTCGAGCTCCACCTCGCCCTGACGATCGAAGGGGACGCCGCCACCTTCGACTTCACCGGCACCGCCCCCCAGTGCGCGGGGCCGCTGAACGCGAACCGGGCGATCACCCTCTCCGCAGTCTTCTACGCCCTGCGCGTCCTCGCCGGAGAGGAGATCCCGGCGAACTCCGGCTGCCTCCGTCCGGTGGAGGTGACGATCCCGCCCGGCTCGCTCCTCGACCCGGAGGTCCCCGCCGCGGTCGCGGGGGGCAATGTCGAGACCTCCCAGCGCCTCGTCGATCTCTGCTTCGCCGCGTTCGCGCCGCTGCTCCCCGGGCGCGTCCCCGCCCAGAGCCAGGGGACGATGAACAACTGCACCCTCGGCGGCCGGCACCCGACGCCCTTCAGCTACTACGAGACGATCGGCGGGGGAGCGGGGGCGGGGCCGGAGGCACCCGGGCTCTCCGGCCACCACAGTCACATGACGAACACGCGCAACACGCCGGTGGAGGCCCTCGAGCGCACCCTCCCGGTGCGGGTCGAGAGCTACACCCTGCGGGAGGGGAGCGGGGGCGACGGACTCCGACCGGGTGGGGAGGGGGTCGTCCGGATCCTCACCGCCCTCTCCGACCTCGACGCGGCCCTGCTCACCGAGCGCCGCGATCACGCGCCCGCCGGCGCGGAGGGGGGCGGACCGGGACACAAGGGGGAGAACCGCAAGCGGACCGGCGACGGTCGGGAGGTCCCTCTCCCCGGGAAGTGGAGCGGCTCCCTTGCCGCCGGGGAGTCCCTGATCATCGAGACACCGGGGGGCGGAGGCCACGGCGAGGCCCGAGCCGAGACCGGGGCGTCGGAGCAGGAAGGATGAGGCCCGACCCCCGACTCGTCGCGCACCGCGGCATCACCTTTCCCCGAGGGGACCGGCCCGCCCCGGTGGAGAACACCGTGGAGGCGCTCGCCGCGGCGAGCGATCACGGCTGCGCGGCGGTCGAGTTCGATGTCCACGCGACCGCGGACGGGGCGTGGGTGATGCACCACGACCCGACCCTCACGCGGATCCACGGCCTCGACCTCGCCATCGCGGCGGAGACCCTCGCCAGCCTGCGCGAGGCGGCGCCGATCCCCACCCTCGTGGAAGGGCTCGCCGCCCTGCGCCCCGGCTGCCGACCGATGGTGGAGGTGAAGCCGGAGAGCGCGGCGCACTTCCCGGCCCTCGCGGCGGATCTCGCGCGCTTCGCCGCGCTCGATCCGATCGTCATCGTGAGGGGTGCTCTCCCCGCCGAGATCGCCCCCCTCCTGCCGGCGGTGCCCCTCTTCCTCTTCGAGGAGGACTGGGAGAGGGCATGGGGCCGCCGGGGGGAGCGGTTCGTCGGCTACGACCTGAACCACGAGCCGGTTCCGGACGAGGCGATCGCGCGGGAGTGCGCGCGCTTCGCGGCGGCGGGGAGGGAGCTCGCGGTCTGGACGATCGACGATCCCGGGCGCGCTCTCCGCTGGCTCGAGGCGGGGGTGCCCTGGGTGATCACGAACCGCGTCGATCTCCTCGACGCGGCCCTCCGCTGAGGAGAAACCTCACTCCCCCCCGACCCGCCCCGGCGGCCTCGTCTCGTTCCCCTCCACCTCGGTCAGGCGGTCTCCCAGTCGGGCCCGCATCGCATCCGCGAGCGCGGTGAGGCGCGCGACCACCTCCGGGTGCGCCGCACTGACATCGGTCGTCTCGTTCGGATCCGCCTCCAGATCGAAGAGGGAGAGACCGATCCGGGCGCCGTAGTCGTACCGCGTCGGGAGCCCGTTGTTCGCGGGAGGTTCCCCGATGACGGTGCGGTACTTGTGCGGGAAGTGGAGCTTCCAGCGTCCCGAGCGCATCGCCTCGAGGTTCGATCGGTGATACCAGAAGAAGTAGGCCTCCTGGGGGGAGCGGGCCTCCTCATCGCCGCGCCAGATCGGCACGACGCTGCGCCCGTCGATCGTCGCCTCCGGCAGTCCGGTGCCGAGGATCTCGGCGATGGTCGGCAGGACATCGATCGTCATCCACGGCGCGCGGGAGACGCTCCCCGCGGGGACGAGGCGAGGGTAGCGCACCACGCACGGCACCCGCACCCCCCCCTCGAAGGTCGTCCCCTTCCCCTCGCGCAGCCCCCCGGTCGTCCCCGCGTGGTCTCCGTAGCTGAGCCACGGCCCATTGTCGCTCGTGAAGATGAAGATCGTGTCGTCGAGGACGCCGGTCCGCTCCAGCGCGGACCGCAGGCGCCCGACCGAGTGGTCGATCTCGCGGATCACATCCCCGTAGACCCCGTACCGGGAGGTGTGCCGGAACTTGGGGGAGACTCCGAGGGGCACATGGGGCATCGGATGGGCGAGGTAGAGGAGGAACGGCTCC
>Ga0181579_10000020_pt1 | contig 97848 bp, 72 predicted proteins | sample 071ome_24_FD_132996 | JGI IMG/M metagenome (GOLD analysis project Ga0181579, IMG submission 132996) | Coastal salt marsh microbial communities from the Groves Creek Marsh, Skidaway Island, Georgia - 071402CT metaG (megahit assembly) | ecosystem: Environmental > Aquatic > Marine > Intertidal...
AATCCAAGGATGCGGATCCCCGAGGCAGCTCGGACGGTCCTCCTCCTCGAAGACCCTGCCCGAGACCTCTCCGACGGGGCATAATCGCGGGGTCTCCCTCCCCCGCCCCGGGTCGTTTCACCTGGGGCTCCCTCGTGCGCCCGGACAAGGAGAAGCGCGGATGCCCGAATGCCTCCTCACCCCCCTCCGCTTCCCCGCCGGTCTCGTCGTGCCGAATCGTCTCTGGCTGGCGCCGATGACGAATCTGCAGAGCCACGCGGATGGGTCCCTCTCCGAGGATGAGCTCGCCTGGCTCGTCGCCCGGGCGCGCGGCGGGTTCGGGGTGATCGAGTCCTGCGCCACCCATGTCTCCCTCGACGGGCAGGGGTGGGCGGGGGAGTGGGGGATCTTCTCGGACGCGCTCACCCCCGGCTGGCGTCGGGCCGCGGAGTCGATCGGGGAGCAGGGGTCCCACCTCTTCGCCCAGCTCTTTCATGCGGGGGAGCGCGCGTTGCGCGAGGAGGGGCGTCGACGCCTGAGCTGCACGGCGATCCCGGGGGAGGAGGTCGCCGAGGCGACCGAGGCGGAGATCGAGCGCATCATCGAGGACTTCGCCCGGGGGGCGGAGCGGGCGGTCGAGGCGGGTCTCTCCGGGGTGGAGCTCCACGGCGCCCACGGCTACCTCCTCTGTCAGTTCCTGCGCGCGGACCGGAACACGCGAGGGGATCGATGGGGGGGGAGCTACGAGAATCGGCTCCGGCTCATCCGGACCGTGATGCGGACGGTGCGCTCCCGCGTCCCCTCCACCTTCGTGGTCGGGGTGCGCCTCTCGCCGGAGAACGGCACCTTCCTCTCCGGGCTCGACCTCGATGAGAGCCTGCGCACCGCGGCCGTCCTCTGTGAAGAGGGGGCGGACTTTATTCACATCTCGCTCTGGGACTCGAAGGCGATGACCGCGAAGCGGCCGGAGCAGCACCCGGCGCGGGCCTTCCGCGAGGCGCTCCCCGCCGAGGTGCCCGTGATCACGGCGGGGGAGATCTGGACCGCCGAGGATGCCCGTGGCCAGCGGGAGCACGGGGCGGACGCGGTGGCGCTCGGTCGCGCGGGGATCACGACCCCCGACTGGCCTCGCCGGGTCGCGGCGGAGGGGGGAGAGCCGCTGCGCCCCCCCGTGACCGCGGAGCAGCTCCGGGAGCGCGCGCTCGGGGAGAAGTTCGTCGAGTACATGCGCCGGTGGCCGGGGTTCGTGACGGAGGAGGAGAGCTGATGTCGGGGACGCAGAGGCTCGGAGTCCTGCTCCTCCTCGCGCTCGCCTGGAGTCTGTCGAGGAGGGTGCCTCCCTCCGGCGAGAGCCCTCTGCCGGCCCAGCCCGGGTCCGCGACGGCAGCGCCAGTGGAGAGCCCCGAGGCGAAGACCGCGGCGTCGGTCCCGCGAGGCGGGGACGGTGGGGGGGCGCCGCCGCAGCTCGCGGCAACCCCGAGCCCGCCCTCCGGCCGGATCGGGGCGCGCGATCTGTCCGGGTTCGAGCTCCTGGAGGAGGAGCAGGACCTCTTCTCCATCCTCCAGCTGATCTTCGACCTGATCCGAAGTCGGGACTTCGCCCGGGCGGACCAGGCGATCCAGCGGACCCTCGACGGCCTGAACGGGGGGAAGATCGACTCCCCCCTCTGGAAGGGGGCCGCGTCCGTCCCCCCCACGCTGCTGCGGCTCTTCCAGGAGGATGCAGAGTCCTCGATGGAGTATCTGCTGCACCTCGCCCGGGCCGAGACGCTCCCCGTCCTCCTCAAGGATCTGCTCCACGAGGTGCTGGAGGGGGAGATGGGCACGCTGCTCCTCGGTCTGAACGACGGCCGCCTCGACCCCTGGGTCGCCGAGCTCGTCCCCTACTATCGGGAGCGCATCGCGGGGTGGAGCCGCTCGACCTACTCGGACCGCGATGTGGTCCGCAGTCTCGGGCTGATCCCGACGGAGGAGGCGGCCCTCGTCCTGGTCGACCTGCGAAGCTGGGCCGCTTCGAACCTGAAGCTGGACCTGATCCAGGCCCTCGCGACCAACGGTACGGCACCCGCGCGGGCCGCGCTCCGGGAGTGGGGACAGGAGGAGACGAACCGGCGCTTTCGCCGCGCGATCGACGATGCCCTGCGCCTGCTCGAGCCCTGAGCTGGCTCGGCAGAACTCTACCGAGGGCGCCCCACCGGGTTCCCCGCGATTCGGACGATCGCGTCGGTGACTTCATGCGGGTCGAGGAGGGCCGGGACGGCCGCCCACCAGTTCGTCCGGTCGTTTCCGAAGGTCACCACGCCGGCGTGCTCGGTCCGGTCCGCATCGATGACCGGATCCAGGTCATACGCCCCGAGAACCCAGCGCAGTGTCTCGATCTCTTCGTAGTCGCCGGTCAGGTGGTACCAGCCGGTCCAGTCGTCAGAGTGGATTCGACGATAGGCGGCGAGGGCGGTGGGGTCGTCCCGCTCGGGGTCGATGCTGATGGAGAGGAAGACGATCTCGTCTCCCATCCGATCCCCGAAGAGCTTCTGAACCTTCACGAGGTTCTCGGTGATGCCGGGTCAGATCCCGTCGCACGTCGTGTAGAAGAACTGGATCACGACCGTTCGATCGCGTACGAGATCGGAGTAGAAGCGGTGAGACCTTCCCCGGTGATCGACGAGGCGGGTGTCGGGGAATCGGTCGCTGTATCGCCCTCGGGGCTCCGCGTGGGGACGGGCCCTCGCTCCCTTGTCGACGAACTCCGGGGCGGGCGCGGGACCCGGGTCGACCGTGGGCGGGTGCGCGCACCCGCCGAGGATCGACCCGAGTCCGAGAGTCGCGGCGAGAAGGATGCCGCGCATCACCGATCCTGCTGATCTTCCGGGATCGGCGACTCCGGAGTGAGCTGGTTCCCCTCCGGATCCCAGTTCCCGCCGTCGGGGATGCAGACGCCGTCCTGCACATCGGGGGGGAAGCCCACGCCATGCCCCTCGAGGTGCTGGTAGTCTCCCGGTCCGACCACTTCCCCGCTCGCGAGGGTCTGCTCGTGATCGAAGAGGAGCCCGTTCGGGTCGATGCACCCGGTCGGCATGCCGGACTGGAGCGCGGCCGCCTCGTCGAAGGCATGGTTCCGGATCCCGTCGTTCATCCCCTCCTCCCCGGCTTCCCGGGGATCGAAGACGAACATCATGCGCATGTCCTCATGCTCGATGATGTGGCAGTGCACGACGAACGGCCCCTTGAAGGTCCGCAGGCGGATCAGCACCTCGGCCTCCTGGGATCCCTCGAGGTTGATCAGATCGGTGTTCCAGCGGTATTGGACCGGAAACTCCGGGTCGTCCACATGGAGGTCGTCAATCCGGATCACCTGCATCCCCTCGAGGTGCGCGTGCATCGGATGCCACCAGCCGCCCGACTTGTTCCGGAAGATCCACCGCTCCATTGAGTTCAGCAGCGGGGTCGCGTCGGTCCGTCGCGGGCTGAAGTACTTCTGATTGACCACCCACGCCCCGTTCTTGCGACCGAGCTCGAAGAGCCGGGTGGCCACCACCTGGCTCTCGTCATAGCGGTAGAAGGGGCGGACCGTGTCTCCTGCGGAGACGGTGAAGGCCCCGTTCTCGGTCCCCGGGATTTCGGGGGGACCGGGAGGGGCCCCGGGGAGGAGCCGGAACTGGAGCCAGGGGGTGCACTCCTTGTCGGGACGCACGCCCTTCGGCTTGCGTCCGTCCGTCTGGTGCATCGTGTTCTGCAGGTAGTAGGTGTCGACATCCTCCGGAAGCTGGCTGAAGTCCACCACAACGTCGAAGCGCTCGCCGGGGGCGATGGTGAAGCTGTCCATGGAGCTCGCCGTCCCGATCTCCCACGTGTCCTTGCCAATGAGGAGGAAGGGGAGCCCGTTCCGCTGCTTCCTGCCGGTGCTGCTGTTCAGGCGGAGATGCAGGTAGCGGGCGTTGCAGCCGTTGAGGATGCGAAAGCGATACTTGCGGCGGTAGACCTCGAGGTAGGGCTGGACCCGGCCGTTCGCGGTGGAGACATCCCCGATGTGTCCGTTGTGGTCGAGCAGGTCATAGTGCAGCGTGCCATCGCTGTTGAAGGCGAAGTCCTTCAGCACGATGGGAATGTCGAAGGCCCCGTAGGTCTTCGGCAGGACGCCGTCCTGCTGGAGCTGCAGCTCGAGATCATCCTCCATGAGATAGAAGGCGCAGAGTCCCCGGTTGACGTTGAAGCCGGTCACATCCATGGCGTGATCATGGATCCACATCGTGGTCGGGATGTGACTGAGGTCGAACTCTCCCGCCTCCTCGACGGTGGCCGGGTACGGGACCTGCTCCGTGGCGTTCTGCCTCGGGGCCATGTTCGGGTAGTAGTGATCGCGGGTCTTCCCCTGAAGGGTGTAGAAGTCCGGGTACCCATCGCTGTGGGCGGGCCCGTGATCTCCGTGGAGATGAGGAGTGGTCTCGACGCTCGTGAGATTGCGGTAGCGGACCACGGTCGGCTCGCCGTTGCGCGCGAGGAAGGTCGGACCCGGGAAGCTCGGGGGCGTCTCCGATCCGGTCCCCTCGGCGCCGCGATAGGCGAAGACCGGTGTGTTCAGACCGGGGAAGAACTGCCAGGTGCTCTCCACCGCATCGAGTTGCCAGTACTTCTCCGGAAACTGATCCCAGTCGGGGAGGTGGGCCGGGTGATCGGGCGAGTACTCCGGCGCGATGCCGTGGTAGACCGCGTCCGACCCCAGGCTCGCTTCGGGGGAGCCGGGGGCGGGGTCGAGATGGGATTCCTAGGGAATGAGGGGCGGCCTGAAGAAGGGCTGGGTGAAGGGGGTGTAGCCGAAGTGAGTGGCTCCCGGGGCCTGCGCTTCCACCCTTCCGGATCGCAGAAGGGGGCTCGCCGCCCCGAGGGCTCCCGCGGTGAGAGCACGCTGAAGGACCTGACGACGATTCATCGACATAGATCACCGGCTTTCGAGTTCCGACGCACGGGGAGATAGAAGGTCCCCGGGTACCCAGCGAGGTTGTCAGAGCTCGGGCAGTGTCCCAGCGCTCCTGACGCTGCCTCTCCAGCTTTAGAATTGATCCTTGCGCAGGGTCCTTCGCAACTGCGGGACTCTTGGATTTCAGCTTGTGAACCTGTCTCTCGTAACTTGCCTGCCAGTCGTCTCTTCTGCTGTCGCGACCGGGGACGAGGAGGGCAAGAGAAAGGGCAAGGGGAAGGGGGAGGCGGGGCCGAGGAAGTGACTCCTTCGGTGAGAGACGATCATGGGGGGTGAGCGGGATGCGACACGGGTCGGACCTCTGTTCGAGGACCGACCCGTGGCAAGAGGAGCAGCGTGAGGCGGAGGTTCCTCAGGGCTGGCTGTAGGTTCCTCCGTTGGCGGCGGCGAGGCCCTGCATGAAGCTCGCTCCGCTCGAGTCACCGCCGATGTAGACGGTGTTCACCGGGGTCCCCTGCCAGTTCGCGCTCGAAATCATGCTGAGGGTCTCGGTCGGCCCCGGGTTGTTGGGAGCGCCGTCGCTCAGGATCAGGATCTGCTTGCTGGTCTTGTCGGACATGTTGGCGATCTGCACGGTCTGCACGCCGGCCGGACCCATGGCGGTCGCACCCTCGGCGGTGAGCGCGTTCACGAAGCCCATCGCCATGCCCCGCTGAGCGTTCGTCGCCTCCTTCGGGACGCTGCTCCAGACGGTGGTGTAGTCCCCGAAGGCCACGACGCTGAACTCGGAGTTCTCGGTCAGGCTGCTGATCGCCTCGGCCATCTCGGCCTTGAGGATTCCGAGGAGGCCACCCCAGCCCATGCTGCAGGAGCGGTCGAGGCACCAGAAGAAGCCGTCCCCCTCGTACTCGCCGCCGTAGAAGGAGATCGTCTCCGGAGCGTCTTCTTCCTCCTCCTCGGCTCCCCGTCCCCCGGAGGGAAGGTCGAGCGGGCGGCGGAGGTCTCCACCGGCTCCATCCTGAGCGGTGAGCCAGAGGGGCGTGGTGAAGGAGAGCGTGCCGAGGACGAGGGCACCGAGCGCGACGAAGGTCGTGAGACGGTTCATGGTTCCTCCTGGGGAACGATGGGAGCCGGGAGGGCGAGGGCGCTCCGACTCGGGACTCCGAGGATCGGTCGGCGCGCGGCTCGCGCGCCGGGGGCTCGTTCAGGACCAGGGTCGAGCCCGCGATCTACAGGACAAGACGATCGTCCGAATCCGATCCCTCGTCCGATCTCCTGATTATTTCGATTTTCTGAGGGGAAGCCAGCCGCCGGGGGACCTCCGGGGCGTGAGATCCGAGAATCGTCCCGGAGTCTACGGGAGGCCGGGAACCCTTAATGTTATGCAAGAGAATGACTTACGAGATCCCAGAGGGCCGCGGCTGCCATCGAGCTCCGATTCCCGAGCAGGAGAGGCCGCCCAGCCGCCGATCATCAGGGTGAAGGTCCACCTTCCGGATCCGAAGGAGTGCGAGCGGCATGAGCAAGAAGCTGGCAATTCTGGGGGCGGGGAACATCGGGCTCGCCATCGCCCGGGGGGCTGTCGCCCGCGGGTTTTCCCCGGCGGCCGCGGTGCACCTGACGAAGAGGCATGAGGAGGGGCTCGCCGCCCTGACTCAGGAGGGGTTCACCGCCGGGGTCGACAACGGGGAGGCGGTCCGTGAGGCCCGTCTGGTTCTGCTCTGCGTGCTCCCGGAGCAAGTGGAGGAAGTCGTCGCCGACCTGCGCGGGGTTCTCGACGCGGAGCGCCATGTCCTCGTCTCGGTCGTCACGGGGGTCTCCATCGCCGAGATCCGCCGGGCGGCGGGGGGAGAGGTGCCGGTCGTCCGGGCGATGCCGAACACCGCCATCGTGCTCGGGGAGTCGATGACCTGCCTCTCCACCGATGGAGCGGATGAGGAGGAGCTGCGCGAGGTGCAGGCGCTCTTCGATGCGCTCGGCAGCACCCTCATCATCGATGAGGACCTGATGTCGCCCGCCACCGCGGTCTGCGCGTGCGGGATCGCGTTCTTCCTCCGCGCGATCCGGGCCGCCTCCCAGGGCGGGATCGAGGTGGGGTTCCACGCTTCGGAGGCGCTGGCGATGGCCGCGCAGACGGCGCGAGGGGCCGCGTCGCTCCTGCTCGAGGACGGGCGGCACCCCGAGGGGGAGATCGATCGGGTGACCACTCCGATGGGGTGCACCATCGCGGGCCTCAATCAAATGGAGCACGAGGGGTTCAGTTCGGCCCTCATCCGGGGCATCGTGACCTCGGCGAAGAAGGCCGGCACGCTGGGCGGGACCGACTGAGGGGCCCCTCCGCGCCGGCCGCTCGCCGGATCGGAGAGAGTCATGGACCTGCAGAGCGCCCTCGAGGGCTCGACCGCGGACGGCGTGGTCGTCCGCGCCCTTCCCGAGCATGACGCCTGGATCTTCATCGTCCTCGACGACCTCCGCTGCGAGGCCGCCGTGGGGGGCACGCGCCTCCAGACCTACTCCTCTCCCGCGGATGGCCTCCAGGACGCCGGGAGGCTCGCTCAGGGGATGACCTTCAAGTGGGCGGCGCTCGGAGAGCCGGTCGGAGGAGCGAAGGGGGTGATCGCCCTGGCCCGCCCGGTCGAGGGGGCGGAGCGCATCACCGTCCTCCAGCGCTACGGGGAGCTTGTCGAAGGGCTCGGCGGGCGCTTCGGCACCGGGCCCGACCTCGGCATCACGACCGACGACCTCAGGGTGATCGCCTCCCGCACCGGGCACGTGCACGGAGTTCGCTCCGACGGAACCGTCGTCGAGGCCGCCCCCTTCACCGCTCATGGAGTCCTCACCTCGATCGAAGTGGCGCTGGAGTTCCTCGGGCGGGGGGGGCTGCGGGGACGGAGCATCTGGGTCGAGGGGGTCGGCTCGGTGGGGGGGATTCTCGCTCGACGCCTCGCGGAAGCCGGGGCCCGGGTCTTCATCTCCGATCTGGACGAGGAGAGGGCGGCGGCGATCGCGGAAGAGATCGGCGGGGAGTGGATCCGGGGAGCCGATGGGGTCGAACTCCCTCTCGACGTCTACGCCCCCTGCGCCGTCGGTGGGACGATCGATCGGTCGAGCGCCGCGCGCCTCGCCGCCCGGATCGTGGCCGGCGCCGCCAACAATGTCCTCGCCGACCCGGAGTCGGGACATCGGCTGGCGGAGCGCGGGGTCCTGTACTGCCCCGACTTCGTCGTCAACGGCGGAGGCGCGGTGGGCGTCCGTCGGCTCACCCTCGGGGAGACGGACCCGGAGGCGATCTTCGAGGCGGTCTCTCAAATCGGACCTCGGCTCCAAGACCTGCTGGAGCGGGGGGCGCGGGAGTCGCGGCCCCCCTTCGAGGTCGCGATCCAGGACGTCGAGGATCGGTTGCAGGCTCGCGTCCGAGGTCCTCGCGGCGAGGAGCCGCTGGCTCGCTAGAGCGACGAAGATGGGGGGACTTCCGGTCCCCGAAGGAGGAGGGCTCCTTGTTTCGCTGGATCTGGGTGGTGCTGGGATTCGGCTCGCTCACGCTCGGCGTGATCGGGGCGGTGCTGCCCGTCCTCCCCACGACTCCGTTCGTCCTCCTCGCGGCTGCGTGCTTCTCCCGAGGCTCGGAGCGGTGGCACCGCTGGCTGCGTGAGAATCCGCGCTTCGGTCGGCTGATCCGGGACTGGGAGGAGCACCGGGCGATTCGCCGTCGGGCGCGCATCCTCGCCATCTCGATGATCGTGCTCGTCGGGGGGCCGGGGCTCCTCTTCATCCCGATCCCCGTCGTCCGTCTGCTGGTCGCGGCGATCCTCGTCTCGGTGAGCATCTACGTGGGCACCCGCCCCGATCCTCCGTCGCACCTCGCGGGCGGGGCCTCCGGCGAGACCGGAGAGGAGACCGACGGTGCACGCCGGGCGGTCAAGGGCTCAGGGACAGGCCGTTCCCCCTGCGCAGCCGAGGGCGGGAGTGGGATCGACTCCACAGCCTGAGTCGCTGTTCGGCGGGGGCAAGGGCCCAGCTCCGAAGAGGGAGTTCAGGAGCACCACGGCATCCGAGATGTTCAGTCCCCCGTCGTCATTCGCATCCGCCGCATCCCGACAGACGATGGTGGTGCCCCCGGTCGCCCCCGGGAAGAGGTGCAGGAGGAGATGGATGGCGTCGGCGATGTTCACGATGCCGTCGTCGTTGGCGTCCCCCCGGATGAGCAGCGGGCTGTTGCCGACCACCCCGCCGAGGGCGGAGAGGTAGAGGCCGGCGAGCTGGCCGCGAAGGCCCGCGCTCGCCGCCGGGTCTCCCGGGTCGAGGCCGAATCCACCGAACTCCCAGCTCTGGGCGATGAGCGGAGCTCCGATGACCGGGATCGTGAGCACTCCCGTGATCCACGGGTCGCTCTCCGTCGCCGCGTTCGGATCCGGCAGTCCATCCGGCGCGTTTCGCCAGAGGACATGGACGCTCCCCACCTCGGGGTCGACCGGCAGGCCCAGCGTCGTTCCGCTCGGGGAGAGCTGGTCGTTTCGGTCGGAGCCGCTCGGGCGATCCTGGGCGTAGGGGAGCGGCGTCGGGAAGAGCGCCTGAGGCGTGATCCCGGCCCCCCCGGTGTCGGCGTCGAGGGCGGTCAGGGTGTCATTCCCATCTCCGGTGCCCCCCGAGGAGAGGGGCGGCTCGATCCCATCCCGAAGATCGAGGGCGCTCGCCACCGGCTGGAAGCCCCAGTGATCCCCACTCTCGAGGTAGAGCGCGACCCCGGCATCGCGGTTGAGGGTGGCGAGCAGGTCCCCCTCCGCCCCCGAGAGGCGGTAGTCGGTCGGGTAGGTGCCGGCGCAGAGCCAGAGCCTCTCGAAGTCGATCAGGGAGAGCGCGCAGGGGAGACCGGTCAGCAGGTCCCCGTCGCGGACGGGGGCTCCGAGGAGCACGGAGACCCCCTGATCGGCGAGCGCGTCGCGCAGGCGGGTCGCGGAGTCGATCGCGCCCGGGTCCCCGTCGCTGCGCGTCCCCTCGAGGGCGAGGACGAGGTCGGTCTCGCCGCTCCAGGGAACCCACGCGCTCCCGGCGCACCACGCCTCGCTCGAGGCGACCCCGCACTGGGCGGAGAGGTCGAAGGTGTGAGGCCCGGGGACGAGAGGTCCGAGGAGCAGGGCGTGACTGCCGCTGTCGCCGGCATCGAGCGGGAGGATCGCGCTGGCGGGGGCCCCATCGATCCAGAGATCGAGGGAGTCGTAGCTCCGCGGGTTCGTCCAGGTGATCAGGATCATGGCGTCGCAGGCGAGCGGATCGGAGTCCGCCTCGAGGGCGGGCGCCTCCAGGAGGAGGGTGGTGGAGACCGCGGTGCTCGCGCTCGTGCTGCCGCAGGTGGCGACGAGGGCGTACTCGATCACTCCCGCGGGAGGGGTGAGATCGGTGAAGTTGGAGAGCCCGGTGACATCGGCGATCGTGGCTCCGTCCCGCTGGAGCTCCACCCCCGCGTAGGGGACCCCGCGGAGATCCCAGTCGAGGAGGACGACCCCCGCGCAGGGGTCGGGGGTCGCGGAGGCGGCGACGATCGGCGGGATCGAGCCCGCGTCGACGGTCAGGGTCGTCTCCCCGACATCCTGCAGGAGGCCCCCCGGCGCGCAGCGTGCGCGCAGGCGATAGGTGTAGGTCTCCCCGTTGGCCACCCCGCCATCGATCACGGTCGTCGCTCCGGGGGGGACGGCGATGACGGTGACGCCTCCGCCGGAGTCGATGCGCTCCCACTCGATGAGGTCGAGCGGGCCGGCCGCCGAGAAGGAGAGGAGCGCCGCGCCCCCGAGGCAACTGCCTCCGGATGCGGCGATGGGCTCGGTGGGGAGGGGACAGCAGTTCAGCGCGGGAGCGGTCTCCTCCCGGACCCGGAGGCACCACTCCTCGAGGAGGCCCGAGAACCCGGGAGCGAGGTCCTCCGCGGTGAGGGTCCAGTCCCCCTGGATTCCCGTGCAGCGGAGCTCGCCGAGGGTGCCCGGGCCCACCGGCGCGACCACCGTGCCGGGGCCGAGGGTCCCGGTGCCGGCGGGCGCGCCGAAGTCCGCGAAGATCGTGCGCAGCGTGCCCGAGCCGGCCACCCCGGACAGGAGGTCGATCGTCACTCCCCCGGGGGAGGAGAGGGAGAGTCGCAGGTCGGCGTGACGGCCATGATCGATGGCGATCTCGACGGCGAGGTCTCGGATCGTGCTCGCCGCCCCGATCGAGATCGTCGAGGTCGAGACGCCGAGGTCCGGGATCGGCAGGAGAGGGGCGGCGCACTCGACGAGGTCGGGAGGGCTCAGGACGAAGGGGGAGCAGCCGGCGGGGGCGGCCTGATCGCCACCGATGAACGGGATCAGCTGCACCTCGACCGGGCGATCGAGCGGTGTGACGGGAGGGCTCTGAAAGCTCGTCTCCCCTCCCGGGAGGGTGGCGACGACGGTGCCATCGACGAGGACGACGATCCCGTCATAGCCGGCCGCTGGCGGGTTGACCCAGCTCGCCTCGACGACGGGAGCTCCCGTCCGCTGGCTGCAGACCAGCCCCTCGAGCGGGAGGACCGGGGGCTCGACGAAGCGCAGGACCCCGTCTCTCTGGATCCCGCCGATCGCGACGCGGGCTCCCGCGAAGAGGTCGCCTCCGTCGGCGAGGGCGAGGTGGTCGGTGATGAGGTCGACGATGAGAGCTCCACTCGGGAGCGGGACCTCGTCGCTGGTGACGAGGGTCCAGCTGCCTCCCTCGAGGAGGAGGAGGACCTCATCGAAGGGGAGGGGCCCGGTCGGTGAGAGCGCGTTCGCGAGGAGCAGGACCCGCTCGGTCCCGTCGACGCGGACGCCCTGAATCGCGCCGAGCTCGGCGTCCGGGATTCCGACCACGGCGGAGATGTCCATCCCCTCCTGCGCGATGACGGTCGCGCCGCTCCCGCCGAGGCCCGCGATGGCGACATCGTCGAACTCCGGACCGACCCCCGAGATCGTGCCACGGACGATCCAGTCGTCGTTGTCGGCGAGGTCGATCTCGTGGATCGAGCGGAACGGGCGGGTCCCTGCGATCGGCGTGGGGAGGAGGGTCACTCCCTCCCGCAGCAGGACCTCGTAGTCGATCCCCGGGCGCTTGCGAACGAGGACCTCGTTGTCGAGGGAGGAGGCGGTCCCGATCCCGGTCGTCTCGAGATCCCCCTCGACGAGGAGGGAGCCGGAGCCGTTGATGCGGAGGTCAAGGAAGGCGCCATTGTCCCAGACATGGCCATCGAGCGGGCCTCCCACGATCGAGTCCCCTTCGCGGAAGAGCGAGACCGCGTTCATGGCCAGCGGCGTGGCAGAGGTCCCGTCGTGACGCGCGAGGAGCTCGTCCCCGGCGGTGGGGCCATCGAGGTCGAGCTCGAAGTAGACACAGCCTGCGTCGTCGATCGAGACGCTCGAGAAGCTCTGCACGATCCGCCCGGCGATGGGGGAGGGGTCTCCCTCCCGAAGGAGGACGGTCGTGTCCCGCGCGAGGATCTCATCGACGGCGGCGGGCACGCCCTGAAGGTCGCCGCACCAGCTCACCCGACCGATGGCATCGATGGACCGCGGGCTCTCGAAGGGATGAATGGTGCCGAGGGTCCCGCCGGCGCCGGCGAGGGGCATGCCCGAGGTCACGAGCAGCGCGCCATCGCGCCAGATGAAGTCCTCGGGGAGTGGAGCGGCGTGGCTCCCTTCGACGACGAGGAGCCCGCTCCCGTTGCAGATCGGGCGGCCGAGGCCCGTGATCGGTGTGGCGAGGCCCGGGGCGGGCTCTCCCTCGACGAGGACCAGGCTGGGCTCGAACTGCGCCTCCACCCCGCCGCATGCCGCGAGCAGCGCGACGAGCAGGGGAAAGGCGAGCCTTCGAGCACGGCCCGGGGACGAGGGCATGGGGGCTCCGTTCACGTCTCTCCCGCGCGGGGAGGCGGAGTCTCTCCATCGGGCACGCCACGACGGTCCCGGGGCGGGGCCGCGGGGAGGCGCGAGGGTGCTGGTTCCGATGGGGTGCCGCCGATGGATCAAATAGGTGGAGCGGGGGTCGGCGGGTGCTCCCGGTCCTTCTCTAGATTATCGTGGAGGGGGGGTCTGCCCACCCTCCGGCGGCGCGGGGGGGACGCAGGTTCGGACTCTCCTGACTTCCTCTCCGCGGGCTTCGTCGGGAGATGCATCATCGGGAGGCGAGGTCGGATCGCGCTCGTCTGGTAGAATCGAGACGCCCGCCGGAGCGACTCCTCGCCGAAGCTGCCCGAGAAGATCGAGAAGACCGAGAAGCTGGAGGCCACTCGTGCATCGTCCCTCTGCATCACACCTGTCGATCGCCCTGCTCCCGCTGCTCCTGCTCGGCCCCCTGACCTCGGGGACCTGTCGGGCGGATGAGTACTTCATCGAGATGTTCTCGAGCGCCTTCCTCCCCCAGAGCGTCACGGTGCAGGCCGGCGACACCGTCACCTGGGTTCATGTCGCGGGGTCGCATGTCGTCCGCAGCGGGGTCCCCGGCGGGGCTCCGGGGACGGCGGACGAGCCGGGAGCGCTCTTCGAGGGCCCGGTCGATGCCCAGAACCCGACCTTCTCTCACACCTTCAGCGGACCCCCGGCGACGATCGCCTTCCACGACGGAGCGAACCCGAGCCAGGTCGGGACGATCGAGCTCCTCGGCGATGACCTGACCTTCGTCGTCACGGTGCTCGACAACGCCTACGAGCCCCCTCTGGTGGAGCTCTTCGAGGGGGACTCCATCCGCTGGGAGCACGAGCCCGGAGAGATGCTGCACACGGTCACGAGCGGACTCTCCTCCGCCCCGGCGGACAACCCGGGAGCGCTCTTCGATGCGGTCAGCTCCGATGGGTTCCCGGTCTTCATCTACACCTTCGATGTGGCCGGCGAGGTTCCCTACTTCTGTCTCCCCCATGAGTGCTGCGGCATGCTGGGGATGGTCGTGGTCCAGCGGCGCTTCCTCCGTGGGGATGCGAACGAGGACGGGGTCGTGGAGATCGCGGACCCGATCGCGCTCCTCGGGGTGCTCTTCCAGGGCGCCGCGCCGAGTCCCTGCCTCGATGCCTCCGATGCGAACGACGACGGCAGCGTGAACATCGCGGATGCGATCCACCTCCTCTCCTACCTCTTCTCCCAGGGGGCGATGCCCCCGGCCCCGTTCCCGGCCCCGGGTCCGGATCGAACCGAGGACCCCCTCCGCTGCCTCCCCTGAATTCTCCGGCGCCGGGCACCGACCCGGCCCTGCCGTCGTTCCCTCTCGGGCGGAGACCCACTCTCCGCGCTCGCGCACTTCCACGAACGCGCCCCGGGAGCTCCCCTCCCTGCTAGAATCCGCACCCCGGGCCGAACTGCGGCCCGCGGGTTCCCGGAGGCGACACGCCCTCGGCGTCGTGCCGAGGTCCGGTCCACCCCTCCGGGGTCCGTGATCCACCGTCCCCACCCGCAGATGGTGGAGCGCCGGAGCGATCCGGCGGAAAGGAACGCTCGCATGCCGAAGCTCTTGGGGCTCCTGCTGATCCTCTCCCTCGTGGCGCTCTCCGGTTGCAGCGGCGGGTCCGCCGGCGGCATCCCGAACTCGCCCCCGCAGCCGCCCTCCCCCGTGGACATCTTCGAGGTGGAGCCGCTCTTTGGCGGAGGAGGGGATGTCATCACCTTCCGGGCGACGAGCATCGACTCCAACCCCGCGAACCTGAAGGTGGAGTTCTCCGACTCCTTCCAGAGCGCGATCCTCGAGGGGCTGATCCTCTCCGTCACCGACGGGGGCACCCAGCAGGGGCTGGGAACGATCTGGGAGGTCGAGGTGATGGTGCCGGGGGGCGTGCGCTCCGGCTTCACGACCCTCTACTCGAACGGCTTCGCCTTCGGCGGCGCGGGCTTCACGGCGGCCCCCGAGATCCTCGGGGTCGTGGTCGGGCAGCAGGGGGACCTGGGGGCCGTCAGCACCTCCCCCGCGGGCTCTCCCTCGCCGGGGACCTTCGAGCTCTACGGCTACAACCTCGCTCCGACCGTGAATCAGGTCGCGGTCGAGTTCTCGGGGGGGAACTTCGACGCGACCAGCGTCTTCTTCAATCCCCCGCCGGGGGCGGGCTACACCCTCCCGCCCGGGACGACGATGGTCCGAGCGGGTCTGCCGAACAACCTCTTCAGCGCCTCCTGTGACACCGAGGCGATGACCGTCCGAGCGCGGGCGCCGATCACGATCGGCTCCCAGATCCTCGAGTCGGGACGGGTCGATGTCTCTCTCGCGCGACTCGGCAGCCCCGCCGACCCTCCCGGCGCGGCGGAGACCCCCGCCTACTTCACCGGAGCCGTCGTCCCGGCGGGGATCCGTCGGGGGGATGTCGCGGTGGACTACACGCTCTTCATGGCCCCGGCCTCCTCGACCTACGACATCGTCGTCGAGTATCAGGACCCGGCGGACTCGACCGGGCAGACCTGGCTCACCTGCACGGCGGCGGCCAGCTCCCCTCCGGGGCGGAAGCTCCCCGGGTCCAGGGTGCAGGAGCCGGGGAACGGTCTCATCGGAGTGGGGGCGGCGCATCGGTTCGTCTGGGACACCCTCGCGGACCTTCCCTCGACGGGACCGATCGTCACCCGTCTCCGGCTTCGCGCCATCAACGAGGCTCCCGCGGCACCTTGCTCGCCGGGGGAGTGGCAGACCCCGAGGGTGGTCGTCGACAACTCCGCGCCGCCGATGGGAGAACTCGTGGAGGACTTCGACAGCGCCTCGATCCTCGACAACTCCTTCAACGGCAATGTCGTCTCGGTCCCGGGCTTCCTCCAGTCTCCCGCGAACGGCGGTCTCCAGGTGCCCAGCTGGGGGAGCGGCACCGTGGATCTCGTCCTCGCGGCCGGTACCGCCTACACCATCGACACCACGGGTCGGACGATCCTCGACACCACCGACCCCCTGAACCCGTTCGAGGTCCTCCCCGCCTCCCTCAACCCGGGGTTCGTCTTCGGTGAGTTCCACCTGCGCAGCCTCATCGTGGAGGTCGGCGCCGCGGTCTCGGTCGTGGGGACCGATCCCCTCGTGATCCGCTGCTCCGGCAGCGGACTCGGGACCTTCGCGGCCTGCACGATCGGAGCGGACCTGATCCTCGATGGAGAGGCGGGCACGACGGCGGGGGCGACGACCTCCGGTGTCGGCGGCGCGGCCGGGCCGGGGGGGGGGAGCGGCGGCGACGGGGGCTTCATCGAGGTCTTCGGCGGAGAAGTCACCCTCCTCGACCCGGCGACCGCCGGCGAGTTCGGGGGAGCGGCGGGGGAGAGCACCTCCCTCGCGGGCGCCCCCGGGACGAACACGCTCCCCCATGGCGGCCCCGGAGGTGGCGGTGGGGGGAGCTTCCGCGGAGGGGACGGCATCGATCCCGCGAACCCCAGCCTGACCCTCGTCGCCCCCGCCGGGCTCGGGGGGGCTCCGCGGGGAGATGCGCGCCTCACCGTCCCCGTCGGCGGCGGCGGGGGCGGCGGCGGGGGGGCGTGCGCGCTGCGCCTGAGCTCCTCGACCTCGCTCGTGGCGAAGCATGGCGGGGGCGGGGGCGGAGGAGGAGGCGCGCTCGAGATCGTGGCCCGCGGCACGGTGACCATCGATGCGGCCCTCTCTGCGAATGGGGGAGACGGAGGGGACGGAAACGGGGGGAGTCAGCCCGGGGCCGGGGGCGGCGGTGCAGGGGGCACCATCGCCCTCCGCGCGACGGGCGGCATCATGTTCGGCGACCAGGCGACCCTCTCCTTCCTCGGCGGGCTCGGCGGCTCCGCCGTGGGGACCAACCCGCTCCGGGGCGGGGATGGTGCGGACGGGACCCTCCGGCTGGAGACTCCGAACGACTTCTCCGAGGTCGTGCTGCCGACGAACCCGGCTCCCGGCTTCGACGCGGCCGTGGTCACCGCGGCCCACGACCTCTTCGAGACCGCGGGCTACCTCCTCAGCCGCGGGCGGACCCTGCCCTATCGCCTCACCACCAGTGACGGGGTGACGGTGGGGGCGCCGATCCTCCTCGGCCCCGCGACCATCGACGGGGCGCCGGGGACGATCCCCGGCACGACCTTCGTCGCCGCCCTCTTCGAAGGCGCCGCCGCGCACCCGACCGATCGGGCGAACGCCGGGGAGTACTTCGGCTACGTCTCCGACCCCTCCCAGCTGGAGGGTGCGGAGTTCATTCGTGTCTGGTGGTACCTCTACGGAACTCCGGCGAACCTCGCCGGGGTCGATCGCCTCGCGATCCCCTACGACAACTGATCCGCGGGGGCGGGTCCGACCCGCCGGAGGGGGAGAGCGCCCTTGAGTCCGGACCTTGATCCCGCCTCCCGCGGCGATCCCTCCCTTGGCGATTCCTCCCCGGGGGTTCCCTCACCCGGGGGCAGCGAGGTCGTCTTCGTCGGGCGCCTCCTCTCGATGTCCCGGGCGCAGGCTCGCGGGCTCGTGCGGGAGGCCGGCGGGCGCTCCCCCGACCTGCCCGGGCCGAGGACCAGCGCGGTCGTCCTCGGCCTCGGGGCGGGGGCGGGAGGAGAGGCGCCGCGGCCGACGCAGGCGCTCCTCCGGGCCCGCGCCCTGCGCCGGGCCGGCGGCGGACCGCGCCTCCTCCGAGAAGTCGAGTGGCTCGCCGACCGGGGGCTGCTCAGGGGAGGGGGTGATCCCCGGGGCGCGTGGACGAGCGCGGATCTCATCGGCCGCCTCGGGGTGCCGGCCTCCCTCCTCCCCCGACTCGTCCGCTCCCGGCTCCTGCGCCCGCATCACTCCCTCGGGGCCCTCCATCTCTTTCCGTTCGAGGAGGTGGCCATCGCTCGCGACCTCGTCTCCGTGGTCCGCGGAGGAGCCTCGGTGGAGCGCGCCCTCGAGGGTCTCCGGCGGGCGCGTCGCCGCGCCGATCAGGAGCCGCTCGGGACCCGCCCACTCCCCCGGGGGGATGGCACCTGGCTCATTCGGCTCGGAGGGGGCGAACTGGCGGAGGAGGGGGGGCAGCTCCTCCTCGAGCTGGAGGGGCGCGCGGCCTCCGTGGGCGCGCCCGCGGCGGACGGTCCCCGCGTCACCGGTGGGGAGCGCTGCTTCGAGGAGGGGTGTCGCGCGGAGGCGAGCGGCGACCTCGTCGCGGCCCGCATCGCCTACGAAGAGGCGCGCGGAACCGGCTGGCGGAGCGGTGAGCTGCACCGGCGACTCGGCTCGGTCCTGCGGCTCCTCGACCATCCGGCGGAGGCGATCGCGGAGTTCACCCACGCCGTCGAGCTGGAGCCCGGGGATGCGATCGCGTGGCTGGACCTCGGCGAGGCGCTCCTCGAGATGGGGGAGTGGGAGAGCGCGGCGGATGCCCTGCGGCGGGGAGTGGAGCTCACCCCCGTCGAGCAGCGGGACGCACTCGTGGTCGCGGGCACCCTCCTCGGGCTCCCCGCCGAACTCTCCACCGAAGTCTGCGACGGGTAGGAACCGGACCGGCGCGGGGTCGTTCGGGGCACCCCAGCTCTGAGGAGTCCCCGACGCCATCGGTGGTCAGGGAGTCCTCTCCCGAAGAGCCCGGCCGTCTCCCCCCGATCCTCGGGAGAGCAGCTCCTCCGCCTGCGCCCGGAGCGCCGGAGAGAAGCTCGTCAGGAACCGTGAGAAGTCGTCGGGGAGTGGAGACCGCAGGGTGAGGGGGACGCCATCGGCCTCCGCGCGCGGCAGGGTCAGCCGGTGGGCGTGAAGGAGGAGGCGGGGGAGGTCGTGCTCCTCCCGGAGCCAGCGGTTGATTCCCCCCTTCCCGTAGGTCGTGTCTCCCACGATCTGATGTCCCTCATGGGCGAGGTGACGCCGAATCTGGTGACGACGGCCGGTCCTCAGGCTCGCCAGCACGAGGGAGAACCCTCGGTCGGTCCCCAGAGAGCGGAACTCGGTCCTCGCATCCTGGCGGACCCCGTCTTCCCGACGGGTCAGGGGGCGCTCGCTCACCATCTCCGCGGGCGCGGTGCCGCGGACGAGGGCAAGGTACTCCTTCTCGACCGCCGCGGTGCTCCAGGCCTCCTGCAGGCTCGCGGCGGTCGTGGGGTCGAGGGCGAAGACGAGGAGACCCGAGGTGGCGCGGTCGAGTCGGTGGACCGGATGGAGATGCCGCCCGAGCTGATCCCGCACCCGGGTGAGGAGGACATCCCGATCGGGGGAGAGGTGAGTCCGGTGCACGTGAATCCCGGGAGGCTTCTCCACCACGACGATTCGCTCGTCCTGATGGTGGATGCGAATCGGGGGGGGCTTCATTCGAAGGTGATCCTCGGCGGGGTCTCTGGGGAGCGACCGGAGGCGACGGCGGCATCCACCGCCGCGATCAGCGGCGGGAGGACGACCCCGTGGGAGACTCCGCCGGGAGCCTCGCGGGCGACGTCCTCGAGGCGACGGCGCCCGCGGACCCAGATCGAGGCGGCCGGGGCGGGAGCCTCGAGCCAGAGCTTCAGGAGGGCCGCGGCCGCCTGGATGAGACCCTGCAGCTGCTCCCGGGTTCTGTCCCCGACGGGCAGGTGGAGCCAGATCGACTCCCAGGCCTCGTGGGCCTCGTAGTAGAAGCGATGGTTGAAGAGGTCGATCCCGAGCCGGAAGCGGATGTCCTCGGAGATCGTGGCCGGTGGGGGCTCCGGGGCGGGTGGGAGGGGATACTCCTCGTCCGGTCGTCCCCGGCCGGGGAGATAGGGCTCACGGGGCAGGGGGATCTCCGGAGCGATTCTGGGTGGAGCGAAGCCCGGGCTGTTGCTCGCCATGCGACTCTCCCTCCGCCGACTCCCCCGTGGAGCCCGCAGCATCGTTGGGAGGACGAGGGGGTTCCGCAAGGGCTCCCGGGAAAAGAGAGCGGTCCACGGCGCGTTCGCGCCGTGGACCGACTCCACCACCCTTCCGGATGACGAGAGAGCTTGGAGCTCTCCGATCACTCGGAAGATCAGAGAGCAGGAGCCGACGACACTCCCCATGTCGCGGCTCGAGGATCGAGGGTGGGGTGGACGCGTCCCTATCCCTGAGGCCCGTTGCTCTCGGGCCGTGCTGGACGAACGGCGGAGTCCCACGATCTCCCCCGACCGCCGAACCGTCTCCCACTTTCTCAATCCCCCCCCGCAAGCGGGGCGGCTTGCCGGACATATGGCAATCGCCGAGCCAATCTGCGGCGGGTGCGCGAGTGTCGCATGGGATACGTGGGATCGCCCGATTCCCGCCTCGTGAGTCAGGTGGGGAGCCTCCGTCCCGAAGGAGGGGAACCTGCTCGCCGGGCGGCGGACTCGGGACGCTGGCCGAGGAGGGCCGACGTGGCGGTGGAGAGCCACCAGGGTCGGCCTCCGTCCGCCATCCTCACACCCCGGGGGTCACGCTCTCCACCGACGCACCCACCCGGGGCCACTTCCCCTGAAGAAGATAGTAGAGGCGCCAGCGGGCGATGTCCCACGCTCGGACGCACCCACGAGTCAGAAGCGGGCGGTCGACCCGCTGATAGACGAGGTACTTCTGGAAGCCCTCGACCCGGCGGAAGCCGAGTCCGCGGATCGTCGATCGGATCGGGTACTTCGAGCGGAGGAGATGGAAGGGGCGCTCGGGATCGGGCTTCGAGGCGATCAGGTCGAAGACGAGGACCCCTCCCGGTCGGAGGGCGGCTCGAAGCTCTCGCAGGGTCTGCAGGGGATCCGCGACATGCTCGAGGACATCGACCGCGCTGATCAGGTCGTAGGTCTCCGGCGGGAGGGACTCCCGCTTCAGGTCGATGAACGCGGCGGTGAGGTCGCGTCGCTCGAGTCGCCACCGGGCGCAGCGCTCGAGGACAGCCGAGACATCGGCGCAGGTGACATCGAGGCCCTCACGGGCGAGGAGGATCGCGTTGGTCCCCACGCCGGCGCCGAAGTCGAGGAAGCTCCGAGCGCCGAAGCGCCGGGCGATGTCGACGAGTCGGGCGTTCCAGATCGGTGCGTCCCCCTGCTGCAGGGCGTGCCACCAGAGGAGCTCGTAGACGTAGGCCTCGCAGCCATTGTAGAACTCGGTGAGGGACGCCTCGTCCGTGCGCTCCCGCTCCTCCCACTGCTCCCGCTGCTCATCCACGGCGCGGCGGCAGCGTTCCTCGACGGCGTCGATCGGGGAGCCGGTGTACTCGGCGAGCTCGGCGAGGCAGCTCTCCCGCGCGTCCTCTCGACCGGGGAGTCGGACGGCGGAGAGCCAGGTCTCACGCAGCTGGGTTGCGGGTTGATCGGGCATCCGCGGGTCTCCTCACTCCTGCCAGGGGGTCGGCTCGGGGACGGGCCATCTGGCTCCCTCGTCGATCCAGCGCGCCAGAGTGACGGTCCACTCCTCCGCGAGCGCCGATGCATCCTCCGGCATGCGAGGGTGCTCCGGTGTGTCGGTCACGCAGCGGAACCAGAGCGCGCTCTCTTCGGCGCTCCCGGGAACCAGGGCCGGACCGGTGTCGCCTCCGAGGATGGCGCGCTCTCGCGAGTCGAGGCGAAGTCCGCCGCGAACGCGCGCATCCCCGTGACAGCTCCAGCAGTGGGCCACGAGGATCGGCTGAATGTCCGTGGTGTAGTCGATCATCCCCTCCGGGGGAACCTCCCAGCGCGCAAGCGCCGCGCGCGACCACTCGACCCGGGCCGCGAGCTCCCGCTTCCGCGCTCCGCTCGATCCCGGGGCTCGCCCGAGGAGGCGGTCGAGGGCATCGCGGTAGGTCTGCGCTCCGTGGGTCAGCTCCGCGCCGAGGTGTCCTCCCGCTCCCACGAGTCCGAGGGTGACGAGCAGCAGGCCGCGCCCCAGGCGGAGGCGGGCGCGCGTGAGCTCGCGGCCCCCGGAGGGGCGGAGGAGGAGGAGCAGCAGCAGCAACCCGACGGTGGTCGAGACCCCCAGCCAACGGTGCCACTCGAGTCGGCGCAGCACCTCCTCGCTCCCGGTCCAGCTGGCCGCTGCGATCCAGCCGGTCGCCCCCGCGAGCATCGACCCTGCGGCGGCGAGCACGAGGAGGGGGAGAGTGTGCACCCCGAGCGCCTCGGGGCGCCGGCGACGAGAGCGCCACTCCAGGAGCGCGGCGACCACGACGAGCGCGAACGGGAAGTGGACGAAGAGCGGGTGAAGGACTCCGAGGGGGTTCACGGCTGCCGGATCACGATCTCGGTGTCGATCTGCTCGATCGGGTGGCTGGAGCGCTCCCCGTCGGGCCAGACGATCTCGAGGGACTCCACCGCCGTCTCCGTACCCAGTCCGAAGGTGACGGGCAGTTCCACCTGGGAGAGGTAGCTGCGGCTGGGCATCACGACGAGGGAGCGGGCGCGGCCGCCGGCGACGAGCCGGACCTCCGCTCCGATGGCACCGGTGTTCGCCGTCTTCCCCTCCAGTCGCACCCGCAGCCAGTGGTTCCCGAGGGCCTGGTCGTTTCGCAGGAGCACGGGCGGACCGGCGACCTGGGTCAGGCACACGTCCAGATCCCCGTCACCGTCGATGTCCGCGAACGCCGCGCCGCGACCGACGATCGGGTCGACGAGGTCGCCGAGCTTCTCGTCCGGGGTCGGCGTGTAGCAGGTGTCGGAGTCGGGCCCGCAGTGCCAGAAGAGCTGGGCGGGCTGTGCGTAGCGCTGGTCCGGCTGGACCGTCTCGATCTCGTCCTCAAGGTGACCGTTCGTCTGCAGGAGGTCCGGCCACCCGTCGAGATCCGCGTCGAAGAAGAAGACCCCGAAGCTGAGCCACTTCCGACTCGGCTGCCCGATCCCCTCGTCGATGTTCTGGTCGAAGAAGGTGAGCTGGTCGGCTGCGGTCACGAAGAAGCTCGTCATCTCGGCGGCGAAGTTGCCGATGGCGACGGCGAGGCTGCCGTCCGGTCGATAGCGGACCGCGTCGATCCCCATCGCCCCGGTCGCCTTGCCGTTGCTGTCGTAGGCGAGCCCCACCCGCTCCCCGACCTCCTTGAAGGTGCCATCCCCGTGATTGAGGAAGAGGAAGTTCCGGACGGTGTCGTTGGCCACCGCGATGTCCAGATCTCCGTCCCCGTCGACATCGATCGGCGCGACGGCGAGGGCCTTGGCGGCCGGCTGGCCCTGCCCCGGATCGAGGATCTCGATCCCCGCGCTCGCCGAGACATCGGTGAAGGTCCCATCTCCGTTGTTGCGGTGGAGTCGGCAATGGGTGCCGGGGAAATTCGTCGGCTGCCCGTAGGTGCGGCCGCGGCCGGTCAGGGAGCTCCCGATCGCCAGGTCGATCTCCCGAGACCAGGTCACGTACTGCGCCACGAAGAGGTCGAGATCCCCGTCGAGGTCAGCGTCGAGGAACGCGGCGCTGGAGCTCCACGCCTCCATCTCCCCGGTGACCCCCGCCTGCTGGGCGACCTCGGTGAAGCGATCCCCGTCGTGGCGGTAGAGCCGATCCTCGCCCACGGCGGCGATGAACAGGTCGGGAGCTCCGTCACCGTTGTAGTCGCCGACCGCGACGCCGGTGGCCATGAAGGAGTCGGTCAGGCCCCACTTCTCGGAGACATCCTCGAAGCGCCCGGCGCCGTCGTTTCGGAACAGGCCGAGGGAGGGGAGGCGCTCCACCCCGGTGGTCCACGACCACTCCGTCCCGCGGGCGAGCAGAAGGTCCGCATCGCCGTCCCCTTCGAGGTCGAAGAACGCCACGCCGCTCCCCATCGTCTCGGGCAGGAGCTTCTCTCCCCGGGCCCCGTTCCGATGGGGGAAGTCGACGCCGCTCTCCGCGGTGATGTCGGTGAAGGGGAGAGGGGGCGCCTCGCGGAGGACCACGGAGGGACGAACCTCGGGGAGCTGATCGGGGACCACCTCCGGTCCTCCTTCTCCCGGACCCGCGAGCCAGAAGTAGAGTCCGACCACCGCGCCGACCAGGAGCAGGACGACCAGGGAGCCGCGCAGGGCTCGGGCGATGATCTCGTCGTCCTGGGACTCCGCCCCCGGATCGCTCTCGGGGAGGTCCGCTCTCGGGTCTTCGGTCATGGGAGCCTCTCAGTCCGCGATGGGGGGCGCCCCCTCGCGGTGGAGATCATAGATGACGATCGCTTCCGCGGCATGGTCCGCCGCCGGATTCGCGCCCCGATGCGTGGCGAAGGCCCGATCCCGGGCGAAATCATCGACCTTGTAGCGGGCATGGAGGGCGCGATGGTGCTGCTCCGCCTCGGTGTCCCCGAGGGCCGCGTGGACCTGGGCGAGACCGTAGTGGGCGGGGACGCTCTCGGAGTCGAGGGTGAGCGAGCGCTCGTAGGCGGCCCGCGCCTCCTCGAGGTGTCGGGTCCGGCGGGCCTCGTCCGTCCGGGTGCGCCGGGCGATCGCGAAGTGGACCGCCGCGATCTGGTTCCAGACCCGGTCGTCCCGGGAGAAGTCGAACTTGCGGGCGCGCGCCTCCGGCCACCTCGTCTCGGCGATCTGCTCGAGGGAGGCGAGCGCGTCCTCGTAGAAGCCGTTCTCGAGGAGCACCCGCGCACCGAACCACGCGAGGCTCCAGGGAGGCGCCGGCGGGTCCCACTTCGAGGCGCGCTCGAGCGAGCTCGCGGCGGCATCGATCCGCCCCGCCTGCAGCTCGGCCCGGGCCCGGTTCAGGGGACCGTCCGGGCGTCCGAGGCGGGCCACCTCGTCGAAGGCCCCGATCGCGGAGGGGAGCTCACCCCGCACGGCGCCGGTGCCGCCCTTGCGCAGGAGCCCGATGCCGTAGTCGTTCCACCGTTGCCACTCGACGATCCCCCGCTCCGACCCGGAGGTCGGCTCACCATCCACGGGGAAGGTCACCGAGTCGCGGGCGATCTCCATGATCGGCAGGTCGTTCACCCGGTCATCCCCGTAGACGTACTGGAGGAGACGGGTGTCGAACTTCCGATAGAGGAGGCGGGCGGTCACGGTGACCGTGTCGCCGGACTCCTCGGGGACATTCAGCAGGTAGCGGACGACGTCAGCCGCGCCGGGGGGGATCTGGTTGTTGTAGAGCGGGATGAAGATGTCCTGGGCGTTCCGGCGGTCGATCCGACGCCCTTCGCGATCCAGGACATAGGCGTTCACGAAGTGGGACCAGGGATCGACGGCTCCGTCCTCGCCGCGCCCCCCGCTGCTCCCGATCGCCCGGCCATCGCTGGTGACCGAGACCTCGAGCCAGATCTCGTTCGAGTCGGAGGTGCCCTGGGTGAAGGTGTGCCCGAGGGTCAGGGTCCGCAGGACGAACTCGAGCAGCACCGCCTCCCCCCGTCGCAGGGAGGGGACCACGGGGCGCAGGGGCGCCTCGAGGGGGCTGTCGATCGTCTCCCCGCGCCGCAGCCCGAACAGATCCACCCGCAGGGAGCCCTCGGTCATGGCGCGATGACGGGCGTTCACCTCCTCCTTCTCGGGGAAGTCGAGGAGGTGCGGGATCGCGGTGTTCGCCGAGGGGAAAGAGTGGTCGTGGACCGCGCGGGTCCCGTCTCCGGCAAAGTCCTTCGCCGCGAAGTCGGTCGAGGGGATGAGGTTCATGTGGCAGTTGCCGGAGTTGCAGTCCGGGGTCGCGCTCGGGGGGTAGTAGAAGCTCGTGATCCCGTGCCCCGACACCCCGCTGAGGCGATGCGCGTCGTAGTGGTTCTGGCCCCGCAGCCACTTGTACTTGTTCAGCTCCTCCGGCAGGTGGACCTTGTGGCAGACGCCGCAGAAGTCGGCGGTCTTGTGGAACGGCTTGAGGTAGGTCCGCTTGTGGAGCGCGGGCTTCGCCTTGATCAGCTGCTCGCGGACCCACTGGCCCAGCGCCGAGTCGGACCGGGCGAAGGGGTACCGGGCGGGCTCGTCGATCGTGTAGTCCGCGTTCCCCCGGTGGGAGTTGATGTTGCTGATCGTGTGGCAGACGGTGCAGGTGATCCCCGCCTGCGAGGTCGGATCGTGGACGTCGTCGAAGGCGGGGTCATCGAAGGCGCCGGAGAAGAAGGGCACGGGGTCGTGGCAGCCCGCGCAGAAGCGCGCCGCCTGGAGACTCCCATCCCGCTCCAGCGAGATCTCGCGGGTCTCCCGCACCGAGAAGAGGTAGACCGGGTTGTTGAAGCTCGCGAAGCGGTGGGAGCTGGTGCGCCATCCCTCGTGCGCCTGCTCATGGCACTTGAGGCAGAACTGATCCTGCATCAGCGACTCGGCGGGGATGAAGTCTCCCGTGACGGTGCGGGCGAGGGAGGGGAAGAAGTACTCCTCGCCCGACTCGGGACCGACCCGGTTCCACGCCCGCGGGTCCTGGGAGTGCAGGAGGACCATGGGCAGGACGAGGGCGGCCCCCGCGCCCGCCCACTTCGCTCCGGTACGCCACAGGATGCGCCGACCGGCGAGGCGATGGAGCACGAAGAGCCACGCGGCGACGAAGGGGGCCCCGACATGGGCCCAGTAGATGAGCCGACGGGTGGTGCCGTCCCGGATCTCCAGGATCCCCTCGATCCGGGTGAGGAGGACCCCCGTCAGGAGGAGGAGGAGGCTGATCCCGAAGAGGGCATAGCCGACCTTCACCGCCCTGCGGTTCGGGCGGGTCCTCGCCTTGAGGAGGTGCGAGGTGCCGAAGACGAGCACGGGGACGATGAGGACGAAGCCGAGGACGAGGTGGAAGAGGAACATCCCCAGATAGAAGGTGTTCTCGTAGACCTCGCCCGTGCGGAACTGCAGCCAGGTGATCGTGCTGAGGTAGACGGAGTTGACCGAGAGGAGGGCGAAGAGGGCGAACACCACCGCGAGCCACCGCGACAGTCGGGGACCGACGGTCGGGTGGTGCGGTCGCCGGCGCCCTCGCGGCGTCGGGGGGGCGGGTGTGTCGGTCATTCGGTCCGTCTCCACCGATCGGGGACGGTCCGACGCGCGCGCGGCGCGTGGGCGGCCTTCATACCCGACGGACCCTCATCTTCGCGCCTGAAGCGGATCCCGACAAGGGAATGGCGCGGCGGGATTGCGCTCATCCCCCCCCGATTCGGGAATCTTGACCTCGAGCGACCTCGGAGGAGGGGGACCTTTCGGGAATCAAGTCGATCCCGCGGGGGATCGAGCGGCGCGAGGCCCGCTCAGGGGCAGGCCGGGTGACTGCCGCACCCGAGGGGGTCGGGGCTCGGATCCGCGCCGCAGATCGGGAAGGGAGCAGGCGGCACCGGCCCGACCCCGAAGGTGTGGGCGAGGCCGCTGATCACATCGGAGACATCGAGAGCGCCATCATCGTTCAGATCGGCGGCGTCCTGACAGACGAGGGGGGCGCCCTCGAAGAGGTGGAGGAGGAGGGTGATCGGATCGCTGATGTCGTGGGCGTCGTCCCCGTTCGCATCCCCCCGCAGGAACGGGGTCGGGGCGCACTCGTCGGGGATCCCGTCGCTGTTCGCGTCGGAGCTGGCTCCGGAAGCGATGTCGCAGGAGTCCGGCACTCCGTTCAGGTTGCAATCGCTCGTGGTCCCACCCGCCAGCTCGCAGCCATCGATGAGGCCGTTCCCGTCGCAGTCGAGGGCGGGGTCTCCGGCGATGTCGCAGGAGTCGAGACTGCCGTTTCCGTCGCAGTCGGAGCCGGCGCCTGCGGCGATCTGGCAGCCGTCGGGAACCCCATCGAGGTCGCAGTCCGCGGCCCCGGAGGCGAGGTCGCATTCGTCGGGGACACCGTTTCCGTCGCAGTCCAGGGCGGCCCCACCCGCGATCTCGCAGGCGTCGTCGACCTGATTGCCGTTGCAGTCCACGATCGCCGCGCCCTGGATCTGAAGGAAGAGGGACCAGGCGTGCAGGGCGCCGTTGTCCCCGCTGACCGCATCGCTTGCGGTCAGCGTCCACGCCCCGACCCGATCCTCGCCATCGAAGCCGGAGAGGGGCTGGGCGGGAGAGATGGTGCCCGGCGCGAGCTCGTCGTCGTAGGTCGCGAAGAGATCATCCGTGTTGCCGCCGGAGGTCTGGTGCAGGACCACCGAGGTGCCGGCGGGACTCGTGGTCGTCACCACAAGGTCGCCGATCCAGGTGTGGGTGATCTCGATCGCGACATCGACATCCTCGATGACCCCGGAGTCGGTGATGGTGAGGGTGTCGATGGCGGGACCCCCGTTCGAGATGATCGAGAGGGGAGGCGAGATGATCCGGTCGTGGACCTCGAGGCCGGAGGACTCGCAGATGTCGAGGACACCGTTCGTGTCGCAGTCGGCGGCCCCCGCCGCGATCTGGCAGCTGTCCGGTGCACCGTCGAGGTCGCAGTCGGTGTCGGTGCCTGCCGCGAGCTCGCAGGAGTCGAGGATGCCGTCCCCGTCGCAGTCGCTGGCGGCGCCGGAGGCGAGGGCGCAGGAGTCCGGGACCCCGTCGAGGTCGCAGTCCGCCTCGAGCCCGCCGGCGATGTCGCAGCCGTCGGGGACACCGTTGAGGTTGCAGTCCTCCTCGCACTCGTCGGGGACCCCGTTGCCGTTGCAGTCCGGGCTGTTCCCGCTGGCTACGTCATCGAGGTCGGGAATGCCGTTCGCGTTGCAGTCGAGGCTCCCGCCGGTGGGGGCGAGGATCGCCCCGGAGACGCTCGCCGTCGCCCCCGGCTTGAAGAGCCCGATGGTGGCGACGCCGGCGGCGGGGGGCACGTTCGCGTCGAAGCGGAAGTTGTACAGCGTGGACCAGCGGAGGGCGTTGGCGTTCGGATCGACCGCGAACGGGGTCGTCTGCCAGGTCGCCCCGGAGGCGGTCTGGGTGAAGCTCCAGTCGGTGAGGGAGTAGGGCTCCCCGCTGTGGTGATCGACGTCGTGGAATCCGACGTTGGTGAGGGTGACCCCCGCCGGGACCTCGACCGTGAAGCTCTGTCCGCTGCGGTCGGAGTTCATGTTGAAGACCGCGTACTCGTAGTGCCAGGTCCCGTCCCCGTTGTTCGTGACGTCGTACCCGACGATGAAGAGCCCCTCCCCCGGCACGCGGAAGTCCTCGAGGACGACCGAGGGCTGGTTGTCCTGCCAGGCCTGGATCCCCGGATCCTGCTGCCGCGTGCCCTGACCGCCGATGAACGAGAGCGTGAAGTTCGCGTCGTTCGCGATCGCGACCGGGCGGTAGGAGCAGTTGTTCTCCCCGTTCCCGGATTGGGCATCGTCCTGGGTGATGTAGTGCCCGGTGACGAAGTACAGCGCGCCGGGGTTCTGGGCGGGGTCGACATCCGCGGAGGCGACGCGGAGGCGACGCGCCACGCTCCCGGAGAAGCCGGGGGCGCTGAAGGGGTAGGGGAACTCGCCGGTGAAGGCGTTCACCTGGGACCGCGGCCCCAGGTTCGACTGGGAGCCGTTGAGGCTCGCCGAGTAGGGGTCGGAGCAGCCCACCCCCAGGGTCGTCCCGTCGGTGGGGTTGCAGGGGGCGCAGAGGCTCTGGCTCAGGGCGAAGAAGCCGTGCTTGAGCCAGCTCAGGCCGACCTGCTCGAACCGCCCGTCCTTCAGGCGGTAGAGCTCCTGCCCGATCACGGGGTGCTCGTTGGTGCCGGAGATCCAGAGGAGGTTCGTGTCGCCGATGTTGCAGCTCGTCGTGCCGACGGCGTAGGCGTGGTAGGCGCCGCTCGAGCCGTAGCTCGCGACCTGGTGGAGATCCCCGACGATGACATCGGGTCCGACCTGCCCCGCCGCGGGAGAGGCCAGGCTCACGGTCAGGAGCAGGAGGAGAGAGGCAGGGGTGAGACATCGGTTGGACATTTCGTCCCTCCTCGCGCGCGGCGTTGCGGATCCATGAGTCTCGAGATCGTGCCCGATCGGGCGAGCACGCCGAGGAGGCCCTCCCGGTGGCTCCTCTCGCGGTCTTCGCGGGGCCACCGCCCCGCGGGTCCATGGTAGCAGAGGGGAGGGGGGTGTGAGAGCACGGCTTGTCGAAGACAGTGGAGCTCACCGACCGCGCCGCGATCGAGATCGACGGGCCGAGAGACCCCTTGCTTCCGGTGGGTCTCATCGACGATACCGACCCCCATGAGCGTGGAAGATACGAGGGACCATCGATCGACGCCGGCGCGCGGAGCGGAGCGCCCCCCGTTCACCCGGTCGGTGTCGCGGTGGCTGAGCGCCCAGCTCGATCGGCGTCGACCCTCCGAGCGGAACCTTCTGCTGATCACGGCGATCCTGGTCGGCGCCCTCACCGGAGGAGCGGCGATCCTCTTCGTCCGCTGCATCGAGGCGATCTCACGGCTCGGCACCGATGTCCTTCCGGGCGCCCTGCCGGATCTGGGTCGCGGGTGGGTGATCATCGTCCCCGCGCTCGGGGGGCTCGCCGCCGGGCCGATCATCTCCCGCTTCGCGCGGGAGGCGAAGGGGCACGGGGTCCCCGAGGTGATGCAGGCGCTCGCGCTCGAAGGGGGACGGATCCGCCCGCGGGTGGCGGTCGCGAAGATCGCCGCCTCCTCCATCTGTCTCGGGTCGGGAGGCTCCGCCGGTCGGGAGGGCCCCATCGTTCAGGTGGGCGCGACCCTCGGCTCGACCGTGGCCCAGCTCCTCCGGCTCTCCCGAGCCCGGGTGAAGAACCTGGTCGCCTGCGGGGCCGCGGCCGGGGTCGCGGCGACCTTCAACGCTCCCATCGCCGGAGTTGCGTTCGCCATCGAGGTGCTCGCCGGCGAGCTCGGGGTGGGGATCCTCTCGAACGTGGTGATCTCGGCGGTGACGGCCAGCGTCGTCAGCCGCGCGTTCCTCGGGGAGCACTCCGCCTTCGAGGTCCCCTCCCATCAGCTCCACTCCGCGGGCGAGATGGGGATCTACATCCTGCTGGGACTCGGGGCGGCGCTCGTCGGGGTCGCCTTCATCCGGGTCCTGTACTTCGCGGAGGACCGCTTCGATGCCTGGAAGCGGTGCCCGCTCTCCCTCCGCCCCGCGGTGGGGGGGCTCCTCCTCGGGCTCCTCGGCTACTCCTATCCGCTGCTCCTGGAGGGGTGGGGGGTCGCGGAGTCGGTCGCCCTCGGGGTCGGGGAGGGCGTGCCCCACGTCTTCGGCTCCGGATTCGAGGCGATCGGTTTGGCCCTCGCCGGGCCGGTCCCATGGAAGCTGCTCCTCGTCCTCGTCCTCGCGAAGATGCTGGCGACCTCCTTCACCCTCGGCTCGGGGAACTCCGGGGGGGTCTTCGCGCCCTCCCTCTTCATGGGGGCGATGTTCGGGGGCCTCTTCGGCCAGCTCGCCGAGCAGCTCGCCCCGGGGATCGCGCCCGAGCCTGCGGCCTGCGCCCTCGCGGGGATGGCGGCGGTCTTCTCCGCGGCGGCCCGCGCCCCGCTCACGGCGATCCTCATCGCCTTCGAGATGAGCGGCAGCTACGGCGTGATCCTCCCGCTGATGGCGTCGACGATCGCGGCGACCCTGCTCGCCGGGCGCCTGCACCCCGAGTCGATCTACTCCCTCAAGCTGACCCGTCGCGGGGTGCGCCTCCGGCTCGGGAGAGACACGGATGTCCTCGACCATGTCCTCGTCGGCGAGGTGATGCGTCCGGACCCTCTCACGATCGAGCGGACCACGCCGCTCGATGAAGTGGAAGCCGCGTTCCTCCGCAGCCACCGCCATGGGATGATGGTCGTCGACGAGCGCGGCGCGCTCTGCGGCATCGTCACCATCACCGATCTGGAGCGGGCTCGCGCGGGGGGCGCGGACGGGAGTGGGACGACGGTCGAGGCGGTGATGGTGCGCTCCCTCCTCACGGCCACCCCGGAGGAGTCGATGGGGGAGGCGCTGGAGCGAATGGCGGTGCGGGATGTGGGGCGGATGCCCGTCGTCGACGCGAGAGACCCCACCCGGCTCCTCGGGATCCTCCGCCGCAGCGATGTCCTGCGCGCCTACCGGGTGGGGCGGCTCGAGAGGGTCGGAGAGGCGGAGCGCACCGAGCAGACGCGGATCGGTCTCCTCACGGGGCACGGCCTCGTGGAGGCGGAGGTCCGACCGGGCTCGCCGGTCGCGGGCTGCCGGGTGCGGGAGCTGAATCTCCCGGACGATGTCCTCCTCACCACCCGCCTCCGGGGCGAGACTCGGAAGCTCCTCCACGGCGAGGACACGCTCGAGCCCGGGGACCGGGTCCTGGCGCTGGTCCCGACCCCTCAGTCGGAAGCGCTCCGCGCCCTCTTCCGCCCGGGTGGAGAGGAGGCCTCGTGACTCCGACGCGACTGCACGAGCATCGGGTGACCGCCACGCCGGAGCCGGAGGGATGGGTCGTGTTCCTCCATGGGATCCTCGGGAGCGGCGCGAACTGGGCCGGCTTCGCCCGTCGCCTCGTGGAGGCGCGTCCCCATCTCGGCGCGCTCCTCCTCGACCTTCGCCTCCACGGCCGGTCCGACGCTGGCACGCCGCCTCACACCGTCGAGGCGGCGGCCCGAGATGTGGCGCACCACCTCGAGGAGCGGGAGATCCGCCCCCGCGTCCTGAGCGGTCACTCCTTCGGCTCGAAGGTCGCCTTCACCGCGGCGACCCTCGGACGAGGGACGCCCGACTCGATCTGGCTGCTCGACGCGGATCCCGGTCCGCGGCCCGAGGCGGCGGGGAGGACGACGGTGCTGCGGGTGATCGAGGCGCTCCGGTCGATGCCGAGCTCCTATCCGGAGCGCGAAGCGTTCACGAGTGAGCTGGTCGATCGGGGCTTCTCGGCGGGGCTCGCCGGCTGGCTGGGCAAGAACCTCGTGCGGGCGGGAGGGGAGCTCCACCTCCAGCTGGACCTTGATGCGATCGAGGCGATCCTCGAGGACTATCACGCCACGGATCTCTGGCCCCGCCTCCTCCACCCCCCCTGCCCGGTCCACTGCGTGGTGGGGGGGCGCTCCGATGTCTTCTCCCCGGGGGCGCGGGAGCGGCTCGAGCGCGAAGCGGGGGCGGGGCGACTTCTTCTCCACCATCTCCCGAGCGCCGGCCACTGGGTGCATGTGGACGCGCCGAAGGGGCTCCTCGACGCCTTCCTCACCGCCCTCTGAGCCGGGCGCCGCCCTCGGGCGCAGCTTCGCTGACGATCAGCGGGGGAACGCGGCGGACCCCTCGGGGTGGGCGAGGTCTCCCTGCGGGCCGAACCGCTCCGCCTCCCGGCGCAGCTCCTCGCCGCTTCGGACTCCGGGGGCCGGCAGGGGGCGCTCCGGCGTGCTCTCCAGATGGATCGACGTGGTGGGGAAGGCGAAGCCGACACCCAGATGCTCGGCGAGGCGGATGATCTCCAGCATGAAGTCCTGACGGGCGCGCAGCTCCTGCTCCCAGTCCGGCACATCGAAGAAGACGTAGACGAGGACCTCGAGGGCGCTCCCTCCGAAGTCGTTCAGGTAGACCATCGCGTAGTCCTGACGCATGCGCTCGTTCGCGCGGACGATCTGCCGGATCCCCTCGCAGAACGCCTCGATCCTCGTGCTGGGGGTGCTGTAGAGGATGCCGAGGCGGGTCTTGTACCGCCGCCAGCGGCGCCTGCCCATGTTGTCGATGGCGGAGTCGACGAGGCTCGCGTTCGGCAGGGACACGATCGAGTTGTAGAAGGTGCGGACGCGGGTCGTGCGGAACCCGATCTCCTCGACGGTCCCCTCCACCGAGCCGACGATGATCCAGTCTCCGGCCTGGAACGGCTTGTCGGCGAACACGGTCACCGAGCCGAAGAAATTGGCGAAGGTGTCCCGGGCCGCGAGGCCGACGCCGATCCCGACCACGCCGAGCCCGGCGAGGAAGCTCAGAATGTCCACATCGAGGTTGTCGAGAACGAACAGGAACGCGCCGACGCTGATGAGGACCTTGAGCGAGCGCTCGAGCATCGGGGCGAGCTGGTCGTCGAGGCGGGAGTCGGTCCTCCGCGCGGCATCCCGGAGCCACGCTCCGGCGAGGTCGGCGAGGCGATAGGCGAGGACCATCCCACCGAACGAGGCGAGGACCTTGGCGGCGAGGAGCACGGCGCGGTCTCCGGCGGCGGAGAGCTCGAGGTAGGGGCGCAGGAGCCCGATCACGCTCGCCGCGGCGAAGAGCCCGATCGCCGTGCCGAGGGCGCGGACCGCCTCCGAGGTGGAGCGCCCTTCGGCGTGGCGTCCCGACCATCGGCCGAGGAGCACCCTCGCGATGAAGGTGGCGATCCGGTGCACCAGCCAGGCGAGCAGGAGCAGGGAGGCGAGCCCGAGCCACTGCCAGTGCTCGAGGAAGAGGGCCCGCTCCCGGAGCCACTCCGGCATCAGGGTTCGGAGGCTGAACTTCTGGTAGCGGACCGCGCCCTCCGCCGCGTACGCGGCGATGATCCGGGCGCTCCCGATCTCGACGAAGCTCCGCTCGAAGTACCAGCCCCCCTCGATGGCGAGCGCCACGATCGGTCCGTGCGCCGTGGGGAGTTCGAACCGGTCCTCTCCCGCCTCGGGGATCTCCGCGTAGTCGATCCGCCCGAAGTAGTTCAGGGTGTCGATCACGCGCTGGGCCGCTCGGTAGAGGTCGGCGCTGGGCGCGCGGCTCTCCCGCCCGGTCTCGAGGAGCCGGATCGCGGTCAGGAGGTCGGCGCGTCGCTCGTCGCCTCCCTCGATCACCACCGCGGTGTAGCCCCGTCGGCGGTCCGCGTCGGTCGCGCGGTTCCAGCTCTCGATGAAGCGGCGGAGCAGGTCGCGGGGGGAGTCCGCTCCCGAGGGGGCCGCCTCGGTGGCGGAAGGGGTGCCCTCCACCGCCGGCGACGCGTCCGGCTGCCCGGGGAGCGCGGAGCCGAGGAGGAGAGTCAGGGCGAGGGCGAGGAGGAGACGGGCTCCCCGCGTGGAGGACGGCGGACTCGAGGTCGACACTTCCGGATTCCCTTCCCACGCGCTCCCCCCGCCCGGGGCGGGGGGAGCGAGCCGACGCGGGCCGCCTCTCCTCACGGGAGGAACTTGGCGGGCTCCGCGAGCTTCTGCGGCAGGTACTCATCGATGACGTAGTTCAGGCCCCACTTCGCGAGCGCCTGCTGCTCCGCGCGAACCCCCATCTTGAGGAGCTGCTCCAGCGCGGCGCTCCAGCGCTTCTTCGACTGGAAGAACGGGTCGTTCTTGAGGGCGTCCTTGGCGCGCTTGATGTCGACATCCTTCAGCGGGTGCGTGGGGAGGTCGTACTTCACGATGTCGTCGGGGGTCACGCCGAGGAAGTTGGCCCAGGGCACGCAGAAGAACTTGTTGATGTGGGCCGCGTTGCCGGAGCCGACCTTGAGGGTGCGGTAAATGTTGCTGATGCCGTAGGGATCGCAATCGACGAAGGCGTGGACCGGGATCCCCGCCTGTTCGGAGAGCCTCCGGATGAAGCGCCGGGTCGATCGGGTGGGGACCCCCGCCATGCTGACCAGGATGCAGTTCGCCTGGCGCCAGTACTTGTGGCTCTGCAGTCGCTGAAAGATGCCGCCGGTCTCGATCGCGAGGATGAACTTGGCGTCAGTCTCGAAGCTGAGGTGCTCGACGGAGCTGGGGATCGAGTAGGCCCCGGAGCCGAAGCGGGTGCAGTCGATCCGCTCGATCTCCCCCGTCTCGAGATCCGGGTCGTGAACGATCAGCTGCCCGGCCACGGCGCCTCCGTGCTCGTCGGGGACGAAGCGGAGCTGCTCCCGGCTGATGTCGTCGACGGAGAACAGCGCCTCGATGTCATCCATCACCGTGTCGGACTCGGTCTGGTCGTTGAAGCGGGCCTCGTTCCAGTTCTTCGACTGGTAGTAGACATCCCGCTTCGTCGCGAAGTCGTGGCTCTCGACGAGCTCCTTGGAGAGCCCCATCATCCGGAGGGTCTGCGCGAAGCCCTTCACCGTGTTGACGGTCAGGGTGCGCTCCTTGCGGCTGCGGCCGATCTCCAGGTAGCCCTTCTTCGCAGAGTAGGAGACGTTGTTCAGGGAGCGGACCGGGAACTTCAGGTTCGGCTTGTCCCCGGCGAGGATCGTCCGGTGGATCTGATCGGCGGTGTGAACGATGCTCTTCACCGTCGTCCGGTCGAGTCGGTCGTTCTCCTTGCGGACCTCGGCCATGTAGACCTTGTCGACCTTCCTCCCGGTGCCGGCGCCGCGTGCGAGGCCGGACGGCCGCGGCACGCTCGGGCCCGGCTCGGCCCCTCGACGCGTTGTCGCCTTCGTGGCCTTCTTGGCCGTCTTCTTGGCCGTCTTCTTGGCCGTCTTCTTGGCCGTGGTCGCCTTGCTCTTCTTCGCAGACGACTTCCCGGCGGTCTTCTTGGTCGTCTTCTTGGCGGCTTTCTTGGCGGTCGTCTTGGCCGTGCTCTTCCTAGCCGTGCTCTTCTTGGTCGCAGTCTTCTTGGAGGCCTTCTTGGTGGTCTTCTTCGCCATGGATCCCCCTACAGCTTCCGGCTGCGCTCGAGGACGTCGGTGAGGGACGCCATTGCCTTGTCGACCTGAGGGTCGCTGAGGTCGAGGATCTCCCGGAGCGCGATCCCGATCTCCGGGATGTAGCTCTTGATGTAGTCGCGCTTCCGAGCCGCGTCCGCCTCTCGGCGGCGTCGCCGGAGAAGGACCGCGAGCTTGCGTCCGACCTCCATCAGGGCGAGGCGGATCTCCTTGAGGATCTCATCGTAGTGAGCGACCGCCTTCTTGCTCTCCGAGGTGTAGGGGACCCACACCGATGCGATGTGGACCATGACCGCGATCGGGCCGGTCGGGAGCGCTCCCCGGGCCTGCTGCACCTCGTAGTTCCGCCAGGGCACGCTCACGACCGCCTGCTGGATCGCGCACGCGCCCGCCTCGTACTGGAGGGGGACCCGATTCGCGAAGCGATAGACCGTCGCGAGCTCGTCGGCGGGGAGGTCGCCCCCGTAGGCGAGGCCGACCTCGATCTGGAAGGGGTTCCCGCGGTAGACGGCGGGGGAGCGGGTGACGGAGATGATCTGGTCAACCTCGAAGTTCCGCCCGAGGGTCTTCCCGATCAGCTCCTCGCCGATCGGGGAGAGGCAGTTCGTCGGCGGGGCCATCAGGGCGGTCTCGGCGATCGAGCGATGGAGCAGCTCGACCTCGGGACCCGTGAAGCGCTTCGGGTTCTTGCTGGCGGAGAGGGGCTTCTTCGAGAGCCCGGCGCTCGTCTCGACCACCTTCTCCACCGCGTTCGGCGTCATGCGGGAAAACTCGGTGCAGAGGAACCCGGAGAGGGTCCGCGAAGGGGTCTCCTTCATCATCCGCATCAGGATCCCGAGCTCGACCCCGTGGGGGTGCGGCAGGATCTCCTTCGGCTCGGCAGGCAGCTCCCGGGTGACACGGTCGTAGACGATCGGCTCGTTGTCGGTGGGGTTGCGGTACTCGATGCGGACGTGCGGGTTCGCGAGACTGACCTGCTCGAGGTAGGCATCGACGGAGTGCTTGCCCTTCTTGTAGGTCGCCTCCAGCTCGATCTCCACGATCGTGCCGTGCTTCCACTCGACCTCGACCTCCTGCTCCCGCTTCACCACGGGGATGTTCTTCGCCATATCGATGGCGAGGTCGAGCTGAAGGGCGGGCTTCCGGGCGGAGGTCCGGCTCGTCACCCGCATCGGCTGCCCGGTCGTGAGGGTGCCGTACATGCCGGCCGCGCTGATCCCGATCCCCTGCTGGCCGCGGGTCTGCTTGCGCGCATGGAACTTCGAGCCGTAGAGCAGGCGTCCGAAGATCTTCGCGAGCTGCGCCTTCACGATCCCCGGACCGTTGTCCTGGATCACGACCCGGTAGCGGTTCTCCTTCTTCTGGATCAGTTCGACGGAGATCTCGGGGGCGATCCCCGCCTCCTCGCAGGCGTCGAGGGAGTTGTCGACCGCCTCGCGGACCGTGGTGAGGAGGGAGCGCGCGGGGCTGTCGAAGCCGAGGAGGTGCCGGTTCTTCGCGAAGAACTCGGAGACGGAGATGTCCTTCTGGCGGGCCGCCATCTTCTCCGCGGTGGAGCGGGTCCCCGGGGCATCGCCGCCGCGCTTGCGGCCGCGGGTCGGGGTGGGGGGGGCCGGCGCCTCCTCGAAGAGGCTGAGCTGGGCGCCGTCGTCGTCCGCCGCGCGGCCGCGAGCGGACTTCCCGCTCTTCCCCTTGGGCGCCGCCGCCTGCTTCTTCGCCACCTTCGCGCTCTTCTTGCGGGCGGTCCGGGCCTGTTTCGGTCTCGGGTCTCGATCCGACAAGTGGGCCTCCCCTCGGCGTGCTCGGGATCGGAAGCGAGGATTCTAACGGGGGAGGGTGCGGTGCCTACTCCTCGGGCCAGAAATCGAACCGTGGCGCGGTATCCGGTGGGGCGAGCAGCGCCTCCCGCAGGTGCGGCGGGCGCAGGTCGGCCTCCGCCAGCGCGGCGCGGTCAAGCCAGCGGTGACCTCGGACAACGCTGGTGCCATCGAGATCGGCGGGGACCGACACGCGCGGCGCGGCCTCCCCCCGCACCCGGCAGTGGAAGATCAGCGCGATCACGTGATGGTCCGGCGGCATCTGGGGGGAGAGTCGCGTGTGTCTCCCCGCGATGAACTCGCGGATCGAGAGGGGGGCCAGGACCTCCACCTCGAGGCCTGTCTCCTCCAACAGCTCCCGCGCGAGGGCGTCCGCGAGTCCCTCGCCGTGGTCGACATGGCCCCCCGGCAGGAAGAACCAGGGCTCTCCCTCTCGCCGGCTGGAGGCATCGACCGCCTCGATGAAGAGGAAGCGGCCTTCGTGCTCGACGACGCCGCGGACGGTCAGGGCGGGCTTTCGCCTGCGGGGCTTGTCCATGAGACCTCCGGATTCTCGGACCATGGTTACCAAGAAGGGGGGGTGAAGGGGGCGAATCCCGCCCTCCCGCCCCGGCATCTTCCTCCGAGGGGTGTGGTATTCTTCATCAGCGACCCGGCGTGCGGCCGGGATTCGTGAGACCGAGGAGGACTCTGACATGTCGCTCGATCGACGACACCCGTTGCGGCTCGCGCCGTTGCTGCTCCTGCTGGCCGCCAGCCTCCCCTGCGCGGCCCAGGGAGACGCTTCCGGCCTTCGCGCCAAGTACGACGCCAAGCTGGCGGAGCCGTTCGCCAAGGCGGTGGACTGGGCCCTCTCCCTCGAGGACGCGAAGCGGCGAGCCCGCGAGGAGAACAAGCCGATCCTCGGCTACTTCACCCGTAGCTACTCGCCATGACCGCCTTGCAGTCGTATGGAGGGGGGTCCCCTCCGCGAGCAATGGTGGATCGAGATGGCGAAGGAGCGGTTCGTTCCGTACCTGAACATCTCTTCGCGTCTCCCTTCGACGCCCGACCCGAATCTCCTCCAGACCATGGGGGGGCGGGGCTTCCCGTACTTCGTGATCCTCGATCCGGACGGTGAGCGCGTCGTTCCGGGGAAGGCGTACCCCCAGTTCCGTCCGATGAACGCCGCCGGAACCGAGGCGGCGCTCTCCGGGGTGGTCGAGCTCATCCGGGCCCGGGTGCGGGCGGAGCGTGAGCCGGACTCGCCCGCCCTCGCGGCGAACCGGAAGCTCCTCGAGCGACTCCTCATCGACGGCAAGGTCTCCGACATCGCCGCCGAGGCCGCGACGAAGGTGGAGGGGGTCGACCCGATCCTCGCCCAGCGCTTTCGGGCGCAGGAGGTGATCGTCCGCTACACCTTCTCGGTGCGGCCCCTCGAGCGGGACGACCAGGAGGGGCGGCGGGCCGCGTTCGAGTCCGCCGCTCGGGAGATGCTCGAGCTTCACCGGAGCGGACCCTCCCTCCTCGATCCGTCGTTGCGGATCTTCAGCGACTACTGTCGCCTCGTCTTCACGGGAGCACTGCTCGCCGGGGATGTCGCGGTCGCGGAGAAGACCCTCGGGGAGTACCGCAGGCGGTTCGGGTCCACCGGGCAGATGCGGGAGCGCATCGACCGCATGCAGCTCGATCTCGAGAGCCTGAAGAAGCGCCTCGCCGAGTCGGAGGACTCCGAGGGCTAGCGCGCTCCCCGCGGGAGCGCTTGGAGGAGGAGCAGCGTGCCGAAGCCGGACGCCGAGGTGCATGTCCTGGGGGTCCCCCTCGACCACGGAGCGGGTCGTCGGGGCGTTGGAATGGGTCCCGCCGCCGTGCGGATCGCCCGGCTGCTCGAGTCCCTCGAGCGCGTCGGGGTCCGCGCGACCGACCGCGGGGACGTCGAGGTGCGCGGACCGGAGACCGAGGAGGTCGGCGCCGAGAACGCCCGCTATCTCGGGGTCGTGTCTCGCGCCTGCGCCGACCTCGCGGCCCGGGTGGAGGAGATCATCGACGAGGGGAACCTGCCCCTCGTCATCGGCGGCGATCACTCGATCGCGCTCGGCACCATCTCCGGAGTCTCGGCTGCCCTCCGGGAGGAGGGCGCGAGCGAGCCGCCCGAGTTCGGTGTCCTCTGGTTCGACGCCCACGCGGACATCAACACCCCCGAGACGAGCCCCACCGGTAACATCCACGGGATGCCCGTGGCGCTCCTCCTCGGGAAGGGCCCGGAGGAGCTCACCTCGGTCGCCTACGCGGGACCGAAGCTCCGCCCCTCGCGCCTCGTCCAGATCGGCCTGCGCGACCTCGACCACGAGGAGAAGCGCCGGCTCCGCGCCTCGGAGATCCACACCTTCACGATGGACGACATCGATCGCCGCGGGATGGCCACGGTCATGGAGGAGGCGATCCGCCTGGCCTGCGACGGGGTCGACTTCCTCCATGTGAGCTTCGACATCGATGTCCTCGACCCGACCGTGGCGCCCGGGACCGGGACGCAGAAGAAGGGCGGCCTCACCTATCGCGAGGCGCACCTGGCCCTCGAGATGGTGGCGGAGACGGAGCGCCTGCGCTCCTTCGAGCTGGTCGAGGTGAATCCGGTCCTCGATCGGGAGAACATGACGGCGCGCCTCGCCGTCGATCTGATCTGCTCCGCCATGGGCAAGAGGATCCTCTGATCGGGGAGCCGCCTCCGGGCACGATGCTCCTCGCTGGCGCGGCCGCCGCGGCGGCCGGTCGCCGGTGGCGGGAGTCTCCCGATCGAGTCCTGCTCGTCGTCCCGCACCCGGATGACGAGTCCTACGGCTGCAGCGGCACGCTTCAGCGGCTCGTCGCCCGCGCCGGGACGGCGGTCGTCTGCCTGGTCCTGACCTCGGGAGAGGCGGCGACCGTCGGTCGTGAGCGTGGGATCCCACCGGCCGAGCTCGCCCGCATCCGTGAGCAGCGCCTCGCGCGAATCCGCGATCGTCTGGGGCTCGGCGGGCTGCTCCTCGCGCGACTCCCGGACGGCGGGCTCGCCCGACTCCCGCTCGCCGAGCTGGCCACCGTCGTGCGGACCGGCATCGAGCTCGTCGCCCCGCAGGTCGTGCTCGGTCACGATCCCCGGGGGGTCAACGCGCATCCCGACCACATCGCCGCGCACTGGGGGCTTCGCCGCGCGCTCGAGGGGAGCCCGGTGCGCCGCTTCGGCATGCTCGCCCACGATGCGGAGAGCGCGGAGAGCGCCGCTCCGCGGCTCCTCTTCCCCACGCACCGCCGCAGGATCCACTGGACGGTGGAGCTCACCCCCGAGGAGATCCGGGGAAAGGAGCGGTGCCTCGAGGAGCACGAGGCGATCATCACCCTCGATCCGCGGGTCGCGGCGGAGGGAGATCGCACCCTTCGCCCTCCGCGCGAGCAGTGGGAGTTCTTCGGGGAGGCGGATGGGGTCGTCCGCGACGACCTCTTCGCCGCGCTGCCACAGGCCCCCTTGCCGGTCTGACCCTCCGCTCCGCCGGGCTGCTGTTCCACCGCGCCGGCGGCTCACCGCGCCCGCGCCCTGCGAATTCGAGGCGGTTCGGATCGCGCCTTGCTCCCGATCTCTCGGGAGGCTTCCGGCCGCAAGCGAAGCCGGCGCGCTACGCGGCGTCCGGGCCTTCCGAGCGAAGAAATCACCGGCCGCACGCGGGGGGGAATCGCCCTCTCTCTGGTTCCCCGCGCCAATCGTCGGGGTCCCGCACCATGGAGGTGCGGGTCTGCTACACTCCCGCGGAGATCCGAACGCGCCACTGGATTGCCGGTGGGGAGCCTCCCGGCTCTCCCCGGGGGACGGAGGACTGATGAGCGACGAGAAGGGGGATCGCCCGCAGATTCCCGAGGGCTGGCCGCCGCGACGGGTCGGCGAGGGGACGGGGAAGAAGGGGGCCGGAGGGGTGCCGCCCGGTGTCGTCCCGGTCGCCCTGAGCGTGTTCCTCGTGCTTCTCGGTCTCGGAGTCTTCATCACCGGGCGCGGCGGGATCATCGAGGTGAAAGACACCGAGGTCGGCGTGAAGGTGAACTACCTCACCGGCGAGCGAACCCTGATCGACCAGCCGGGCTATCAGGTGTTCATCCCCTGGTTCAGTCAGGTCTTCCTCCTCGACAAGTCCCCGAACGAGTTCGTCATGGAGGGGAATCGGGACAACTCCTACAACTCGGTGCGTCAGCTCACCGCCCGCGCGAACGACGGCTCGACCTTCTGGTTCGATCGCCTGGAGATCCAGTACCGACTGATCCCCTCCATGGCCCCGGCCGTGCTTGACGACTCGGGCTACCGGGATGCCTTCAAGCGGAACTGGGTCCGGGCCGCGGCGCGCTCCATCCTCCGGGATGAGTTCGGGAAGTTCTCGGCGGAGGGGGTCGCGGACCCGACGAACTACCGCCGCGCCACCGAGGATGCGAAGGGTCGACTCAACGAGATCCTGCGCACTCACGGGATCGAGATCATTGACATCCTCACTCCGAAGCCGAAGTTCGACCCGATCTACGAGCAGGCGATCGAGGACCGCAAGGTCGCGAACCAGGAGGTCGAGCGCCTCAAGACGCAGCTCGACCAGCTCACGCAGGAGCGGGAGCGCCTGATCGCCGAGGTCGAGCGCGAGAAGGCGACCGAGTACGAGAGCCTTCTCGGTGATCTCGAGTCGAGCCGCATCCAGGCGGAGAAGGAGAAGATCCGCGCTGAGAAGGCGGCGGACGCCTACCGGATCACCGAGCGGAACGCCGGCCTCGCCGAGGAGAAGGCGATGGCGCAGCAGGCGACCGCCTTGGAGGCGAAGGCGCGCAAGGAGGCCGAGGGCCTGCTCGCGCGGGTCGCCGCCCTCGAGAGCCGCGGGGCCATCCTCGTGCGGGAGCGCCTCGCCGCGCTCTTCCAGCAGATCCGCTTCGAGGTCGTTCCCTACCGGAGGGACCCGGCCCCGATCCGCATCGAGCACCTCGGCGGGGTCGTGCCCGCCGCGGGCCCGGAAGGAGGCCGACCTTGAGCAACTCGATCCGCATCTCCATCGGGCTGGCGATCCTCGTCGCCCTCGTCTTCCTCGCGTTCTCCCTGCTCACCGTCCGGATCCCCCCCGCGACGATCGGCGTCAAGCAGGCGCTGTGGGGATCGGGCGGCTACGATCAGCAGGACTACGGCACCGGCCTTGCGTGGGCGGTCGCCGGGGTGCAGCGCTGGCACTTCCTCCCGACCCAGACGCAGTTCATCCACTTCGTCGAGGGAGCCCGGGAGATCGAGGGGCTGATGCGTCCGCGGGAGTCGCCCCTCGAGTTCGAGGACTACGAGAGTCCCGTCGATGTCCGGACCCGGGACAACAACACCGTCTACGTCGATGTGACGATGACCTACCGCATCCTCCCCGGTCGGGGGCACACCCTCGTGGAGGCAGGGTACAAGACCTCCTACCGCGAGCAGGTCCGCTCACGGGCGAAGACCCTGATCCGCGAGGACCTCGCCAACCTCAGCTCGGAGGAGTTCCAGTCGACGGAGATCCGCCTGACCCAGGCGGGGCGAACGCTGGATATCCTGAAGACCGAGCTGGCCCAGTACTACGTCGAGCCGCTCGACGTCTTCATCCGAGCGGTCCACTTCCCGGCGGACTATGAGAGCAAGCTGCAGGAGAAGCAGTACCTCAACCAGAAGAAGCTCCTCGATGAGGCGCTGACGCAGCAGGCGACCCAGCAGACCGATGTCGAGAAGTTCCGGAAGCAGACCGACAAGGAAGTGAAGATCAAGACGCAGGACTGGGAGAAGCGGATTCAGGAGAAGCGCTCGGAGTACGAGGTGCTCATCGCCCAGATCACGGCGGAGGCGAACCTCTACGCTCAGGAGACGAAGGCGCAGGGGGACGCGGAGCGCGAGATCGCGGTCGCCAACGGTCGCCTCGCCCTCGACAAGGCGGAGGCGTTGCGCGACCAGCTCCGCAACGAGGCCCTCGACACCCGGGGGGGGCGGATCAAGCTCGCTCTCGAGGCGGTCGAGAACCTCAACATCCCGACCGTCGTCCTGAACAGCGATGATCCCGCCGTGCCGATGCTCCTCGACCTCGACCAGATGACCCGACTGCTGGTCGGGGACCCCGAGGAGGCGAAGTCGGAGCCATGATCCTCCGCCGGTGACCGGTCCGATGCGCGCAGGGGCGGGGGGAGTCGCACTCCCTCCGCCCCTGTCTTCATCCCGGCGTCTCTCCGGGCCCTTCCCGATCCGCGCCTCAGCCGGCGCGGACCCGGCGGAGGCGACGGCATGCCTCCTCGAGGGTCGCGGGCTCCTTGCAGAAGGCGAAGCGGAGGAGCGAGGAGGCCTCTTCGGGGCGCTCACGGTAGAAGACCGAGGGCGGCACCGCGGCGACGCCGAACTCGCGCGTGAGGGTATGGGCGAAGGTGCGGTCGTCCTCATCGCTCAACGCGGAGAAGTCGGCGAGAACGAAGTAGGTCCCCTCCGGCGAGTGGGGAGTGAAGCCGGCCTCGGCGAGGCCGTCGCAGAGAAGGTCGCGACGGCGGCGGTATCCCTCCTGCAGACCGTCGTAGTAGTCCGGCGGCAGGTGGTCGAGGGCGTGCGCGACCGCGACCTGGAGCGGGGTGGGGGCGCAGAAGGTCAGGAACTGGTGCGCCGAGATCTGGGCGGAGACGAGCTCCTCCGGTCCGGTGGACCACCCGATCTTCCAGCCGGTGAAGCTGAAGGTCTTGCCCGCGCTGGAGAGGGTGAGGGTGCGCTCCCGCATTCCCGGCAGGGAGGCGAAGGGGACATGACCAGCATCGTTGAAGGTGATGTGCTCGTAGACCTCATCCGCGAGGACCGCGATGTCGTGACGGATGCAGAGGTCCGCCACGGCGCCGAGCTCCTCCGCGGAGAAGACCCGGCCGGTGGGGTTCTGCGGAGTGTTCAGCACCAGCAGCTTGGTCCGCTCGCTGAAGAGTCCGGCCAGCTGCTCCATGTCGATTCGGAATTCGGGGGGGGAGAGGGTGGCCACCCGCGGGACCGCTCCGGCGAGGACCGCGCAGGCGAGGTAGGAGTCGTAGAACGGCTCGAAGAGGATCACCTCGTCCCCCGGGTCGAGGATGCCGAACATCGCCGCCGCGATCCCCTCGGTCGCGCCGCAGGTCACCCCGACCTCGGTCATCGGGTCGTAGTCGCTGTCGTAGTGGGCCCGGTGATGGCGGGCGACCGCCTCGCACAGCGCGGGGTGCCCCGCGCTGCGGCTGTACTGGTTGTCCCCGGAGAGCATCGTCCTGTGGACGGACTCGATCATCGCGCCGGGTCCGTTGAAGTCGGGGAACCCCTGCGCGAGGTTCACGGCGTCATGCTCGCGGGCCAGGGCGGACATCTCCGCGAAGATCGTGACGCCGAAGGGGGAGAGGCGGCGAGAGGCGAAGCGGTTCACGGGGTCTCCGTTCGGGCGGGGGAGCGGCGGGCGAGCTCGATGAGGAGACAGGGACCACCGTGGATCACCTCGATCCCCGCCCGGACCGCCCGCTCGATCGCGCGCGGCTCCTCGGACCCCTCCTGGAGCCAGAGGTGACGGAGGCCGAGCTCGATCGCGCGATCGATCACCCCGACCGTCACGGCCGGGGGCACGATGAGGGAGGCGGCGAGCACGCCCGGGGGGAGCTCCGTCGCGACGGTCGCCCCGAGGATCGTGCCTCCCCGCGGATTGACCGGGATCGCCGGGATCTCCCGCCGCAGCAGGGCCGCGAGGCACCGGTGGCCGAACTTGCCGGGGTCCGCCGAGGCTCCGACCACGGCGATGGGGCTCGCCGCGAGGAACGCTTCGACGCGCGCCTCGAGGCGGATCTCCGGTGGGCTCCTCCGGTCGTCGGTCACTCCTGCTCCTCCATCCTCAGGCGAGCTCGCCGAGCCGCCGGATCGTCGTGACCTGCTCGCGGGGGATCACGAGGGTGGAGTGCCGGGCCCAGTGACCGAACTTCACCGCGCGGGAGAGGTACTCCTCGACGGGGGCATCGTCCGACGCGCTGTCGTGGATGTCCGCATCGTGAAGCACGACGTGGACATCGTTCTCCTCGTGGCAACGCCCGATGATCGTGCGCGTGTCGACGGTGTCGAGGACGATGGTGATGCCGTGGAGCTCCCCGAGGTCGTCGTGGAAGGTGCCCACTAGGAGCTCGCCGTGCTCGTGCAGTGCTCGTCGAAGGCGGTCACGAGGTCGAAGGCGATCTGCTGCGCATCGCGGCCCTCGATCATGTGGCGCGGGACGAAGTGGACCAGCTCGCCATCCTTGAAGAGGGCGATGCAGGGGCTGCTCGGGGGGATGCCGTCGAGCGCCGCGCGCACCGCGGCGACCGCCTCGACATCCTGACCCGCGAAGACGGTCGCGGAGCGGTCCGGAGTGTTCTCGTGCTGCAGCGCCATCGCCACGCCGGGGCGCGCCCCGCCCGCGGCGCAGCCGCAGACCGAGTTGACGACGACGAGGGAGCTGCCGCTCTTCCGATCGAGGAACGCCTCGACCTCCGCGGCGTCACGAAGCTCCTGGATTCCGATACTGGTCAGCTCCGCGCGCATCGGCGCGACGAGCTCTTCGGGGTAGGGCATGTCTCCTCCTTGGGTCCTCGGGTGGGGGGTCTCGAAGGGGGGATCCCCCCCGATGGAAGAATGCGCCGGGATGTTCCGGCTTGGCGGAATGTTAGCGGAGGGGACCGGGGGTCGCAACGGGAGCGGCGCACGCGGACTCTCCGTGGTGCTCCCGGCTCAGTGGCACCCCCCGCAGTGATCATGGGAGTCTCCCTCGGGGGGAGCGATCACCTGACCGATGAAGCCGCGGGGGCCCTGCCGGAGGAGGGAGGCGAGGAAGCACGCGGAGAGAAGGAGGAGCGCCGCGCCGGGCAACCAGCCGTGGTCGTGCCCTCCGGAGGCGGGCGAGTTCCCCGAACCAACGGCGCCGTGATCATGAGCACCGTGATCATGAGCGCCATGATCATGAGCATGGTCGTGGTCATGGTCGGCGTGGGGCTCGTGGTGCCCATCGTCATGGGAGCCCTCGATCGGGTGGCGGTCGAAGTGCGTCTCCACGGGCCCGATCGCCGCGTCGACGGTGTACCCGATGCCGATCGCCCCGATCGCCATCACCACGGCGAAGAGCAGGGCGAAGCGACGGCCGTGGAGCTGGGAGAGGATCCCGAAGGTCGTGACGTTCGTCGCGGGACCGGTGAGCAGGAACGCGAGGGCCGCCCCGGGGGAGATCCCCTGGGCGACGAGGACCGCGGCGATGGGGGTCGCCCCGGAGGCGCAGACATAGATCGGCATCCCGAGCAGGGCGAAGATCGGGACCTCGAGGTGCGGGGGCAGGCCCTCGAGCCACTCCCCGCCGAGGATCGGCCACGCGATCGCGGCGATGGCGAGGCCGAGGATGATCCAGGGCGCCGTGTCGTCCACGAGCTCGACGAAGCCGGAGCGCAAGCCCTCGCGGAGGCGATGCAGGGGGGGGCCCTCGATGCGGGGGGGCGCGCTCCCCTCCGCGGCGCCGGACGCGGTCCGGCGCGCCAGCCCCCCGAGCCACCAGCCGACGGCGAGCGCGAGCACCGCGGCGGCGATCACCCGGGCGAGAGCGAAGGGGCCGTCGAGGAGCTGCACGGAGAGGAAGACGGCGTCCAGGCCGAGCTCGGGGGCGGCGATGAGGAGGGCCACGGCCGCGGTCGCCGGCACTCCCTTGTCGATGAGCCCCTTGTAGATCGGGAGGACCCCGCAGGAGCAGATGGGGATCGGCAGGGCGAAGAGAACGCCCCGACCGGCGGAGCTGAAGCCTCCGCCGCGGCCGAGCCAGCCCACCGTGGCGGCGGGGAGGAAGGCGAAGACGAGTCCCGCCGCGAGATAGGCGAGCACCAGCGCGGGCGCGCTCTCGAGCGCCAGCTCCCCGAAGACTCGGAAGAACCCACCCCCTTCGTGGGCGTGGGCGTGGCCGGCGTGAGGACCGGGGTGCCCGTGTCCGAGGGAGAGGAGGACCACGACGACGCCGAGGACGGCGCCGAGGGTCCCGGCGAACCGACCGGTCCGATCGTACAGGTTGACCACGGGGCCGTGCACATGGACGAGCACATGGAGGAGGGAGCCGGCGACGAGGGCGGAGAAGAGCCCCACCCCGCGGCTGCCGAGGGTGGTGATCCACGCTTCCCCGGCGTAGTACCCCCCGAGAGTCGCCGCGGAGATCCCGACGAGGACCGCGGTGGCGGCGAGGCGTCCGTAGGCCGGGCGGACCAGCCACCAGACCGCGAGGCCGACCGGCAGGCGGTGGAGGATCACGGCGAGGAGGAGCCCGGGCGCCTCCCTGCCGCCGGAGATGGCGGCGCCGTCCATCAGCGCGTGGGAGGCCACGCCGATCATCCCGAGGATGAGGGCGAGGGCGTGGGCCCGCGCCGCTCCGCGCGACTTCAGCCGCTCGAAGGCGGTCGGGACGAAGAGCCCCGCGAGCGCGAGGGGCACGGTCCAGAGCCCCGCCTGCTCGAGCGCGTGGGGCAGGATGTCGAGGCAGACGAGCCCGCCCACCGCGAAGAGGGTGAAGCCGTCGAGGATCGCGAGGAGGATCGGCTGCCGACGCGCCGCCCACAGGAGGAGCGGGCCGAGGAGCAGCAGGGCGATGCTGACGAGCAGCGCGGTCATCGAGGAGACTCCATTCGTTCGCGCGGAGGCGGAAGGATCCACGATCCCGGGGTCGGGGTCGATCCCTGCTCGCGGATTCGGGCGGGAGTCCTCCGTTCGGTCCGATTCCCTGCCCCTCTCCGGCAGGAGGGGCTAGGCTCCTGCCAAGCCCCGTTCCGGGGCGAGTCCGCGGGAGGAGAGGAGAGCCGTGCCGGAGGAGCGCCTGATCGAGCTGGCCCTCGTCGTCGTCCTCGGGATCGGGGCGAAGTGGCTCGCGTGGCGCCTGCACCTCCCGTCGATCCTGCTCCTGCTCCTCTTCGGCTTCGCGGTCGGGCCCGGCCTCGGCTGGGTCGACCCGGACCGCATCTTCGGGGACACCCTCCCTCCCCTGGTCGCCCTCTTCGTCGCGATCATCCTCTTCGAGGGGGGGCTCTCCCTCTGCTTCTCCGAGCTCCCCGCGGTCTGGCGGCCGGTGCGCAGCCTGATCGTGGTCGGTGCGGCGATCACCTGGATCCTCGCCGGGGTCGCGGCCCATCTCCTCTTCGGGTTCGACCTGATGATCGCCGCCCTCGTCGGGGCGATCTTCACCGTCACCGGCCCCACGGTGATTCTCCCTCTCCTCCAGCATGTTCGGCCTCGGGGGAGCGTCGGGGGGATCCTGAAGTGGGAGGGGATCGTCATCGACCCGGTGGGAGCGATGCTCGCGGTGCTCGTCTTCCAGGTGATGAGCCAGTGGCACGGGGATGGGGGGAGCGGCCTGGCGGTCTCCCTCATCGTGGTGGCGAAGACGGTCGGCTACGGCGGAGCGCTCGGCTGGCTCGGGGCGAAGGTGCTCCTCGCCCTGATGGGGCGGTACTGGGTCCCGGACTTCCTCCAGGCGCCGGTCACCCTGATGTTCGTCGTCGCGGCGTTCACTGCCGCGAACGCCCTCCAGAAGGAGGCGGGGCTCCTGGCGGTGACCCTGATGGGGGTCTTCCTCGCCAATCAGGACCGGGTCAACATCCGCTCGATCGTGCACTTCAAGGAGAACCTCAACGTCCTTCTGATCTCCGGGCTCTTCATCCTTCTCGCGGCGGGGCTGGACCGGAGCGCGCTCGGGGCGATCGACCATCGCCATCACCTCTTCCTCGCCCTCCTGATCCTCGTCGTGCGCCCCCTCTCGGTGCTCGCCTCGACCATCCGGTCGGGGCTCACCCTGAGGGAGCGGGCCTACCTCTGCTGCATGGCGCCCCGCGGGATCGTGGCGGCGGCGGTGGCCTCGGTGTTCAGCTACGAGGTCTCCCACTTCGACTACCCCCCGGAGCAGGTCGAGGCGATCGTGCCCCTGACCTTCTACGTCATCACCGGCACCGTCCTCTTCTACGGGATCCTCGCGCGCCGGGCCGCGCGCTGGCTCGGGGTCTCGAGCCCGGAGCAGGACGGGTTCCTTGTCCTCGGGGCCCACCCCTTCGCCCGCCGGATCGCCCGTGCCCTCGTCGATCAGGGGAAGCGGGTGCTGCTCGTCGACAGCAACTACCGCAATGTCTCCATCGCGCGGCTGGAGGGTCTCGAGGCGACGAACGACTCGATCCTCTCCGAGTCCGCCCATGATGACCTCCCCCTGGAGGGGATCGGGACGCTCCTGACGCTCACGCCCAACGACGAGGTGAACACCCTCGCGTGCCTGCGCTACTCCGAGATCTTCGGCCGCTCGCACGTCTTCCAGGTCGCCCCGGCGGGGCGGCGGGATGGCGGAGAGGAGGTCGCGGTGGGGGGACGCCCCCTCTTCGGCGAGGGGGTCGGCTTCGAGCAGCTCGAGGAGTGGTTCACGGAGCAGGGACGGGTCCGGGCGACGCGGATCACCGAGCAGTTCGATCTCGCGCGGTGGCGCGAGCACCACGAGGGGCGGGGGCTCCCCCTCTTCGCCATCACCGAGGCCGGAGCGGTGCGGGTGTGCGGCACCGACTCCTCGGTCGCCCCCCGCCCGGGGGAGACGCTGATCTCCCTCGTCCGCGCGGAGAGCGGCGCGCCGTCGGAGCCCCCCGGGGAGCGCGCCTCGGCGCCCGATCCCGCCCCCTGACCCGGGGCGTTGCGGGTCGGCCCCCGCTCCCGGATGATCGTCCCCAGCCGTTCGCAGCCACGGTCGCGATCCCGACCGGGAGAGGAGCCCATGACCGCGCAACCCCTGCCCTCCTCCGAGGAGCTCCGCGCTCTCCCCGCCGATGGCGGTGAGGAGTTCAATCGACTCGTCTTCGAGTCGAGCCCCTACCTCCGTCAGCACGCCCGCAACCCGGTCGACTGGTACCCGTGGGGGGACGAGGCGTTCGCCCGGGCCCGCGAGCTCGACCGCCCGATCTTCCTCTCGGTCGGGTACTCCACCTGCCACTGGTGCCATGTCATGGAGCGGGAGTCCTTCGAGAGCCCCGGGATCGCCGAGCTCCTCGGGCAGCACTTCGTCGCGATCAAGGTCGACCGCGAGGAGCGTCCGGATGTCGACGAGATCCACATGAAGGTCACGCAGATGATGACCGGGCACGGGGGGTGGCCGAACTCGGTCTGGCTCACCCCCGACCTGCGCCCCTGGTACGCGGGGACCTACTTCCCTCCCGAGGATCGGCCGGGACGCTCGGGGTTCCCGACCGTGCTCCGTCATCTCGCCCGTCTGTGGCGGGAGCAGCGGGAGGAGATCGAGGAGCAGGCGACGAAGGTCTCGGAGGCGGTGATCGATGCGTGCTCCGCGACCAGCGGTGCGGATGGGAGGACGCCGGATCGTTCCGATGTCGACCGTCTCCTTGATGAGCTGCGTCGGACCTTCGATCCGAGGCTCGGAGGCTTCGGGGGGGCGCCCAAGTTCCCGCCTCACGGCTCCCTGCGCATCCTCGCCCACGAGCTCGCCGCGCGCACGGACGGAGAGGACGCGGGGAGCGGGGAGACCGCCCATCTGCGGGAGATGCTCGAGACCACCATCGGCGCGATGATCCGGGGGGGGATCCACGACCAGATCGGCGGCGGGTTCCATCGCTACTCGACCGACCGGGAGTGGCGGCTGCCGCACTTCGAGAAGATGCTCTACGACAACGCTCAGCTCCTCTCCGTCTTCGCGCGAGCGGAGCGGCTCGGCGTCTCCGGGGTGCGGGAGGCGGCGGAGGGGATCGTCGCGTGGGTCGAGCGTGAGATGACCTCCCCCGACGGCACCTTCCACGCGGCCCTCGACGCGGACAGCGAGGGGGTCGAGGGGAAGTGCTACCTGTGGACCCCGGAGGAGGTCGACGCCGTGCTGGGGGCCGCGCGGGGGGAGAGGTTCCGGCGGGCGTACGACATCACCCCGGACGGGAACTTCACGGACGAGGCCACCGGGGAGCGCCCGGGGAGCTCGATCCCCCGGCGGGTCGTCCCTCTCGTCGAGCTCGCGGTCGAGTTCGGCGTCGAGCCGGAGGCGCTGACCCGGGAGCTCGCAGAGTCCCGCGCCGCGCTCCTGCCCGTGCGCGATCGGAGGATCCAGCCGCATCTCGACGACAAGGTCATCACCTCGTGGGCGGCGCTCTTCGCCGGTGCGCTCGCCGAGGCCGGGGCGGTCTTCGAGCGCCCCGAATGGCGAGAGCGGGCGCGGGCGGCGGTGGACCGGCTCCTCCAGGATCACCAGCCGCATGGTGTGCTGCTCCGCTCGACCCGGGAAGGGTTCCACGGCCCCCGCGGCTTCCTCGAGGATCACGCCGCGCTCGGGCTCGCCTGCCTCGATGTCGAGGCCGCGACCGGGGAGGTCCGCTATCGGGAGCACGCAAGAGAGCTCGCCGACCGGATCGTCCTCCTCTTCCGGAACCCCGACGGGGGCTTCTTCGACGCGGCCGCGGAGCATGACCATCTGCTGACCCGCCCCTGCGATCCCTTCGATCCGGCGATCCCCTCCGGCAACGGCCTCGCCGCCCGTCTCTTCCAGCGGCTCTCCGCCCTCGATGACGATCCCGCTCGGGTCGAGGTGGTCGAGGACTCGCTCCGGGCGTTCGCCGACGCGGTCCTGCGCGCGCCCCGGGGGACGGAGTCGCTCCTCGAGGTGGTGCAGACCCGCTCCTTCCTGACGCCCGCCCCGAGCTCCGCCCCGGCGGCGGTGGACGGCGGCGCGGTCCGTGTCCCGTGGGGGGAGGGAGCGGTCCGCGCGGTGGTCGGGCGGCTCGACCCGTGCGCGGGGGAGACGATCGCGTGGGCCCTCGACGGTGCCTTCGACGGCTCTTCTCAGGGGGGGGGACGGTGGTCTGCCCCGGGGAGCGAGGCGGAGGGCGCGGAGGTCACCGTGGAGATCGAAGGGGTCGATCTCACGGCGACCGTGACGATGCGCACCGCGACCGCGGTCGGGGGGACCCTGAGGATCGACCGGGAGACGCCGCCGGGGCTGCACCTCCTGCGCTTCCGCTGGCGGGGGCTCCCGTGCCGGGAGGAGCTGTGCCTCCCGGAGGTGGATCTCGCCATTGAGGTGCCGCTGCTCTTGCGACCCGCGGGACCCTGAGCCTCAACCCCGAAGCTCCCGCCTGAGGTTCAGCTCGGGGTCCCGGTCCGGGGTTCCCGCCGGGAGCCCTCTTCGATCCGGGGCGGCGTGGACTCAGAGGAGGTCGAGGGGCTGGAACTCCCCGAAGGGGCTCTCCCCCTCGAGGTTCCACCAGCGCTCCCGCAGAGTCGCGTAGAGGCGACGGTAGTCGGTGGTGAAGACGAGGTCCCGGTTCACGAGGGCCCCGAGATCGGGATGACGCCCGTGCTGGCCGCCGCGCACCCGACCGCCGAGGACGAAGTGCGGGGCGGCGGTCCCGTGATCGGTGCCGCTGCTGCCGTTCTCTCCCGCCCGCCGTCCGAATTCGGAGTAGGTCGCCACGACGACCCGGTCCCAGAGCCCCGCCCGCCGGAGGGCCTGGCGGAGGGCGGCGAGGCCGGACCCCAGCTCCCCGAGGAGGCGGGCGTGGTTCGGCAGCTGATTCGAGTGGGTGTCGAACCCTCCGAGGAAGAGCTTGATCACCGAGACGGGAACCTCGCCGGCGATGAGCTGCGCGGCGGTGCGGCACTGCTGCCCGAAGTTGGAGCGAGGGAAGTCGGTGCCCAGGTCGGGCGCCGCCTTGCGCCGCTCCTCGATCGAGGCGGCCGCGCGTCGGATCTCCTCGTTCACCTCGAGGATCCGGTCGAGGGCGCGGTGCCCCGCGTGGTCCGGCGCCGGCTTCAGCCGCGCCGCCTTCCGGGCGAAGTCGGTCGGGTCGCGCAGGACGATGTTCGCCATCCCCGACCCATCGAGGGGACCGGGGTTGTCGCGACCGAGCAGGATGGAGTCCGCGACCTGCTCCTTCGGGCGATCGACCCCCTGCAGGGAGCGGGCGAGCCAGCCGTCGGCGAGGAACTCGTTCGCGTCACTCCCCGTCTCCCAGATCTCGATGGAGCGGAAGTGCGAGCGGTTCGGACTCGGGTAGCCGAGCCCGTGCACCACCGCGAGCTCCTCCGCCTCCCAGATGGGAGCGAGGGGGGCGAGCGAGCCGTGGAGCCCCAGGTCGCCATCGAGAGGGATGAGCCCCTCGCGCTCCAGAGCGATGCGCGGGCGCAGCTCTCGATAGCGCTCGTCCCGGTGGGGCACGACGGTGTTCAGCCCGTCGTTCCCCCCCGACAGCTCGACGAGGATCAGGAACCGCCCCTGCGCCCCGAAGCCCGCGCGGGGTGGGGCGGGGTCATCCCCCGTCGCCGCCCGCAGGACGGGAGCGAAGAGTGTGTTCGCGAGCAGAGGGACGCAGGCGAGCCCGGAGACCCGCACGAAGGCGCGACGATCGATCATTGAGGCTCCCTCACTTCAGCTGGAAGGTGGGGTCGAGGAGGAGTCGCTGGAGGGTCTGGGCCGGGAGTTCACCCGGGACCCTCTCGAAGACGGCGGGGAGGGGGCAGAGGCATTGAGTGAGGGCCGCATCCCGCTCGGGGTTGCTCCCCCCGAGGGCGGTCCACTCCGCGCGGAGGGAGTCCATCGCACCCTGCCCCGGGCGCATCCGACCGCCGCGCATCCCGCCGCCGCGCATTCCGCCGTCCATCGTCTGGCCTCGCGTGGCCTCGATGAAGCGCCCGAGCAGCGCGCGGTCGAGGAACTGCCGGCGCTGGAGGAGGGAGTCGGAGGTGATCCAGCGCTCGCCTCCCGGCCACCCCTTCACGTTCGGGGGGCTGAGCAGGGCCTGCCCCATGCCGGAGATCGTGCGGTGCAGACTCGCGGGGGGGAAGTCGCGCGACTCGAGGAGGCGCACGGTCCCGATCACGAGATCGACCGGGGAGCGGAAGAGCGCGCCGCGGTTCGTCTCTCGCCAGAAGGCGTCGCTCAGGAGGAGCCCCCGCAGGAGGGGGCGCAGCTCGTATCCGGACTCACGGAAGCCCCCGGCCAGAGCCTCGATCGTCTCCGCCTCGAGATCGGGGGAGACGAACGCCCGCCACAGCTCCTCGGTGATGAAGGTCGCGACCCGGGGGCGCGCGAGCACGAGGGCGAGGAGCGAGTCGAGGTCATGCTCCGCGGTGACACCGAAGATCCGCTTCTCGCCGTCATCGTGGAAGCGGGGCACGAAGTTCGTCCCGGGGGAGCCGCTCGCGCGGTTCACCCTCCAGCCGGTGAGGGCGCGCGCGGCCTCCTTCACATCGCTCTCGGTGTAGTGGCCCTCGCCGAGGGTGAAGAGCTCGAAGAGCTCGCGGGCGTAGTTCTCGTTCGGGCGGCCCTTCCGGTTCTGCTGGGTGTCGAGGTAGATCACCATCGCGGGGTCGGTGGAGATCTCCCGCAGGAGCTCCCGGAAGTTCCCCCCCGCGTGCTGACGGAGGAGGAGGTTCTGCCTCCACATCAGCTCCGGGGCGCGGACCTTGCGCAGCTCGGAGACGAAGTGGTCGTGCCAGAAGAGGGTGAGCACCTCGGTGAAGGGGGAGTCGGTGAGCGCCATCTCCGCCACCCACCACGCGGCGAGCTCCTGCCCGTGACGACGCCGGAGGCGCTGGATCCGCTGGCGCTCCTCCCGGCTCGCGCCGGCGGCGAGGGTCCGCTCCTCGAGCGGCAGCTCGAGGAACTCCGGTGGGGGGAGGAGTGGCTCGGTCTGCAGGGTGGCGAGGACCCGCTCCACCGCAGCCCGCCGATCGAGGCGGGAGAACTCCCGCAGCTGCGCGAGGGGCGCCCCGAAGCCGGTGCGGCCGAGGAGATGGCGGGCCCCATCGAGCCCGATCGGGTCCTCCGGCCCGGCGACGGGGGCCGACGATCCGCTCGGTGTCGCGGTGCCATCGACTCCGTCGGTGCCATCGACCCCGTCGTCCGCGGGGAGCGGGGAGAGCAGCGTGAGGCAGAGTGTGAGGCCGAGCGTGAGGGCGGCGAGGGGCGCGGCGCTCCGGGGGGAGAGCGGCAGCTTCATTCGTCCTCCTTTCGTGAGGCTGGTCCGGACAACCGGTTGGACCCGGGGAGGGAACCCCGGGGGGGACTCCCGGTTGCGTCGGTCGTCACCCCGCTCCGCTCTTGGATCGGGGGCAGGACCGGGCAGAATGATGAACGAGGTTCGATCCGATTCCCATTCCTCGTTCGGTGGAGGGCCCCCCGTGATGTCCGCCTCCCCGCCCGATCGCTCCGCTCCGGCCCCCGCTGATGGCGACGGGGCGGGGCGGGTGATCTACCTGCTCGATGCCAGAGAGTTCTGGCGCGCCCGGGAGCTCTGCTGGCGGGCGCTCACCGGTCGCCTCTTCCTGACCCTCGTGCCGGCGGGGGGGCTGGTCGCGCTGCTCACCGCGGTCGTCATGCTCGGCCTCGGGATCCGCGCGGAGCTCGCTCCCTACTTCCTCCTCCTCGGACTCGGATTCCTCTCGACTCGGCGACTCCGCCGCCGCGCGACCCGCCGCGCCTTCCGTCGCCTGGGGGGGGAGCGCGCGATCGAGGTGCACTGGGGGGAGGGGGGGCTCCGGATCCGGGAGGGGGAGGAGTGGCGGGAAGTCCCCCGAGAGGCGATCGAGGCGGTCCTCATCACCTGCGGGGGCTATCTCATCGAGCCGCGCGGCCAGAGAGGGGTCTGGCTCCCCTACTCCGGGTTCGCCGGGGTCGCGGAGGTCGATCGGTTCGAGGCGATGGTGCGCGCGGTCGGGGCGCGGGTCCTCGATCGACGCCGCGTCGGCTGACCCCGGCGTCGGCGGCGGCGGGGGGGACGGATGGCGCGAGCGGAGAGACCCCTTCGGGATCCCTCCGCTCGGGGAGATCGGAATCGCGGCGCCGAAGCGCGACTAGGTCGCGCTCTCCATGGCCGCCTCGTAGCGGCCGGCGCGGGCGAGCCCGTTCATGCGGGCGCGGTGCTCGAACGCAGCGGTCGCAGCGGGGAGGTTCCCCTCCTGACCGCCCCAGGTCCGCATGGCGGCGGCCTGCAGCGCGCGCCCGTAGCTGAAGGTCAGCTGCCAGGGGGCGGTGCCGATCCGGTTCATCGCATCGAGGTGGGCGGTCGCGTCCTCGTCGCTCTGACCCCCGGACAGGAAGGCGATGCCGGGGACGGCGGAGGGGACGCAGCGGCGCAGGGTGTCGAGGGTGCGCGCCGCGACCTCCTCCACGGAGGCCTGGACCGCGCACTCCGCCCCGGAGACGACCATGTTCGGCTTCAGCACGATCCCCTCGAGGAGGACCCCCTGCACGTGGAGCTGGCGGAAGACCTCGACGAGGGTCTCCTCGGTGACCTGCTGGCAGCGCTCGATGGTGTGCGCGCCGTCCATCAGGACCTCCGGCTCGACGATCGGGACGATGCCCGCCTCCTGGCAGAGGGCGGCGTAGCGGGCGAGGCCGTGGGCGTTCGCCTCGATGCAGCCTCGGGAGGGAATGCCCTCGCCGATCGTGATCACGGCCCGCCACTTCGCGAAGCGCGCCCCGAGGCGGTGGTACTCGGCGAGCCGCTCCCGCAGCCCATCGAGCCCCTCGGTGACCTTCTCCCCCGGGTGTCCGGGGAGGTCCTTCGCCCCGGTGTCCACCTTGATTCCGGGCACCACGCCGCGGGCGCCGAGGTAGGCCGGGAAGGGAGTGCCGTCCGAGGCGGACTGGCGGATCGTCTCATCGTAGAGGATGACCCCGCTGATCGTCTCCGAGGTGGCGCCTGCGCTGAAGAACAGCTCGCGGTAGCGGCGGCGCGTCTCCTCGCTCGACTCGATCCCGAGGGCCTCGAAGCGCTTGGTGATCGTCCCGTGGCTCTCGTCGGCGGCGAGGATCCCTTTGCCGGGGGCGACCATTGCCGCCGCGATGCTGCGGAGTGCGTCCTGATCCATCGTGATCGATCCTCTCGGGGTGGGGGGCGGAGGCCCGGGGCGGGCGAGACCTGTCCCGGTCTGTGCCCACGAAGGGACGGGCTCCCCGGTGAGGGGAGTTCGAGGGGCGTCCGGGGAGGACCCGGCGGACGGGAACGATCAGCCGTTCCGCTTCTCCGCGCGGTTCCGAGCCTTGCGCCGACGGGAGTTCGCCGGGCGGGCCCCGTGGTTCGCCTTTTTGATTCGTCGCTTGTTCCGGTTCATGGTAGCGGAAGTCTCGCCCACTCCCCCCCTGCGGTCAACGGGTCCCGAGTGATTCCCCGGCGCGGCGGGAGGCCCGCCGCCGCGTGGGGTGACCCGCTCTCTCCGGAGAGGCGTTTCCCTTGCGCGGTTCCGGGGTTCTCGGCACGATCCGCTCTGCGGCCCGGGGGAGCGCCACCTCCGCGGCCCCGGTGGGGGACCAGGATGAAGCCCGAATCGAGTGGAGTTCCGCCCCAGTCCGATCCGGATCAGCCGACCCGGGTGGGCTCGGAGCATCAGGAGAACGCCCTCACCGCCCGCTTCCCCGCCGGGAACCTCACCGTCCTCGCCCACCTCTATCGGGGCGAGCTCGCCCGGGCGAATGTCTGGCGACAGAAGATGGACATGACGACGCACTGGGCGGTGATCACCGTCACGGCGCTCGTCTCGATCGCGTTCTCCAACCCCAACTCCGAGCACATGATCCTCCCCTTCTGCTCCTGCCTCGTCTTCCTCCTGTGCATCGTCGAGGCGCGTCGATACCGCTTCTTCGATGTCTGGCGGACCCGGGTTCGGATGCTCGAGGTGCACCTGATGGTGCCGGCCCTCTACAACGACAAGAACCTCATCGAGGGGGACTGGCGCGAGGTCCTCTGCAACGACCTCCTGATGCCGACCTACAAGATGGGAGCGTGGGAGGCGGTCGGGAGACGCCTCGCCCGGACCTACGGCTACCTCTTCCTGATCATCTACGCGGCATGGATCTTCAAGGTCTACCAGGACGCGGGCGCCTCCCAGAGCAAGTCGTTCCGCGACGCCTTCGCGGTCGGTGAGCATCTCCCCGGGGAGCTGGTCTTCGGGATCGTGACCCTCGGGCACCTCATCCCGCTCGCGATCATGATCGGGACGCGCCGCTCCCGTGAGGCGAGCGGGGAGATCCGTCGCAAGGACCCCACCCGCCGGCGCTGGCCGATCTGATCCTCATGGGCACCTTCGTGGGATCCATCCCGAGCTCCGACCCCGACCCCACGGGAGCCGGCGAGTGAACGCCGCCGACCGGCTCTTCGTGGATGTCTCGCTCGTCGTCTCGACCTGCATCCTCGGGTTGATCTACTACGGCGTGAGCCAGCGGCGGAACCGGGCGCGGCACGTGAGGATCATGACCGTGGCGGGGATCCTCGACATCACCCTCGTCCTCGCGATCGTCGCGGTGCGGCGCGCGCTCCCCAAGGCGATGGAGGCGGACACCACCATCCTCCGCGTGCACCTCGCGTTCTCGATCCCCGCGCTGCTCCTCTGGTTCACTGCCTTCCACACCGGTCGGCGGCGCCTGCAGGGACGCTGCGTGCGCCTGCATCGGGTGAACGCGATCGCGTTCCTCATCGCGCGCACCGGCAACTGGGTGACGAGCTTCTTCATCCACCCGCCGCCGGAGGACTAGTCCTCCTCGCGGGTCGGCGGGGCTGCACCGCGCAGGGCATCCGCCTCCTCCTGCGCCCCGCGTGCCTCCAGCAGCTCGATGAGGGGGGGACGGAGGGCCTCGATGGGGGGGCGTCGCGCGAGCAGCGCGCGGCAGAGCGCCTCCGCATCCTCCGGGCGGCCGAGCGCGCGGAGGGCCGCGACCGTGCCGAGGGCGGGGCGCGGGTCGAGGGGGTCGAGCGCGCCCGCGCTCCCGAACCAGCGAGCCGCGGCGGCGGCGGCTCCCAGCCGGGCGTTCAGCTCCCCGAGCTCGAGGAGCGCCTCCAGGTCCTCCCGTCCTCCGGTGAGGCGGTCGCGCAGGAGGCTCATGCGCTGCTTCCCCTCGAGAATCTCCCGGTAGCGGACCCGCGCGCGCTCCGCCTCCTCGTCTCTCCCCTCTCGCCCGAGGACGAGGGCGAGGTTGTAGGCGGCCCCGTGGTGGAGGGGATCCCTCTCCAGCACCGAGCGGAGGGCGCGCTCCACGCCATCGGTCTCCCCCCGGGCGAGATCGAGGAGCGCGAGGCGGTAGGTCGCCCGCCGGAACTCGGGGTCGAGGGAGAGGGCCGCCTCGAACGCGGCGCGGGCCCCCGCGTCATCCCCGAGGGACTGGCGCGAGAGGCCGAGGCCGAAGTGCCCCCGCACCTGCAGACTGCGCTGGTCGCCGCCGATCATCGCCTCGAAGACGGGGAGCGCCTCCGCGTCGAGGCCGAGGGCCTGGAGGGACCGGCCGAGATGGAAGAGGCGTCCCTCGTAGGAGGGGTCGAGGAGGATGGCCCGACGGAACGCATCCACCGCCGCCTCGTGCTCCTCGAGCGCGTGGCGGACCTCGCCATGGAGCGCGTGAAACGCCGGGTCCTCGGGACGCGTGGCGAGCCACGGCTCGAGGAGCACCAGCGCGCGTCGTGCCTGCTCCTCGACGATGAGCCGGCGGATCTCCGCCCGAGCGGCGATGGGATCCGCTCCGTCGTCGGCGGGGGGACCGGCGGGAGGCGCGGCGAGGCTGAGGGCGAGGAGGATCAGGGCGCAGTGCGGCAAGGGGCTCCTTCGGGACGATCTCCGCTCGGTCGACCTCCACGGGGGCGGTGTCCCCGGGTCGACGCCCCGGGCGGGTGTCCGCCGTGGTGGGGGCGCCCCGAGACTACCACAGCGGGGCTCTCTCCCGCCGGGAAGGTGGCTTGACGACCTTCACACCCTCGATACACTACGCCACCCTTGGGAGACCAAGGGATCCGTCCGTGCCGAAGTGGCGGAACTGGCAGACGCGCTAGGTTCAGGTCCTAGTGGGGGTTAACCCCGTGGAGGTTCGAGTCCTCTCTTCGGCATTCCTTCGATCGTCGTGGGCGATTAACTCAGCGGCTAGAGTGCTACCTTCACACGGTAGAAGTCACTGGTTCAAATCCAGTATCGCCCACCATTGAACTCGGGAGGGCCCGCGCCGCTCGGCGCGGGCTCTCTTCGTTCCCGTGCGGTCGGATCGAGCCGGCCCATCCCCGGAGCGCCCCGTGAAGGTGATCGCCCAGAACAAGCGCGGCCGGTTCGAGGTCGCGGTCGAAGAGACCCTCGAGGCGGGGGTCGTCCTGACCGGCAGCGAGGTCAAGTCGCTGCGTCAGGGGAAGGTCTCCCTCGCCGAGGCGTATGTCCGGATCGAGTCGGGAGAGGCGTTCCTCCTCAAGGCGAACATCACCGAGTACTCCCACGGGGGCTACTCGAATCATGAGCCGATGCGCCGGCGCAAGCTCCTCCTCCACCGCCGTGAGATCGAGAAGCTTCGGATCAAGACGGAGCAGAAGGGTCACACGATCGTCCCGCTCAAGATCTACTTCAACGAGAAGGGGCGGGTGAAGGTCGAGGTCGGCGTGGGCAAGGGCAAGAAGCTCCACGACAAGCGCCGCTCGATCCAGGACCGCGAGGCGAAGCGCCAGATCGACCGGGCGATGAAGGGGCGCTGATCCCTCGCCTCGGGAGGACCGATGCCGAACTCCGATCTCTTCCTGCAGACCTTCATCGACCTGGAGCACTGGCTCCGCCAGCGGGCGGAGGTGGGGCGCGGGCACGCCTTCTCCTCGGTCGTCGACCGCCTCTCCCGCACGGATCCCGCGGTCCGCCGCTACAAGGACGACCTGCGTGAGTTCGCCGAGCTCCGCAACGCCATTGTTCACGAGCGCGGGGGCGGGTTCGTCATCGCCGAGCCGAACGACTGGGTTCTCGAGCGGATCGAGTCGGTCCGGGACGCGCTGCTCGCGCCTCCGGGCCTCCTCCCCGGGTTCCAGGTCGAGGTGAGTCGGTGCGCGGTCCACGACCCCATCGGGGCCGCCGTCACCGAGATGCGCGACGGGGACTTCTCCCAGCTGCCGGTGATCGATGAGGGGCGCACCGTGGCGCTCCTCACCGCGAAGACGATCTGCCGCTGGTTGGGCGCGGAGTCGGGGAACGACCTCGTGAGCCTGCTCGAGACGCGCGTCGAGGAGGTTCTCGAGCACCGGGAGGGCGGGGCGGACGAGGAGCACTATCGCCTCCTCGACCGGGCGGCGAGCGCTCAGGACGCCCTGACCGTCTTCGAGGAGTTCGCCGGGCGGGGACGAGAACTCGACGCGATCCTCATCTCCCACAGCGGACGCGCGGAGGAGAAACTCCTCGGGATCGTCACGATCCATGACTTCCCGCGGATCCTCGAGTCCCTCGGGCTCGCCCCGGAGGGGCGCGATTGACGGCGGAGGCGTGAAATCCGCGGGGGCCCCTCGCCGCGCCGGGGGGTTCTGCGTTATCCTCGAAAGAGACACTGCTCGTCGCGGCCCGCGGAGAGAAGGAGATGGGGGCGAAACGGTTTCGACCGGGCGACTGAAGGCAGGGTTGCAGGCAGAGGTTGTCGGGAGGCCTCTTAAAACACCCGGCGAACTTTTTAACTGCGAACAACAACTTCGCACTGGCGGCCTAGTCGCTGCCCCTTCCCCCGCTTGCTCGCCCGGCGCGGGCGGGTGGGAGGCCATCAATCCGGGCTGGCTCGAACGGTCTGCGCCGTAGGACCCTAGAGCGAGAATCACTTCGGCCTTCGTGACGACGGATCCTGTTCGTCGGAGCCGGTCACGCGGTGACAAATGACGGAATAAGCCTGTAGAAGCCCTGTTGAATGCGTTTCGGGACCCGGGTTCGACTCCCGGCGCCTCCACTTCCTCCTCTCCGACCCGGCACCACTGGATGCTGGAAGCCCCATCCCGCATCCTCCCTCCGACGGCTCAGAGGGCCGTCCTCGGGCTCGACCGGTCGGATCCCCGACCGGGCCCGCGTCTCCGACCAGCGGCGGGAGCGAGATCGATGAGCGATGCACCTCAGGGGGATCCCCTCCACAGCGAACTGGCTGGCGACCCGACCTTCGAGGACCTCCTCGAGTCCTTCGTCGGTCAGCTGCCCGCGCGCGCCGCGGCGCTCCGCGCCGCCTTCGACGGCGGGGAGATGGATCGAGCGATGGTCCTCGCCCATCAGTTGAAGGGGGCCGCAGGGAGCTACGGCTTCCAGCCGATCACGGACGCCTGTCTCCACTTCGAGCGCTGCGCCGATGGGGGGAGCCCCGCGGCGGAGACGGAGGCGGCGCTCCGGGGGATCGAGTCCCTCTGTCACCGCGCGACGCCCGCGCCACCGAGCTGAGCGGGCCGGCTCCCCACTCCCCGAGGAGGTCCCTTGTCGCGTCGTCGCCGCCCCTCCCGCACCGGGGGGGTCCTCGTCTGGAAGCCGGTCGGACCCTCCTCGCGGGAGGCGCTCGACCGGGCGGAGCGGGCGATCGGGGCGGGAGCCCTCGGGCACACCGGCACCCTCGATCCCCTCGCCGAAGGCCTCCTCCTCCTCCTCGGGGGCGAGGCGCGGAAGTTCCAGGCGCTCCTCACCGACCACGACAAGAGCTACCGCGCCCGCGTCTCCTTCGGGGTCGTCTCGGCGAGCGATGATGCGGAGGGCCCCCTCCACACCCCGGTGCCGCGGGGGGAGCTCCCCGACCGCGCGACGATCGAGCGCGCCCTCGATCGCTTCCGAGGGGGCTACGCCCAGGTTCCGCCGGGGCACTCCGCCATCCACATCGGGGGCGAGCGTGCGTGGGCCAAGGCGCGGCGCGGGGAGACCGTGGAGCTCCCTCCCCGGGATGTGCAGATCCGAAGGATCGAGCTCCTCGAGGTCGACGAGGGGGACGAGCCCCCGGGCGTCGAGCACTGCTCTCTCGAGGTGGACTGCGGACCGGGGACCTACATCCGCTCCCTCGCCCGTGACCTCGGCGACGCGCTCGGCTGCGGGGCCCACCTCAGCGGCCTGGTCCGGCACCGTCTCGGCGGGCTCGACGAAGAGGGTGCGCTTCCTCTGGGTGATGTCGGTCCCGGCACCTGGCAGGAGCTCGAGGAGCTCCTCGCGGGGCTGCCGCGTCTGGAGGTCGGCGCGGAGCAGGAGGCCCGGCTCGCCCTCGGTCAGCGCGTCCCGCATCCGCTCCCCCCCGAGGAGCACCCCGGCGCGGAGCCGCGGGTGATCTGGTGCGAGGGCCGGGTCGTCGGCATCGGCGAGATGCGCGGCTCCGTCATCCAGCCGAGGCGCTGGCTCCCGAAGAGCTGAGCACGCGTCGGTAGATGGCGAGGGTCCCCTCGACCGTCCTCTCCCGGGTGTAGCGCCCCGCGGCGGCGCGAGCGCGCTCCCCGCGCGCCCTTCGATCCTCCGGAGAGCCCCAGTCCTCGAGCCCTCGCTCTCCCGCCTCCCCGTCGAGCCAGAGGACCGCATCCGCCGGGAGGACCTCCTCCGCCGTGGCGCAGCGGGTCGCGATGATCGGGCAGTCCCGCATCGCCGCCTCGAGGAGCGGGATCCCGAACCCCTCCGTGTCGGAGAGCTGCAGGAACGCGCGGGCGCGTCCGAGCAGCCGATCGAGCTCCGCGTCCGTGATGTGCCCGAGCCAGTCGATGCGGGCGGCGATCTCCCGCGGGAGGGAGGCGAGGAAGGCGCGAGCCTCGGACTCGGCGGCGCTCCCGCACCAGAGGACCCGCTCCTCGGTGAGGCCGGTCAGGCGATCCCACCGGGGGAGGAAGCCCGCGATCCAATCGCTTCGCTTGCGGCGGCTCGGACCCCCGACGAGGAGGAGCTCCCGTCGAGCAGGGGAATCCGGCGGGAGGGTCGGGGTCTCCCCGCGGGGGAGCCCGGGCCAGAGGGGCACCGCGGTGACGCGCTCGGGGGGGAGACCGAGCCGCTCGATCAGATCGTCCCGGACCGATGCGCACGAGGTGAGGAGCGCGTCGGCGCTCCGTCCGGCGCGGTCGAGGCGGGCCCGCTTCTTGGCGATGAAGCGGGAGCTCGCGTGGTCGCTCCGCTCGAGGGCGGAGAGGTCGTGGACGGTCACCACCAGAGGGACGCGGCAACGGCGCGGCACACGCAGGTCCGGAGAGTGGAGGAGGTCGACGCCGCGGGGGGTGCCCAGGTCGAGCCAGCGTCGGACAGGGAGACCGGGGAAGAGCGCGGTCGGACGCGCGCGGCGCCAGCGCGACGAGCGGCAGAGGAGGGTGAGCTCCACCCCGGGGTGGGCTTGGAGTCCCGTCACCAGCCCTGTGATGGTCCGCGCGATCCCCGTCGGTCTCGGGTCGACCGCGGAGGAGACATCGATGGCGACGCGCAGGGGGGAGCGATGCACCGGGGCTCCTCAGGCTGGGGCGGCGCGGAGGCTCGCCGCGATTCGTGGGCAACGGACGGAGGGAGACGGTACCCTTCGCGGAACGGCCCCGCATCCCCAATCGGGAGGACCCTTCCATGCAGCCCGCGCAGCCTCGCCCGGATCTCCCCCCCCCCGGATCACGGAGGGGGTCTGCCGGCGTTGCGTTGGCCGCTGCGCTCCTGATCCTCGGGGGAGCCCCGGGGTGCGGGAGGGAGGCGCCGGTCGTCGAGGGGGGCCTCCCCCCTCCGCGGGCGCTCCCGCTTCAGGAGGAGGCGCGGCTCGCGGCCTGTGGCCGCTGCCACACCATCCCCCCGGCGGATGCGCTGCCGCGCGAGGCGTGGGCGGAGCAGATCCGGGAGATGGCCGGCTACCCGCGCGCGGAGGGGATCCCCCCCCTCACGCCTCAGGAGCTCGCCGACACCATCGCTTGGTACACCACCCACGCCCCGGAGGTGTGGGATGCCCGCCCCCCCGCCTCCGCGCCGGACCCGCCGACCTACCGACCGCGCTCCTACACGCCGGCGCCCCTCATCGGAGAGCGGATCCCCGCCGTCTCCTCGATCACCCCGGACCGCAGGAGCGGCGCCCCTCCCGCGCTCCTCCTGACCGAGATGAGGAGCGGGACCCTCCTCCGCCTCCCGCGGGAGGCCCGCGAGCGGACCGACCTCGTCCTCGATGTGCCGCTCCGCTGGAACTACCCCGCGCGCCTCGAGCACGCGGACTACGACGGGGATGGCCGCGTCGATCGCCTCGTCGCCTCCCTCGGCGGCATGAACCCGACGAACGAGCGCGAGGGGGGAGTCCTCCTCGAGCGCGGGAGTGGAGGAGGCTTGGAGCCGATCGGCGCCGACCTCGCGCGGGCCTGCTCGGTCCGGGCGGGGGACCTCGACGGCGACGGCGATGCCGACCTCGTCGTCTGTGCCTTCGGCTGGCGCGGGCCGGGCCAGCTCCTCTGGTACGAGCAGCGACCCGACGGGCTGACGGTCCACCTCCTCGACGAGCGCGATGGATTCGTCGAGGCGATCCCCAGTGATGTCGACGGAGATGGCGACCTCGACCTCGTCGCCGCGCTCGCCCAGGAGCACGAGCTCGTCCTCGAGTTCGTCAACGACGGCACCGGGCAGTTCACGCCGCGGGTCATCCATCAGGGAGCCCACCCGGGGTGGGGGACCTCCGGCATCGAGCTCCACGACCTCGACGGGGACGGGGACCGGGACATCCTCCTCAGCCATGGGGACACTCTCGATGTGCCGGTGGTGAAGCCCTACCACGGGGTGAGCTGGTTGGAGCGGACCGCGGAGGGAGGCTATCGAGCCCACTCCATCGGGCCGCTCCCCGGCTGCGAGGCGGCGACCGCCGGCGACGTCGACGGAGATGGAGACCTCGATGTGGTCGCGGTCGCGTTTCTGCCCCAGATCCCCGCTGAGGAGTGGCGGCGCCAGCGCGTCGACTCCGTCGTCCTCTTCGAGCGGATTCCCGAGGGGTGGCGGCGTCATGCGCTGGAGCGGGGGGATCCCCTGCACCCGTCGGTGGCGATCGCGGATGCCGACGGGGATGGGGACCTGGACATCGCGGTGGGGAACTATGTCTGGATCGACGCGACCGGCGAGCCCCGCCAGCAGCGGGAGTATCTGACCGTCTTCTACCGCGAATAAGGCCCCTACCGCGACTGAGGCTTCTCCCGCGACGGTTCGCTCGCACCGTTGGGATCGGGGGTCTCTCCCCGGAGGGGATCGACGCCATCATCGCCCGGGGGAGGAGCGCTCCCCGCTTCGTCCGCCGGAGGGGGCGCGTTGTAGGGCGGGCCCTCGGGCCAGACCTCGAGGTCGTCGTTCACCTCCCACGCGAGCTTCTCCTCGGCCGGGGTGAGGGGGCGGGCCGCCTTCGAGCGCGCGGCGGCCAGCGCGGTCCGCGCCAGCTCCGGCTTGTAGAGCTTCCAGAGGATGCGCGCCTCGAGGAGCCAGTGGAGCGGGGTGCCCGGGTCCTGCCTCCGCGCGGCCTCATAGTGGGTCCGCGCGTCCGCGGTGAAGCCCCCCTCCTCGAGCACCTGGCCGTAGGTGGTCCGCGCGATCGGGTAGGTCTCGTCCAGTCGGATCGCGCGCTCGAGGGCCGTGACCGCGTCCGCGGTGCGCTCGGCCCCGAGGAGGAAGATCCCCAGCGCGGTCCAGACCTCCACCGACTCCGGGGCGCTCTCCGTCGCCGTGCGAAGATGCGCCTCCGCCCCGTCGGCGCTCCCCTCCGCGAGGAGGATCCGCGCGAGCTGGAGGTGGGCGGGGGCGTGGGTGGGGTTCTCCGCGAGCTCCGCCTCGAGAATGCGGCGGGCCTGCTCCACGCGACCTTCATCGAAGAGTCGCGCGGCGCGCTCTTCCACGGAAGCGGGGGCGCCTCCCGGACCGCAGCCACCGAAGACGGACGAGAGGCAGAGCAGGGCGAGCAGGCGCAGCCCGGGCTTCGGTCCGCGCCGGGACCTGCCTGTGGGCCTCCCCGCGCCCGACCACCCGGGGAAGGGGAGCGCACTCGGAGTCAGGGAACGGAAATGGTCGCTCATCGGGCTCCTCGCCCGCCCGATCAGAGGCCGTTCACGAAGCGGAACGGTCCGCTCGCCCCGGTCACCGCCTCCACGCTCTGCGCGGGCTCGAAGACGCCGAGGTAGACCTGCTCCAGCTCTCCGGTGCGATCGACATCAAGGCGGTAGGTCGCGCCGCCGCTCAGGAAGTACCCCTGATCGACGAAGCGCGAGTCCTGAATGTAGGTGACCGTCTCGTAGTCCCCGTCATAGTCCGCGGCGGTGACGCGGGCACGGCCGAGGTAACAGACGAAGGACTCGTGGTCCTCCCGGCCGTTGGCGTCGACGACGACGGTGCGGTAGCTCCGCTCCGTGACCTGCGGCTCGAGGCTCTCGACCGGGGTGGGGGCGGGGGAGCCGACGCAGCCGACGGCGAGGAGCAGCAGCAGTCCGGCGGGGAGCAGCCGAGGAAGAGCGGGAGAGAGCAGCATCGGGGCACCTTTCGCAGTCGGTCGGTGGGCCGGGGCAGAGGGCCCTCGCCGGCCTCGGGGCGCGATCGCGCCGGCGCAGTGTAGCACCGGACGGCGTTCCATCGACTCCTCGTCGGGAGGTCGCGGGGCTCGCTCCGCCGGGGGGCGAGAACCACCGCAGGATCCCCGGATTCCCCCCGGAATGACGCCCGGCGGCTCAAGGGGTCGCCCTCGCCCTGCCGATAAACCCCCTGTCGGAGCGTCCGGTCTGGGCGAGCGCTCCGTCCACGAGCAGCCTCGCCGCCAGCACGCGGCGGAGAGCACCCGCGACGCCCGCGCGCGCACCACCGCCCGGAACCTCGGGAAAGGCCGCACGATGCCCCTCCAGCTGCGACTCGCGGCCCTGCGTCGTCGGTGGCGTCCCCTTGTCCTCCTCCTCGCCCTGCTTGGGGTGGGGGCCTCGATCCTCGTCCCTCTCCCGACCTCGTCCGCCCGCTTCCTCGCGACCTCGCGGGTGATCCCGGAGGCGGCCGGGGAGTCGACCCTCTCCTCCGACCTCCTCGCGAGCCCGGCCGTGCTCCAGAGCGCGGCCCGCCTCGCCGCGGGGGTGGACCCCTTCCGAAGCGAGGCGCTGGCCGAGGGCGCGCTCGCCCCCCGAGTCGCCGCGGCGACCGCCGCCCTGCGCCGACACCTCGGAGAGGAGTCGACCTCCCCCGACGCCTCCGCGCTCGCCGCCCTCGCCCTTGAGATCGGGGGCTCTCTCCTCGACGCGGGTCCCTCCCCCTCGGGTGAAGTGCGGATCCGCTGCGAGGGGGAGACGGAGGAGGAGGCGCTCCTTCGCTCCTGGGCCCTGGCCGAGGCGGTGGTCCAGAGGGAGCGCGAGGCGAGGGAGAAGCGGAGTCACGCGCTGGAGCGGTCGGTCGCGGAGGCCCGTGAGCGGCTCGCCGCCGCGCGGGATGCGGCGGAGAGCGAGCAGCGGATCCTCGACGACCTGCGCGGCAGATCCATGGCGGCCACCATCGATGAGGAGGCGGCGCGACTCGAAGAGCTGCGCCTCCGGCTGGATGGTCAGGATCAGCAGCTCCGCCTCGAGCTCGAGCGGAACGAGGAGCGCATCCGTCGGGGCCTGCAGGAGCAGGCGCTCGGCGCCTCGTCGCCCCTCCCGGCGCGGACCGCAGAGACCCCGCTCCTGCGCCAGATCGCCCGGCGGCTCATCGAGGCAAGGATCGACCTCGACCGGGCGCGCAGCACCCTCTCCGCCCTCCACCCGATCGTTCTGGAGAAGCAGGAGATCGTCGACGGCCTCGAGGCGCTGTTGCGGGAGACGCGGACGGAGCTCCGCCTCGAGGAGGAGCGCCGGGCCACCGAGGAGACCTACGCGCGGATCGCAGAGAGCGCGACCCTCGAGACCGAGCGCGGGCGCCTCGCCGAGCGAACCCGTGCGGTGGATGCTGCGCTCGCCGCCCTCTTCGAGCGCCGCGAGCGCCTCGTGCCCGTGGAGCACGCCCTCGCGGAGCGCCGCGCAGCGTCCGCGCGGCTCGAATCCGAGCTGTCGGCGGCGCTCGCGCGGGCCGAGTCCTCGACCCCGGCCGGAGGTGTGCCGGGGGTGGAGGCCGCCCTCCAGGCGGAGCCGAACGAAGGGAGCCGACGGGGGTCGCTCTCACCTCCCGTCGCCGTCCTCATCGCCGCGCTCGTCCTGCTCGCTCTCGCGATCGGTCCCCGTTCCGAGCGCGCGACCGTCGATGACGAGGAGGCGCTCCGCGCAATCCTCGACCTGCCTCTCCTCGGGTGCAGCCCTCGTGCGGCGGGCGCGTCGGGCGCGTTGGGCGCGGACCCACGCTTCCCGGACGAGAGTTGCGCGCGGGAGCTGCAGGAGCGGTTCCACGCGGTCGCGGCTCTCCTGCGCGCCGCGTCGGAGGAGACCACCTTGCGCTCCATCGCGGTGACGAGCGCGATCGACGGAGAAGGGAAGTCGACGGTGGCGATCCACCTCGCCCTCGCGCTCGCGCGCGGAGGGAGCCGCGTGGTCCTCGTCGACGGAGACCTGCGCCGGGGGCGCCTCCATGAGTTCCTCGGGATGGCGAACGGGATTGGCGTGTCGACTCTCCTCGGAGGAGAGGAGGGGGAGCCGCGTCTGATCGAGGGAGTCCTCACCGATGGAGATGCGGACGGGACGCCCCTCGGCACCGGCGCGGCGGTCCAGCGGAGCCCGTTCCCCGACCTCGACCTCGTCGCGAGCGGACCCCGGACCCGGGATCCGATCGAGCTCCTCGGATCGGCGCGGCTGCGAGCGCGGATCGCGGACCTTGAGGAGCGCTACGACTTCGTCATCCTCGACACCCCGCCGCTGAACGAGGGCGCGGACGCCCTCACCGGTACGACCGCCACCGACGGCACGCTCCTCGTCGTCGGCGCCGGGAAGGTCCGGGAGAGCGAGCTCCGCGCGGCGGAGCAGCTCCTGGCGAACGCCCGGGCGAACCTCTTCGGGATGCTCCTGAACCGCGCTCCCCGCAGCCGGAGTCCGGAGCGCTCGGCGCGCCGCGCGCCCGCTCCCCCGGGCTCCCCGATCTCCGGCTGAGACGGCGCCCGCATCCCCCTCGGTGGCGCGCTCCGCGCCCTTCCTTCGATTGTCACCGGCGAGGTCGGCGGCTACGATTCCCCCCGCCACGAGGCCCCGGGGCGATTAGCTCAGTTGGTAGAGCGCCACCCTTACAAGGTGGATGTCGCAGGTTCGAGCCCTGCATCGCCCATTCCTCGGATCGCGCACCTTCCAACTCTCCCCCCCTCGTTCCCGGTCGATCTCTGTCACGGTCCGACGGGGCGGTCCAGGGCATGAGGCCCGTCTGTGGGCGTGCCGTGCGGACCTCGAGCGTCGGTCGTGCACACGCCGGACGGGAGACCACGCGACAAGGTGGGGGAGCAGGAGAAGACTGGACCCAGGGGATCCGGGATGCAGGAACCCCGAGATGAAGAAGAGCCCCGTCGCTCCTCGGAGTGACGGGGCTCTTCGTTTCGGCCGCTCGGGAGCGGGGGGCGTGCCGAGGATCTCTGACTGGCGAGGACGACGGGACTCGAACCCGCAACCACCGGATCGACAGTCCGGGACTCTAACCAATTGAGCTACGTCCCCGTTAGCCAGGGATCCTTCGGCGGTGGACGGCCCTCCGAGGAGGGGCTCCTTCACGAGCGCAAGCTCGTCTTCGGAGACTACCATCCTTCTTCGGCTCCGCGCACGCGGGGGCGCAGCGATTCCGAAGAGCCGAGAGAATATCCCGCGGCATCGATCTGTCAAGCGGCGGAAACGGCCGCATTCCCGGAATCGAAGGGCGACCTCGGCGAGGCGGGGGGAGCGGTCGCTTTCCACTCCCCGTGGGGTGGAGGTTCCCATAAACTCGGACCGCGAGGGGCGTCGCCCCCCGCTTCGCCCCTCCCTCCGCGCTGGCCCCGGGCCGGGAAGGCACGCCCCCATGACCGATCCGATCCCCCCCGAGCTCCTCGGCGCCTACGAGGAGACCTGGGTCGAGGTCGAGCTCGACGAGGGGCGCTTCACCTTCGCGCCGGTGCGGGAGGGGGCCCCCCGGATGCTCCCGACGGTGCTCTCCCCTCACGGGTTCGTGATCACCGCGTGCAACCCGTTCTCCCAGCGCCTCGACGAAGACGAGAACGAGCGCCGCAACGGGGAGCTCGAGGCGCGGATGCGCGAGGAGGGGTGGAGCATCTTCCCCGCCCTCGGGCGGGACGCGGAGGGGGAGTGGCGGGAGCCGAGCTTCGCCGTGGTCGCGCCGCCGGTGCTCCCGCTCCTGAAGCTCGCCCGAGAGTACGAGCAGAACTCCGTCTTCGAGTGGGGACCGGGGATCTGGCGAGTCGTCGTGATCTGAAGTCCTTCGTCGGGGGCTCGGCGGGAAGCGGGGCCCTCGTGATGCCCCGGCGAACGCCGCTCATGCCGCCGTCGTCGCGCCATCGATGCGAACCTGAACCGGAACGAGGTCCACCGTGCCCCTGGCCGTCTGCAGCTGGTCCCTGACCCCCGACTCTCCCGCCACCCTCGTTGAGCGGATCACCGCCACGGGGCTCCCCGCCGTCCAGCTCGCCCTCGATCCGTTGCGGGGGGACTGGGACCCGGTCGAGACCGACCAGCGCCTCACCGACGCCGGGATCGAGCTCGTCAGCGGGATGATGGCGATGGCGGGGGAGGACTACTCCACCCTGGAGGCGATCGCGGTCACCGGCGGGGTCCGCCCCGACGGGACCTGGGCGGAGAACCGCCGGGCCGCGCAGCAGAACGCGCGACTCGCGGCGCAGCTCGGGCTCCCCCTCGTCACCTTCCACGCCGGCTTCATCCCCCACGACGAGGGGGCGGAGCGCACCACCATGCTCGGACGCCTGCGGGAGATGGTCGACATCTTCGCGGCGGAGGGAGTTCGGGTCGCCTTCGAGACGGGGCAGGAGACCGCGGGCACGCTCCTCGCGGCCCTGGACGCCCTCGACCGACCGGAAGCCGGGGTGAACTTCGACCCGGCGAACATGATCCTCTACGGGATGGGGGACCCGATCGATGCGGTCGGCGCCCTCGCGGCGCGGATCGCGCAGGTCCACATCAAGGACGCGACTGCCACCGCGGTCCCCGGCACCTGGGGGGCGGAGGTCCCGGTCGGAGAGGGGGAGGTGGAGTGGCCGCGCTTCCTCGCGGCGGTCCGCGCCCTCGACCGTGAGGTCGACCTCGTCGTCGAGCGGGAGGCGGGGGAGCGCCGCGTCGAGGACATCCGAACCGCGCGCACCGTGGTCGAGAGCACCCTCGCCTCGCTCGAGGAGGAGGCCCGATGAGCTCCGCCCCGATCCGCGTCGGCGTCATCGGTCTCGGGTTCATGGGCGGGGTCCACCTCGGCACGCTGCGGAGTCTCGCGGCGGCGGGGGAGCCGGGGCGCACCGTCGCGGTCTGGTCCCTCCACCCCGTCGATCCCACGGGGGCCGGCGTGGAGGGGAACATCACGAGCACGGAGGGGGAGCCCCTCTTCGACCCCGCGGAGGTGCGGGTCCACGACGATCTCGACGCACTCCTCGCAGACGAGGGGATCGACGCCGTCAGCATCTGCACCCCGACCGACAGCCACGCGGAGCTCGTCACCCGGGCCGCGGCGGCGGGGAAGCACATCCTCATCGAGAAGCCGGTCTGCCTGCGGGCGGAGGAGGTGGAGTCCCTCGCGGCTACGGTGGCGGAGCACGGGGTGACGGTGATGCCCGCCATGTGCATGCGCTTCTGGCCCGGATGGGAGTGGCTGCGCGAACGGGTGCGCGATGGCGCCCTCGGCCCCCTGCACGCCCTCGCCTGCACGCGGGTGGGGGCGCCCCCGGGGTGGTCCGCGGACTTCTACCTCGACCCCGCCCGCTCCGGGAACGCGATCGTCGACCTCCACATCCACGATGTGGACTTCATTCGCTGGGCGCTGGGGGAGCCGACCGGGGTCACCGCCAGCGGCTCCGAGCGGCACCTCCTCACCCGCTACCGGTACGAAGGCGGACCGGCCCTCGTCACGGCGGAGGGGGGGTGGCTCCCCTCCGCCGCGGCCCCCTTCCGGATGGAGTACCGCGCGGTCTTCGAGGGGGGGGTGGCGGAGTTCTCCCTGGAGACCGATCCGATCCTCCGGCTCCACACCCCGTCCGGGGTCGAGCACCCCGCGCTGCCGGCGGGAGACGGGTACGCGGGGGAGATCGCCCATTGGCTGCGGGCCCTCGCCGCCGGCCGCGCCCCGGAGCCCACCCTCGCGGAGGCGGCCGCGGTGATGCGCCTCATCGAGGCGGAGCGGGAGAGCCTCCGGTGCGGGGGAGAGGTGCTCCTCCGGCCTTGATCGCCCGGGGGCGGCGCGGGCCGCCCCTGTTCTCCGTGGCGGGTTTCCGCTACTTTTTCGACTCGTCCGGGGGGGCGCTCCGCTGGGGTCCTCCCCGCTCGCGCGCGGGCATCGGGAACGAGCGCCCCCGCATCCCCCTCACCCCGCAACTCGACCGCACCGCGCTCCGCCGGGGCGAGGTGAGGCGATGGGAGGCCGCTTGAGCGATGTGACGACCAGTGATGGGACACCCCCAAGCTCCGGTGCCCCGCCCCTCTCCTCCGGGCTGAACGCGCAGCTCTCGGGGATGATGTTCCTCCAGTACGCGATCTGGGGGTCCTGGCTGCCGATCCTCTACCCGTTCCTCATGGGGCACCGCGGCTTCTCCCTCGACCAGACCGGCACGATCCTCGCCGCCGGCGCGGTGGGGGCGATCGTAGGACCGTTCGTGGCGGGGCAGATCGCCGACCGCTACTTCCACACCGAGCGCTTCCTCGCGATCAGCCATCTCCTCGGCGCGGTCGTCGTCTGGTTCCTCGCGAGCACCGCCGAGTACCAGACCTTCCTGATCCTCTCGCTGCTCTACGGGGTGATCTACGCTCCGACCCTCGCCTTGACGAACTCCCTCGCCTTCCATCACCTCCCCGACCGGGACCGGGACTTCGGCCGGATCCGGGTCTGGGGGACGATCGGCTGGATCGCTGTGGGGATCGGGGTCGGGCACTATCTCGGGGGGCTCGCCATCCCCGAGGGTTCGACGGCCGAGGCGGTCCAAAACGCGGGGCGGGCGACCGCCTTCCAGTTGAGCGCGATCCTCGGCGTCGTCATGGCGGTCTACTGCCTCTTCCTCCCGAAGACGCCCCCGTCCGCCTCTTCGGCCGCGAAGAACGCCTCCTTCGAGGCGCTCGGCGAGGTGAAGCGCCAGCCGCTCCTGACCCTCTTTCTCCTCGCGGTGCCGATCAGCATGATCCACCAGTTCTACTTCGTGCACACCTCGCAGTTCCTCACCCAGCTGCAGAACCGCGTGAGCGAGGCGGAGGGGTTCGCGAACTCGATCAACAAGATCCTCGGGGTCGGGGGGGGCGGCCTGATGACGATCGGTCAGATGACCGAGATCCTCGTCCTCGCGATGATGCCGCTCCTCACCCGGAAGTTCTCCCGCAAGGCGCTCCTCGCCATCGGGATCCTCGCCTACGCCGGGCGGATGGCGATCTTCGCCCACTCCGAGTCGATGCTCCCGATCCTCTTCGGAGTCGGGCTCCACGGCCTCTGCTTCGGGTGCTTCATCTTCGTCGCCTTCATGGTGGTCGACGAGGAGACGACCGCGGATGTGCGGGCGAGCGCCCAGAACCTCTTCAACCTGGTGATCGTGGGGATCGGGATCATCGTCGGCAGCTGGTTCGCGACGAGCGTCGTCGGGAGCTACGCCACCGTCGACGGGGTGACCGACTACACGAAGCTCTTCTCGGTTCCGCTCTACATGTCCCTCGCCTGCCTCGCCGGGCTGCTCCTCTTCTACCGACGGGGGAGTGAGCAGGCGGTCGCGGTCCGGGGAGGTGCCGCGTGAGCGGCGACCGCAGCATCGACCGTCGGGCGTTCATCGGCTCGGGGCTCGCCCTCGGGGCGACCGCCGCCTTCGCCCCGCAGCTGCTGCGGGGGGCGGGGCCGGAGCCGAAGCGCCTCTACCGCATCTCCCTCGCCCAGTGGTCCCTGCACCGGACGCTGCGCTCCGGGGAGATGGACACCCCCGGCTTCGTCCGCAGCGCGCGGGAGGTGTACGGGATCGAGGCGGTGGAGTACGTGAACTCCTTCTTCCGGGAGCAGGTGGCCGACGAGAAGTACCTCGCGGCGCTCCGCTCCACCTGCGAAGATCAGGGGGTCCGCAGTCTGCTCATCATGTGCGACGGCCTCGGTCGACTGGGGGACCCCGACGAGGGGGCCCGCACGAAGGCGATCGAGAACCACCGCCCCTGGCTCGCGGCGGCCCAGGCGCTCGGGTGTCACTCGATCCGGGTGAACGCCGCGAGCGCGGGGACCCGGGAGGAGCAGGTCGGGCGGGCCGCGGATGGCCTCCGCCGCCTCACCGAGCTCGGCGACACCTTCGGGCTGAACGTGATCGTCGAGAACCACGGGGGGCTCTCCTCGGATGGCTCCTGGCTCGCGGAGGTGATGCGGACCGTCGACCACCCGCGCTGCGGGACGCTCCCGGACTTCGGGAACTTCCATCTCGGCGGAGGGGAGTGGTACGACCGCTACCGGGGGATCGAGGAGCTGATGCCGTTCGCCAAGGCGGTCAGCGCCAAGTCCCACGCCTTCGACGAGGATGGCGATGAGACGAAGACCGACTATCGCAGGATGATGCGCCTCGTGCTCGCCGCGGGCTACCGCGGCTGGGTCGGGATCGAGTTCGAGGGCGGAGGGATCTCCGAGATGGAGGGGATCATCCGCACGAAGAAGCTGCTCGAGAAGGTCCACCGCGAGCTCCTGGTGAGCCGGGAGTTCGAGGGGGGACCGTTGAAGAATCCGAAGTCCGGTGGAGGGTCGACCCCGAGCCCCACCGGCGGGAAGGGATCGTGACATGAACCAGCCCGAGAACCCTCGCACGCCGGAGCCGGGAGGCAGCCCCTCCCGCCGTGACTTCCTCGTCCGCTCCGGAGCGGCCGCCGCGGGCGCCGCTCTCTTCGGCTCCCTCCCGGGAGACTCCCTCTTCGCGAACGAGGCCCCGATCGGCGCCGCCTCCAATCGGACCCCGGTGGGCGAGGATGGCGTGGTTCGCATCGGCGTGATCGGCCCCGGTGGCATGGGCACCGGCCACGTCCGCTCCTTCCTCAGCATGGCGAAGCAGGGGCAGCAGCAGGTGCGGATCGTCGCGATCGCCGAGGTTGAGCAGACCCGCCGGGAGACCGCGAAGCGGATCTGTGACGAGGCGCAGGGAGCGGACAGCTGCACCGCCTACGTCGACTACACCGAGATGCTCGCGCGCCCGGACATCCACGGCGTGCTCGTCGCCAGCCCCGAGCACTGGCACGCGAAGATGGCGGAGGACGCGATCCTCGCCGGCAAGGATGTCTACGTCGAGAAGCCGATGACCCTTCGCCTCCCCGAGGCGGTGCGCCTGCGTCGGGTGATGCAGGCGAACCCGGACATGCTCCTGCAGGTCGGCACCCAGAAGATGCAGCTCCCGAAGTTCCAGGCCGCGCAGAAGATGATCGCGGACGGGAAGATCGGGAAGCCGGTCTTCAGCCAGACGAGCTACTGCCGCAACTCCCGCAACGGGGAGTGGCTCTACTACGCGATCCAGGACTACTGGAAGCCGGGCGAGAACCTCGACTGGGAGCGCTGGTGCGGCCCGCTCGGCGAGCGCGCGTGGGATCCCCACGTCTACGCCCGCTGGCGCCGCTACAAGGACTACTCGACCGGGATCGTGGGCGATCTCCTCGTGCACCAGATCACCCCGCTGATGATGGCGCTCGATCAGGGCTGGCCGACCCGCGTCCAGGCGATCGGCGGCCACTACATCGACAAGGCGATGGAGAACCACGACCAGGTGAACATCGAGGTCCAGTTCGAGAAGGGGCACACCATGATCGTGGCGGGCTCCACCTGCAACGAGCAGGGCCTCGAGACGATGATCCGCGGTCACGAGGGGAACATCTTCCTCAACGGCGCCCACTGCGAGATGCGGCCGGAGCGCCTCTTCGCCGACGAGATCGACGAGGAGACGGTCGAGTGCCCGAACATCGGGAACGACCAGGATGCCCACCGCCGCGACTGGCTCGACTGCATCCGCTCCCGCCGGAAGCCGCTCGCCGACGTCGAGCTCGGGACCCAGGTGATGGTCGTCGTCGACCTCGCCACCCGCTCGATGTGGGAGGGCAAGGCGTTCACCTTCGATCCGAAGACGATGCGCGGCTCCGCGGTCTGAGGAGGGACACCGATCCGGTGACCCACCTCCCCGGCTTCGAACGACTCGCGATCCATGCGATGGGGACCCGCTTCGAGGCGGCCCTCTCCGGTGCCTCCCCCGCCGACCTCCGGTCGGCGGGGGAGGTGGCGTTTCAGGAGATCCTCGAGCTCCACGCGCGGTGGAGCGCCTTCGATCCGGGGAGCCTGCTCACCCGGGTGAACCGCCTCGCGGCGGGGCGCGCCGTCCCGATCGACGGGGAGACCTTCGAGGTCCTCGCCCTCGCCCGATCCCTGTGGGAGGCGACCGACGGGACCTTCGACCCCACGACCGGCGCGGCGATGCGGACCCATGGGTTCCGCCCCTCCCGTCCCGACACCGATCCGGGAGCTTCCGCCCGCGCGTCGGCGGATGCGCCGCTCCCGGGGATGGGGGCGGTGGAGCTCGATCCGGGCGCCGGGACGGTGCGCTTCCTCGATCCCCGGGTCGAGCTCGACCTCGGCGCGCTCGCGAAGGGGGTGGCCCTCGACCGGGCGGGGGAGTCCCTCCGGGAGTCGGGGGTCCCCTGCGCCCTGATCCACGGGGGGACGAGCGGCGTCCTCGCCATCGGGACGCCTCCGGACTCGGACGGCTGGCCGATCGCCCTCGACCGCGAGGGGCGGATCCCCTCGGTCCGACTGCGGGATGCGGCGCTCGGCGTCTCCGCCGGCCACGGCCGGGGCGCGGCGATCGGAGGCGGGGGACATGTCCTCGACCCCCGGACGGGGAGGCCGGGGAGCGTGGACCGCTTCGCGGCGGTGGTGGGGGACTCGGCGGCGGTGGCGGACGCGTGGGCGACCGCGTGGGTGGTGCGCGCGCTGCCATCCCGCACCCCGGAGAGCCTCTCCGTCCTCGCCGGGCTCACCGATGGGGAGACTCCCACCGAGGTGACCCATCGCTCCGACCCGCGGGGGGCGTTCTCCCCGCCCCCGCGCTGAGCCTCCGCGCTCTCTCCTCGCGGGGCGCCCCCCGACGGGTGCTCCTCAAACGGTCTCCGGTCGACTATCCTGCTTCCTTCCCTCGCCGCGCGATTCTCGCCCGGCGGGAGCCAATCGAGGTCCAGCCCTGGGAGCACCCATGTCCCCCGAGACCGATCGTCGCACCTTCCTCGCCCACTCGGCGGGCGCCCTCGCCGCGATGGCGCTCGTCCCCGACCTCTCCCTGCTCGCCCGGGAGCCGCTCGCCCCGCACACCACCGCGCTGGTGGGGGTCGGCCCGTGGGGGCGGAAGATCCTCGGCGAGTTGAAGAAGATCGACGGCCTCACCGTCGGCGCGATCGCCGATGTCGATCCCTCCCGCCTGCGGGGGGGGGGGAAGCGCGTGCCGGAGGCGAAGCAGTACGACTCCATCACCGCCCTCCTCGAGGGCTCCCCCGAGGTGGAGTCCGTCATCGTCGCCACCCCCACGCACCTCCATCGGGCGGTCGTGGAGGAGGCGCTCGCCGGCGGGAAGCACGTGTACTGCGAGGCTCCCCTCGCCCACACCATCGAGGACGCCCGCGGCATCGTCGCCGCCGCCGCGAGCGCGCGGGAGAGCGGAGGTCGGGTCGTCGCCGCGGGGCTCACCGCTCGCGCGAACCCGGTCTACGACCACGCGCGCGAGTTCTTCCGCAGCGACGCGGTGCGAAAGCTCCTCTCGATGCGCTCGATCTCGATGAAGAAGACGAGCTGGCGGATCCCGAGTCCCGATCCGTCCCGCGCCGCCGCCCGCAACTGGCGCCTCGACCCCGAGCTCTCCCTCGGCCTCCCGGGGGAGTGGGGCACCCACGCCTTCGACACGGTCCACTGGTACACCGACGAGCTCCCGCTCACGGTGTCCGGGGGCGGGCGGGTGCTCGCGTGGCCCGACGGTCGCACGGTGGCGGACACGGTCGACCTGACCCTGCGCTACCCCTCGGGCGCGGCGCTGCAGTTCGAGGCATCCCTGGGGAGCTCCTACGAGTCGAGCTTCGAGGTCTTCCACGGCCTCAACGCCTCGATCCGCCTCGCGCGCACCCACGCCTGGATGTTCAAGGAGGCGGACGCCCCGACCCAGGGGTGGGAGGTCTACGCGACGCGGGAGCGCATTCACCGCGACGAGGGGATCATCCTCATCGCCAACGCGACCCAGCTCGCGTCCCAGGGGAAGCTCAAGGATGGCATCGGACTGCCGAACGACCCCCTCCATTACGCCCTGGCCGACTTCTTCCAGGGGATCGGGGAGGGGAAGGAGGTCGCCACCTCCATCGAGGAGGGGTATCGGGCGACGGTCATGGGAGTGCTGGCCCAGCGGGCGGTGACCACGGGGGAGACGATCTCCTTCGACGCGGCGCACTGGGATCACGGAGCGACGACGCAGCAGTGAGGAGGAGCGCGATGGAGCAGTGGAGCAGCGGGATGGGTGCGCATCCCGGGAGCAGCGGCGACGAGACCGACCGCAGGACCTTCCTGAAGCAGGGGGCGGCGCTCTCGACCGCGATCGCCCTCGGCCCCCTCGCCGCCGCCGCGCCGGTGCACGCGGCCGGGAGCGACACGATCCGGGTCGGTCTCATCGGCTGCGGCGGGCGCGGACGCGGCGCGGCTGAGAACTGCGTCCGCTCCTCCGAGGGGGTCGAGCTCGTGGCCATCGGGGACCTCTTCGCCGACCGCCTCGAGGATGGGCGCCGGCATCTCTCCGAGCGCCTCGGGGATGCGTGGAAGGTGACGGGGGATCGGCTCTACTCCGGCTTCGACGCCTACCGGCGGATCTGCGCGCTCGACGATGTCGACCTCGTCATCCTCACCACGCCGCCGGTCTTCCGCCCGATCCACTTCGAGGAGGCGATCGCCCGCGGCAAGCATGTCTTCATGGAGAAGCCGGTCGCGGTCGATCCGACCGGGGTCCGGCAGGTGATCGAGGCGAGCCGGCTCGCGAAGCGGAAGCGGCTCGCGGTGGTGGCGGGGACCCAGCGACGCCATCAGGCCTCGTATCTCGCGACCATGGAGCGGATCCACGATGGCGCGATCGGTGAGCTGGTCGGCGGCTTCTGCTACTGGAATCAGGGCGGACTCTGGGTGCACGACCGCAAGGCGGAGTACAGCGACATCGAGTGGCAGCTCCGGAACTGGCTCTACTTCACCTGGACCAGCGGCGATCACATCGTCGAGCAGCATGTCCACAACATCGATGTGATGAACTGGGCCTTCGGCGGCCCGCCGACGAAGGCGATGGGGATGGGCGGGCGACAGGTCCGCACCGAGGAGAAGTACGGGAACATCTTCGACCACTTCGCGATCGAGTACGAGTACGGCGACGGCGTCCGCGTCACGAGCCAGTGCCGGCAGATCGATGGTTGCGCGGGCCGGGTCGGCGAGCAGCTCGTCGGCACGAAGGGGACCTCCGACGCCCATCGGACGATCAGCGGCGAGGGTCGCTGGCGCTTCGAGGGGCAGGAGCGGAACCCCTACGAGCAGGAGCACGCCGATCTCATCGCGAGCATTCGAGGGAACGAGCCCCTCGCCGAGGGGGAGCGGATCGCCGAGAGCACCCTGACCGCGATCATGGGGCGGATGAGCGCCTACACCGGGAAGACGATCACCTGGGAGCAGGCCCTCGAGTCGAACCTCGACCTTCTGCCGAAGAGCTGGGCGTTCGGCCCGAACCCGGTGGCCGAGGTCGCGGTGCCGGGGCGGACGCCCCTCCTCTGACCTCGGCTCGGCGGCTCCCCGGCGGCTCCTCGGCAGAGCGCGGAAGCCCGATCACCCCCGACGAGCCCCCCGGTGCGGCGACGCCCCGGGGGGCGCGTCGCATCCCCGACGGGTCACTCGCCTTCGATCCAGACCCGATAGCCGGGGCGTCCGCGGATCCCCGCCGCGAGGTCGGGGCGGACCGAGAGCGCCGTCGCCCAGGCGTCCGCCCGGGCGGCATCGGGAGCGAGCACGGTGAGCTGCGGGGCATCGCGCAGGGGCTGTCGCGAGTTCGGATCGACGATGTGGGAGAGCCGGACCCCGTCGACATCGAGCCCCTGCTCCCGGTCTCCGCTCGTCGCGATCCCGCAGCGGGCGATCGTCACTCGGACCTCTTCCTCTCCAGCGCCGCGATCGAGTCCGATCACCCAGCCGTCTCGACCGGGGGGAGGCTCCCCGCAGGCGATGTCCCCCCCCACATCGACGAGCGCGGCGGGACAGCCGCGGGCGCGGAGGACGCGCAGCGCCGCATCCGCCGCGAGCCCCTTGCCGATCCCGCCGAAGTCGAAGCGCACCCCGGGCGCGCGGACGCGCAGCCTTCCCCGACCCCGGTCGAGGTCGATGAGGGTGAGCCCCGTGGCGCTACGGAGGCTCGCGATCTCCTGTTCGGAGAGGGGCGCCCCCGCCGCCCGGGCCTCGCGCCACCGCCGGGTGACGGCCCCCAGGGTGGGATCGCAGACGAGGCTCGTCTCCGTGGCGAGGCGCACGGCGATGGTCCACGCCTCCAGCATCGCGGGGGAGAGCTCGGTCCAGACGCCGACCTGCAGGCGCTCCTCGAGCCGGCGCAGCTCGCTCGTCTCGTCGTAGTCGCTGAGGAGCCGCTCGAGGCGGGCGATCTCCTCGAACGCGGCGCGGGCCGCGGCCTCGGCGTGGGCTCGATCGGGGGTGTGGAGGACAATGCGGGCGTGAACCCCCATGGCCGGGCGGCTATACTCATGCCGTCCCGCCTCCTGCGCGACTTGCACCGGAGCGACGGGCACCCCCTCCCGGCCGCCCTCGGGGGCCCCCGCGCAGCCGCTCCCCGACAGGAGGAGCAGCGCGAGCGCGGCGCGTCGGAGACGGGGGGACGCGGGTCGACCGGGACCGGGTCGCCGCGGGCACGGATCCTGTGAGAGGGTGATCACTTGTCGACTCCTTGGCTCCGCTCCCTGGTCGCGCTGCTGCTCCCCCTGCTGCTCCTCTCCTCCCCGCCCCTCGCGGGGCGCCTCGCCGCGGATGGCGGTGCGGACGATGGGGCGCAGGTCGGGAACGCGGGGGAGGCCGCGCGGGAGGCCTACTCCGAGCAGATCCCCGGCACCGGGGTCTCCCTTCGCATGGTGCCGATCCCTCCGGCCGAAGGAAAGCCCGGCTTCTGGATGTCGGAGTGCGAGATCACCTGGGATGCCTTCGACTTCTTCATCTTCGGCATCGATGGCGCGCGGGACCGGGAGGGGGATTCGGTCGACGCGTACACGCGCCCGAGCAAGCCCTACATCCCTCCCGATCGTGGCTTCGGTCACGAGGGCTACCCCGTGATCAGCTCGAGCTACCGCAGCGCCAAGCAGTTCTGCCGCTGGCTCTCGGCGAAGACGGGCCACACCTATCGGCTCCCCACGGTCACCGAGTGGCGGCACGCCGCCGCGGCGGGGAGTCCGGCGCGCTACCCCTTCGGCGACGACCCCGCATCCCTCGGGGAGTACGCGTGGTTCGACGGGAACGCGGACTGGACCACCCACCCCGTCCGTCAGAAGAAGCCGAACGCGTGGGGTCTCCACGACATCCTCGGCAACGCCGGGGAGTGGTGCGTCGAGGTGACCCCCGAGGGGAAGCGGAAGGTCGTGCTCTGCGGCGGGAACTTCGAGAGTCCGGCGGACGAGGTGACGATCGACGCCATCGCGCGCCCCGACGAGTCCTGGCAGGTGACCGACCCCCAGGTCCCGAAGAGCCGCTGGTGGCTCTCCGATGCTCCGTTCGCGGGGCTTCGCGTCCTTCGTGAATACCCCGCCCCCTCCGTCCCGGAGGGGAGCGAGACCCCCGATGCGGGGACCCCCGACGAGCGCTCGAGCGCTCGGGGCCCCGGCGCGGCCTCCGGTCCTTCCCCGGCGGCCGCCGGGACAACCGACAGCGGTGCCCTCGAGGCACCGGAGAAGGAGATCCGATGAACGACCCCCGACCTCACGCCGACCACCTCCGCCCCGATGAGCGCGACGCGCTCCTCTCCCGGCGGCGCTTCGTTCAGACGTCGGCGGCCCTCGCGGCGGTGCCGATCATCGGGGGCGGCGCCCTCTCCGCGACCGCGGCCGCCCAGGAGGCGACCGGCTCGACGCTCCCTCCGCTGAAGGTGGGCCTCGTGGGCTGCGGCGGGCGCGGCACCGGCGCGGCCCTGCAGGCTCTGCGCGCGGATGAGGGGGCGGTCCTTCACGCCCTCGCGGATGTCTTCGAGCCGAAGCTCGACCGCTCCCTGCGGAACATCTCGAACGGCCTCTGGCCGAAGGAGGAGGAGACCGACGACGAGGAGGAGAAGCCGGAGAAGCCGATCCACCCCCGTTGTCAGGTGACGCCGGAGCGGAAGTTCGTCGGCTTCGACGCCTACCAGCGCCTCATCGACAGCGGCGTCGATGTGGTCCTCCTCGCCACGCCTCCGGGCTTCCGCCCGTGGCACCTCACCGCGGCGATCGACGCCGGGAAGCACGTGTTCTGCGAGAAGCCGATGGCGACCGACGGCCCGGGGGTCCGCATGGTCCTCGAGGCGGCGAAGCGGGCGAAGGAGAAGTCCCTCTCGCTGATGTCCGGCTTCTGCTGGCGCTACCACCACGCCAAGCGCGCCACCATGGCGGAGATCGAGAACGGGCGGATCGGCGACCTGCGCACGATCTACACGACCTACAACACCGGCCCCCTCGGTCGCCACGACCGGAAGCCGGAGTGGAGCGACTGGGAGTTCCAGCTCCGCAACTGGCAGCACTTCGATCACCTCAGCGGCGACCACCTCGTCGAGCAGGCGGTCCACTCCCTCGACAAGATGATGTGGGTCGCGTGGGTGATGAACGGCGAGGTCCCCGACCGGGTCACCGGAGTCGGGGGGCGGATCGCCCGCGAAGGGGAGAGCTCCGGGAACATCTACGACCACTTCGCGCTCACCTACGAGTTCCCCTCCGGGGTCCGGGGCTTCCACATGTCCCGTCAGATCCCGAATTGCGCGAACGACAACTCGGATCTCTTCATCGGGGCCTTCGGTCAGGCGTACATGGACTGGAACCGCCACGAGATCACGGGCGGCTCCAACCAGTGGCGCTACGACGGCCGGGGCAAGGACATGTACCAGCAGGAGCACGATGAGCTCTTCGCCGCGATCCGCTCCGGGAAGCCGCACAACGACGGCGAGTGGATGGCGAACTCGACCCTCTGCGCGATCATGGGGCGCATGGCCGCCTACTCCGGCCGCGTCATCACCTGGCAGGAGGCCCTCGAGTCGGAGGAGTCGATCATGCCGGGGCCGCAGGAGTGGGGTTGGCACGACTTCGCGACGAACCCGGTCCCGATCCCGGGCCGTGGAAAGGTGAGCTAGGTGGAGAACTCCGAACTCGACCGTCGTGACTTCATCAAGGTGGCCGGCGTCACCGCCGGTGCCCTCGCCGCGACGGGAGTCCTCACCGGCGACCTCCTCGCCGGGAGCGGTGAGGTCCGCGCACCGATCCGCAAGGCGGTGAAGATCGGCATGGTGGGGGAGGGGGAGACCCTCCTCGACAAGTTCCGGCTGGTGAAGGAGCTCGGCTTCGACGGCATCGAGCTCGACTCCCCGAACGGTCTCTCCCTCGAGGAGGTGATCGCGGCGCGGGATGAGAGCGGCCTGCCGATCCACGGCGTGGTCGACTCGGTCCACTGGGGCAAGCCCCTCTCCCATCCGGATGCGAAGGTGCGGGACGAGGGGCGGGCCGGTCTCGAGACCGCGCTGCGCGATGCGAAGGCCTACGGCGCCTCCAGCGTCCTCCTCGTCCCGGCGGTGGTGAACCGCGACATCTCCTATGCGGATGCGTACCGCCGCTCGCAGGAGGAGATCCGCAAGGTCCTCCCCCTCGCGGAGGAGCTCGGCATCAAGATCGCCTTCGAGAACGTCTGGAACGGCTTCCTGCTCTCGCCCCTCGAGGCGGCGCGCTACGTGGACGAATTCGAGAGTGCGTCGGTGGGATGGTACTTCGATGTCGGCAACATCGTGAACTTCGGCTGGCCCCACCACTGGATCGAGGTCCTCGGCCCCCGGATCCTCAAGCTCGACATCAAGGAGTTCAGCCGCAAGCGTCGGAACGACGAGGGGCTCTGGAAGGGGTTCGGGGTCGAGATCGGCGATGGGGACTGCGACTGGCCGCAGGTCCGCGCCGCGCTGGATGCCATCGGCTTCGCGGGGTGGGCCACCGCCGAAGTGGGCGGCGGCAAGCGTGACCGCCTCGCCGACATCGCCGCCCGGATGGACCGTGTCCTGAATCCCCCTTCCCAGTCCTGAACCGACGGCGCGCCGCTCTCCCTTCGTCCTCGGTCACGGGGACGGAGGAAGGGTGCGCTCCGCGGAGCCTGCATCTCCGAGCGGCCGCCGCCCGTCCCCGCCTCCCCGGTCCCTCGTCGCGCGACACTCGGCGTCTGGACGCCTCCCGTTCCGGAGGCGAGGGGCGGTTTCGCTGACAGGGTCGGAGCGAGGCGGTACCTTCCCTTCCATCCCGGGCCCGCATCCCCGGCCCGGGCGCACCTCCGGAGGAAAGGGCCGGCATGGTCTCCCTCACCGAGCTCGCGGTGGTCTTCGTCCTGTTCACCGAGGCCGGCTTCCCGACCGCCGGGATCGATGGCGGCGGGGCTCCCTTCCCCTTCGCGCCGGCGGGCGCCCAGTTGGTGAGCGCGGAGAGCGCCGACGCGCTGGCGGAGGCGCTGACCCCGGGGCGGGTCCTGGTGTGGCGCCACGGGGGCGCATTCCCCGCCGAGGCGTGGCCGGCGATCGAGGCGTTCCTCGCCGACGGTGGGTCCCTCCTCCATCTCGGTGGCCCCATCTTCGAGAACCCGGTCGCTGGTCCTCCCGGGGCGCGAGAGCTCGGTCCCCGCCGCATCTCCGTCCCTCGGCATCTCGGCCTCAAGCCCGGGGGGGTCCTCCCGGTCGGGGGGGCCTCCCTGCGGACGGTCGTCGGTCGGGTGGGAGAGGAAGACCCCCCGGAGCGCGGAGAGGAGGTCGCGCTCCTTCCCCCGGGGGCGAAGGTCCACCTCCTCGAGCCGCGGTTCAGCTCCCGGAAGATCCGCCCGGACGAAGAGGGCTCTCCCGGCGTCCGGGAGGCGGTCCTCCGCCCGATCCACCACATCCACCGGCCCTCGGAAGAGCCGCGCTTCCCGGCCGCGGCGGGAGCGGTCGCGATCGATCGACTGCGCGAGCGATACGCGGGCGGCCGCTGGGTCCTCCGGCTCCTCGAGCACCCGCCGACGGAGGCGGAGCTCGGCGCGCTGCTCCCGATCGCGGCGGAGCGCCCGCTGGAACTCACCCTCGACGCGGTCCCCGGCTCGATCCACGAGAACGAGGTCCCCTCCTTCCGGGTGCAGCTCTTCCGACCGGGAGGAAGCGGGGACCCCCCTGCGGTCCCGGTCCGACTCTCGGTCCGACGGCCGGGCGAGGCCTGGGCGGTCGCGTCGACCCTCGAGTTTCCGCCGACCCGGGACGCGGTCCGAACATTCAGCCTCCCGGCCTCCGCCCCCGGGCTGATCTTCGCCCGGGTCGAGGCGGAGGGGATCGGCTGGGGGGGGCGGGCGACCGGCGGCGTCTGGGTCTTCGACCCCGAGCTCTTCGCGTCGGGAGATTCGATCCGGGCGGAGGGGGAGCTGATCGTCGCCGGGGGCGAGGCGGAGGTGGGGATCGGGACGACCGTGATGTCCCGCTCGGTCCATCGGGAGTTCCTCGATCGCCCGAACCCCGCCGAGTGGGATGACACCTTCCGCGAGCTCTCCGCCCTCGGCGTGCGCTGGATCCGCACCGGGATCTGGAGCGGGTGGGCGGACATCATGCCGGAGCTGCGCGAGGATCGGGAAGAGTGGCTGCGCGCCCTCGAGGCCTTCTACCTGACGGCGCGGCGCCATGACATTGGCGTGATCTTCACCTTCTTCGCCTTCGTCCCGCCGCCCCTCGAGGGGAGCAGCCCCTACTTCCAGCGTCAGGACCTCGCGCGACAGTCGGTCTGGCTCCGTCGCGTCGCCGCGCGGTTCGCGCCCGCGAAGGGGATCATCTGGGATCTCATCAACGAGCCCTCCTTCAGTGATCCCGAGCGCCTCTGGCTCTGCCGACCGACGCGGACCCGGGAGGAGCGGGAGCAGTTCCTCCGCTATCTCGCCGAGACCTTCGAGCCGGAGGGCCCCCGGACGTGGGAGGATGTCGTCCGGGAGCGCTGGCGGCTCCGCCCCGATGAGCGGATCGGGCTCCCCGAGGATGGCGACTTCGACGACCGCATCGTCTTCGAGGACCACCGCCCCCTGCGGGCGCGCGACTACATCCGCTTCGCCTCGATCCACTTCGGCCGCTGGGCCGAATTCCTGCGCCGCGCCCTGCGGGAGGGGGGATCGGATGCGCTCGTGACCGTCGGCCAGGATGAGGGGGGCGTGAACGATCGACCCTCTCCGCACTTCCATCGAGATGCGGTCGACTTCGTCTCGATGCACACCTGGTGGTACGACGACGCCCAGCTCTGGGACATCGCGATGGCGCGGGTGCCGGGGAAGCCGTGCTGGGTCACGGAGACCCTGCTGATGCGTCGGGAGGAGCTCTCCGGGGAGATCTTCCGCACCCCGGAGCAGCGCCGCGCGATCTTCGCCCGCAAGCTCGCGCTCCCCTTCGCGGGCGGCGCGACGCAGGTGCTCAGCTGGGCCTACGATGTGAATCCCTACATGGACTCCGACAACGAGGTCTCCATCGGGCTGCGTCGGGTCGACGGCTCCTACACCGGAGAGCACGCGGTCTTCCGCTCCTTCGCGCGCGCGTTCGCCTCGCGGCGCGGGAGCTTCGCCCCGCCGGCGCGCGCGGATGTCTCGATCCTCCTCCCGACCCATGACCATCGCTCGCCCCGGGACATCATCCGGGAGGGGAGCCAGCGCCTCGTGAACATCCTCGTCTCCCTCGGACACCGGGTGCGGATCGTCCACGAGGAGCTCGCGCGGGAGGACCTGGGCGGGGAGCAGATCGTGATCCTGCCGAGCTGTCGCGGGCTCCTCCAGGACGCGTGGGATGCCCTCCGCGAGCGGAAGGCCGGGTCGTCCCCGCCCCGGGTCATCTCGAGCGGCTGGTTCGAGCGTGACGAGGTCGCCCATCCGGCCGCGCGCCTCGGGCTGCCGCCCCGTCCCCTCGCGCCGACGGAGTGGGCGGGGGAGCTCCCGCTCTCCTTCCCGCTCGCGGCGACGCAGTCGGTCCACGCAGCGTCCATGGGGGAGGGGGTCGCGGCGGGCCCCCTCGGCTGGAGCGAGCGCGAGGCCGGGCACTGGCATCATCCGCTCCCCATCGACCTCGCCCGGGACGACGGCGGGGTCCGAGCGCTCTATCGCGCGGTGGTCGGTGCTCCGGATCCGTGCGACCCGGGCCTCTTCGTGGTCCCGATCCCGCGGAATCGCGGGCACGGCTGGGTCGTGGTGAACCAGAGCGGGCGGCCGACCGAGGTCGGGCGCGATCCGGATGGACCCGGACCGCTCCCCCCGGTCCGCATCACGATCGAGGCGGAGGGGGCGGGCGTGGTCTGGCGCGAGCCGGACGGGGCGCTCGAGAGCTGTGGTCAGGGAGTGCGGATCGCGCAGCCGTGAGTCTCGGCCCCGGCGGGGGTCGCAGTGAGCGAGAGAAGGGGAAGCCATGACCGATCACCACCGCGTTCGCTCCGGCCGAGAAAGGCCGAGCCGTCGGATGCGGGGAGCCCGCTCCTCGGACCCGCTCCTGCTCCCACGGGTTGCGCTCATCCTCCTGCTGCTGCTCGCGGGGGCGGGAGCAGCCGCCGCGGATGAGGATGAGGAGGCGGCCTTCCCCTTCGAGGCGGCGCCGACCGATCTGATTCTCCGGGGCGAGCCCGGGGACCCCACCGCCGTGGTCCGGGTCGAGATGCTCCGCGGGCTCTCCGGTCCGGGGGAGCTCATCCTCTCCGATGCGGCGGGAGCTCCGCTGCACCGGGTGGCGATCGAGGCGGAGAGCAGCGGGCGGGTGCTGCGACTGCCGGTCCCGATGCCGCCCGAGGGGGTCGCGCTCGCCTTCGAGGTCCGCCTGACCGAGGGGAGCGCGATCCATCGCCGGGAGGTGACGGTCCCGCGTCCCGATCCCGACTGGGTGCTGCACTTCATTCCGGGCTTCCACTACGACCCCGTGTGGTGGAACACCCAGGAGCACTACACCGAGACCGGGCACTACATGGACGCCCATGTGGGTCCGGGGATCGAGCTGGTGGGGGAGTACCTCGACACGCTGCGGGATGATCCCGATCTCACGGTCGCGTTCCATCAGCTGCCCTACCTGAAGAGCTTCCTCGAGGCGCGGCCGTGGCGTCGGGAGGAGCTGCTCGAGGCGGTGCGGGCGGGACGGGCCGGCATCGTCGGAGGGACCTACAACGAGCTCTCGAGCACGCTCGTCTCCGCCGAGGCGGTGGTCCGGAACGCGGCCTACGGCACCCTCTGGCAGCGAGAGGTCCTCGGCGGGAGCGGGGATGTCTTCTGGCAGTGCGATGTCTTCGGGCATGACCCGAGCTTCCCGAGCCTGATGCGCGCCTCCGGCCATCGGGCCGGGGTGTTCGGGCGGGGGCCCTTCCATCAGTGGGGCATCGATCGGGACCGCGTGAACTTCCCGAGCGAGTTCCTCTGGACCGCTCCCGATGGCAGCTCGATCCTCACCCACTACCTGACCGGGCACTACGGCTACGCCTACGCGGCGTTCGCCAGCGGCAGCAACCGCGCGCCCGATGATCGCGAGCGGACCCGCGCGATCATCGCGGGGATGTTCGAGGACCTGAAGCAGCCGACGGTGACCCATCAGGTCCTCCTCCCGATGCACACCGACTTCATCCGTCCCCTGCAGAACCTCGGGGAGATCGTGCGGGACTGGAACGAGGCCTACCTCGCCCCACGCGCGATCGTCGGAGACTCGACCCGGTTCTTCGATGCCGTGGAGGCGGAGATCGAGGAGCGAGGGATCGTCCTGCCCCGGATCACCCGGGACATGAACCCGATCTACACCGGCTGCGGCGTCTCCTTCAGCGATCTCAAGATCGCGGAGCGGGAGGTGGAGACGACGCTCCGAGAGGCCGAGGCGTTCGCCACCCTCGCGGCGATCGAGGGCGCGACCTACCCTCACCGCCTCATGGATCGAGCCTGGCGGCAGCTGCTCTTCCATGCCCACCACGATGCCGTCACGGGGTCCAGCTCCGATCAGGTCTACATCGATCTGCTCTGGGGGATCCGCGACGCGTGGGAGATCGCGACGGAGGTGCGGTTTGCCGCCCTCTGTCACCTCGCCTCACTGGTGGCGGGGGAGGGCCCGCTGCTCTGGAACCCGCTCCCCCAGCCGGTGGAGGGGAGCTGGATCGCGGACGATGTCCGGGGGGGGCGTCGCGTCGTCCATGCGGGCGCGCTCCCGCCCCTCGGGGTGCGTCGCCTCGAGGCGCTGCCGATCCCCGAGGTCGCCGCCGAGGGGAGCCCGGATCGTCCGGTGCTGGAGAACGAGCACCTCCGGGTCACCATCGACCTCGATCGAGCCGGGACGATCACGAGCATCCTCGACCTCGCCACGGGGGAGGAGCTCCTCTCCGGGCCGGCGAACACGGTCGTCCTCGTCGACGAGTATCCGGTGCTGCCGGGGCACGGGGAGGGGCCCTGGCACCTCGCGCCCACCGGGAGGGAGCGACGGGGAGACAACGGACGGGCCCGTCTGCGCAGGGACCCGGAGCATCCGTGGAGCATCGAGGTCGAGACACGGTGCTCCGAGTACGACCTGGTCCAGCGGATCGACCTGCTCCCCGGCTCCCGCCGGATCGACTGCACCACCCGGGTGGAGAGGTGGCGGGGGAGGAACCAGCTCCTGCGGGTCGAGTTCCCGTTCGACCTCCCCGGCGCCCGCCCCATCTACCAGACCCACGGAGGGGTGATCGGCCGGACCTTCTCCCGCGATGTGGACACCGCCGAGGACTCGTGGACCCTCGATCAGGTCACCGGCACCTGGGTCGGACTCGGGGCCGCGGCCACGATCACGGTCGTGCCGCCCGACCGCCCGCCCCTGCGTCGGGCGATCGGCGTCGGAGAGATCGTCGTCCCCGCCGCCGCGTCCCGCGCACGCCTCGAGGAGGCGAACGCGCTCGCGGTGGCCCTCGTCAAGCTCGGCGTGACGACCACGATCACCCGCTCCGATGCCCGCCGGTACGGGAACCTCGAGGAGGACTCCAACCTCCCCGACTTCCGACTCTTCCTCGGCGATGCGGATGAGCTCACGGCGATGGGCTCAGCGCGCGCGTTCGGACTCGACCACCACGCCCCGATCGTCTTCGTGGAGCCGCTCGGGCGGGAGAGCGAAGCGAGCATCGGCCTCGACATGCCCACCCTGTGGGTTCGGGCGGACCCTCTCTCCCTCGACTCGCTGCATCGCTCCCTCCGCGACCAGAGCACGATCCTCGTCCCCTCGGAGGCGACCCGGCTCGACGAGCGCCTCCCCTCCCTCGTCGAGCGCGGGGTGGCGATCGTGAACGAGGGGGTCGTGAGCTGCCGGGTGGAGGAGGAGGGGGTCATCGGCCTCAACCTGATGCGCAGCTGCACCTCCTGGCCCTCCGGGATCTGGATCGATCCCCCCGCCCGGGAGCATCCGGATGGTTCGCCGCTCGGCGCGATGCACGGGACTCATGAGTTCCGCTACTCGGTGATCCCCCACCGGGGAGACCATCGGGAGGCTGGGATCGCCGCCCGGGCGGAGTCGGTGCAGGCGCCTCCTCTGCGCCAGCTCTTTCGGGAGGGGAGCGGCGCGGTCCCGGACGGTCACAGCTGGCTCTCCGTTCAGCCCGCGGGCGTGATCCTGCAGGCGCTGAAGCCCCTCGGGTTCGACCTCGCACGCTGGGATGAGGCGGAGGCGGATGCCCCCCTGGGAGCCGTCGTGGTCCGGGTCTGGAACGGAACCGGGGCCCCGACGGTGGCGCGGATCCGCCCGGGGTTCGAGGTGAGTTCGGCGCTGCGAACCGACCTCCTCGAGAGCGCGGGGGTCGATCTCCCGATCACGCTCGAAGGGGGGATCGAACTGGCGATGGAGACGAACGCCTTCGCGACCCTCCTCCTGCGCCTGGCTCCGGAGGCGGGGGACGCGACCGCGGGGGCGAGGACCCCCCTCGCGAGCCCCCTCCTCGAGGACGCAATCAGCGCGCCGTGGCTGGAGAACCGGGGTGAGGGCGTGGACGGGAACGGGATCGTCTCCCTCGCCCCGGAGTCGCGGGAGCTGGTCCTCAGCGAGGGAGCCGCGGAGACGACCCTTCACATCCTGAACGGTCACCGCTCCCAGCCGATGCGGATCTCCCTGACCCCGCGGGGGCCGGAGGCGCTCGAGGTCGAGCTGCTCCCCCCGCTCGTCGAGGTCCCCGCCGGCGAGAGCGTCGCCGTCCGCCTCAGCGTCCGGGCGCGGGAGGCGTGGTCGGGGCGGGCCGCCATCGAGCTCTCCGCCGCGCTCCCCCGCGGGTCGCTCCTCGGTGCGGTCTGGGTTCGGGATGCCGCGACGCCCGCGGATGAGCCCGTCCTCGAGTGGGTCGTGGAGGAGCCGATCGCCGCGCCGCGCGGGGAGCTGAAGGCGCGGCTGCGAAACCTCACCGACGGCCCGCTGCGCGGGATCGCGGCCTGGATCACGCCACAGCCGGCCTGGGAGGCGGTCGGGCGCTGGCGGGAGGAGGTCGATCTCCTCCCCCGGGGTGAGGTGGAGCTCGTCTGCCGGATCTCCTCCCCCATCGACAGCTACGCGATTCCCCGCTTCACCGGGGCGGGGGAGATCGCCTACGGTCCTCCGATCGCGATGCTCGCGGAGCGCAGCCAGGTGATCCTCGCGTTCGAGGGGGATCGCGTCCGCATCCCGGAGAGCGGCGACGGGGTCGCGGTCCTCACCGCCCGCGCCCGGGGCGGTCTCTCGGAGTCGAGCGCCTTCGAGCTCGAGGCTCCTTCCGGCTGGAAGGTGGCGGAGATCGGTCGCTCCTTCACCGCCGGAGCGGGCGAGGGTTCGGTGCAGGAGCTGGAGATCCGCTACGCGGTGGGGGCGGAGGAGGGGCGGGGGAGCGGGGGCGTCCTCGTCGCCCGCGGAGAGGGGCGATCGCATGCCATGGTCGATGCGACGGTCGCGCCCGCCCAGCGCGCGCTCGCCGGCGGAGGAGAGGTCGTCATCGACGGGGACCTCTCCGACTGGGGTCCGGAGGAGTTCACCGAGGCGCGCGGCTCGCTGGGCGCCGTGCGGACCGCGGTCCGCTACGACACGGGCGGACTGTTCTGCGCGATGGATGTCGACGATACGAAGTTTCGACAGATCCACGCGGCGGCGACGATCTGGGAGGGGGACTCGGTGCAGATCGCCCTCACCGCCGCGCCGGGGACCGAGATGGGCTACTCGAGCTCCGACCTCGAGTTCGGGGCGGCGCTGACCCCTCAGGGACCGCTGGTCTGGTGCTGGTACGCCGGACCCGGTGGCCGCACCGGCAGGGTCGAGGAGGCGGAGGTCGCGGTGATCCCCCACGCGCAGGGGATCCGCTACGAGTTCCGCATCCCGCGCACCCGCCTCCCCGGCATCAACCTCGAGCCCGGGGGGGTGCTCGGCTTCTCCTACATCGCGAACGATGACGACGGGGAGGGCTACGCGGGGGCGACGGAGTGGACCGGGGGCATGACCGGCACGAAGGACTCCTCCCAGTTCGGGGAGCTGCTCCTCATTCCCCGCTGAGCGGCGCCGCGGCCCGGGGACCGCCGGAGCTCAGGGGACGAGCGGCCAGATCACGGGGATCAGCCAGCCGCCGAGGATCCACACGAGGAGGACGAGCGGCAGGCCGGCGCGGAAGAAGTCGCTGAACCGATATCCGCCCGCGCCGTAGACGAGGGTGTTCGTCTGGTACCCGATCGGCGTGAGGAAGCTGCAGCTCGCGCCGTACGCGACCGCGAAGATGAAGGGATAGAAGGAGACCGGCTGCCCGTCGATCTCCAGGTTTCCGGCCAGACTCAACGCCACCGGGACCATCAGGACGGCGACCGCATTGTTCGACACCACCTCCGTGAGCAGCGCGGAGAGGACGAGGATCGCGATGATCAGCCCCCGCGGCCCGAGGAAGTCGAGGTCGTGGATGATGTGGTACGCGATCCAGTTCGCGGCGCCGGTGCGATCCATCGCGAGGCCGAGGGCGAGCATCCCCGCGATGAGGACCAGCACCCGCCAGTGCACCGCCTCGTAGACCTTCCCGGCGGGGAGGCAGCCAGAGAGGATCATCGACACCGCGCCGAGGAGCGCGACCTCGGCCATCGAGCGCAGCTGCGTGGCGAGGAGCGCGATCACCCCGATCAGGATGAGGAGCGCCATCGGCGCCTTCTCGCGGCGCACGAGGACATCGTCGATCCCCGAGAGGAGGACGAGCCCCTCCTCGGCGCCGATCCGGTGCAGGCCCTCCTGCGTCCCCTGGACGAGCAGCACATCCCCGACCCGCAGCGGATGCTCGGAGAGCTTCTGCCGGAGGTGCATGCCGTGGCGGAGGATCGCGATCACCTCGACCCCGAAGCGACGCCGGAACTGGAGCTCGCCGAGGAGCTGCCCGGCGAAGACCGAGTTCGACTGGACGAGCAGCTCCGCCAGCTCCGTCTCCCGGGGGGTGGGGGGCGCGAGGTCGTCGGTGAGGATCTCCTGGAGGCTCGCGAGCCCCGGCTGCTCACGCGCGGTGATCAGGTCGTCGACCGTTCCGGCGATCACGAGGGCATCCCCGGCCCTCAGGGTGAGGTCTTCGAAGGGGGGCCAGAGGATCTCCTCCCCGCGGATCACCTGCAGGACGCGCACGCCGCCCTCCTCCGCGAACGGGGTCTCCGCGAAGGGGCGGTCCGCGAGGGCGCCCCCCGGTCGGACCTCGAGCTCGGTCGCGTACTCGCGCAGCGCTCCGCCTCCGAGGCTCGTCAGGGAGGTGATCGTCGACCGCTCCGGTATGACGCGTCGGGAGAAGAGGACGAGGTAGGCGAGCCCGACCACGGAGAGGAGGGCGCCCAGCGCCGTGAACTCGAACATCCCCAGGCGGATCCCGCGCTCCTGCTCGATGATCGAGGAGACGAGGATGTTCGTCGAGGTCCCGATGAGCGTGCAGGTGCCCCCGAGGATCGCGGCGTAGGAGAGCGGGATCAGCATCCGGGAAGGGTTGATCCGCAGCTTCCGGCAGATCCCGAGCACGATCGGGATGAACATCGCGACGACGGGGGTGTTGTTGAGGAACGCCGAGCTCACGAGCACGATGAGGAGGGTGAGGAGCAGGAAGCGGGACTCGACCCCGCCGCTCCACCTCTCGAGGCGGTTCGCCACGACCCCGAGGGCTCCGGTCCTCAGGAGCCCCTCACTGACGATGAAGAGAGCGCCGACCCCGATCACCGCGGGGTGACCGAAACCCGCGAGCGCCTCGGGTGTCTCGAGGATTCCGGTCAGCGCGAGGACGAGCACGATCACGATGGCGACGACATCGACCGAGGCCCACTCCTTGGCGAAGAGCAGGAAGGCGAGGAGGAGCAGGCCGAGGACGACGGCGATGTCTCCGGTGAAGGGAGGGGGAGTGGTGGCGAGCTGTACGAAGCCGGAGAACACGGTCGATTCGCTCCTCGCGGGGGTGCCGTCGGGATGTCCGGCGACCCGGGTCGAGATTCGTTCGGGCCGCTCCGGAGGAGCGGCTACACTGGCGCCTCGCCCCGGTCGTCGCCCTCCGCTGACCGCGGGGAGGATAGTCCCCGGCCTCGGAGGGGACCAGTTGAATCGGTGGTCCCCCGGTCGTCGGAGAGGACGGAGATGTCCAGCCCCAGTCGCTCGGAGCACACGCCCCCCGTCGTCGTCGTCGGCGGCGGGCTCGCCGGAGCCGCCTGCGCCGCCGCCCTCGCGCGGCGCGGTGCGTCGGTGGTGCTGCTGGAGCAGGAGGGGGGGGCGGGCCGCCACTCCTCCGGGCGGAGCGCGGGGCTGGTGCGCCGGGCGATCGCCGATCCGGTGCTCGCGCGGCTGACGGTCGAGGGCGCGGAGGCGATCGCCCGACGCGCGGCCGGGGAGCCCTGGTTCCGCCGGACCGGCTCGGTCCTCGTCGATCCCCGCGGGACGATTCCGTCCGAGATCTGGGAGCAGATCGACCATCGCCCCATCGACGCGGCTCCGCTCGTCTCCCGACTCCCCTGGTTGCGCGCCGCCTCCCTCGATGGCGCGGTCCTGACCCCCTCGGACGGGGTGGTCGACCCGGCGGCGCTGCTGGCCTCTCTCCTCGAGGAGCTGCACGCCTGCGGAGGAGAGGTGCGCTTCGGGGCGCGGGTGATCCGCCCTCTCGTCGAGGATGGGCGGGTCGTCGCGGTGGAGCTGTGGGACGAGGAGCTCCCGCTCACGGACTCTCCCAGCGCCGGGTCATCCAGCGCCGGGTCATCCAGCGCCGTGCTCCCCGTCTCCGCGCTCGTGGTCGCGAGCGGAGCCTGGGGGGCGGAGTGGGGCGCGTCGCTGGGTCTGCCGATCTCCCTCACGCCGACCCGACGAAGCCTCCAGCTCGCGGCTCCCCCCGAGGGGGGCGCGGCGGACGCCCCCTGGGTGTGGCATCTGGATGAGCGCTGGTACGCCCGCCCGGGGACGGAGGGTGTGCTCCTCTGCGCGGGGGAGGAGCACGTGGACACCCCCGGGGACGCGCAGGAGGACTCCGAAGCGGAGGCGCGCTTCGAGTGGATCCTGCGCGATCGGCTCGCTCTCGATGAGACCTGGCCTCCGCTTCGTCGGTGGTCCGGGCACCGGACCTTCCTCCCCGACCGGCGCTTCCTGCTCGGGCCCGATCCTCGATGCGCCGGCTGGCACTGGGCGGTGGGGCTCGGGGGGCACGGCATCACCACCTGCCTCCCGGTCGGGGAGCGCGTGGCGACCGCGCTCATCGAGGGCGATCCCGAGGCGATCGAGCCGGAGTTCCGTCTTCGACCCGCGGCGCTCTCGGGGTGCGTCCGCGTCGGCGGCGAGCCCCGGGCCCGCCTCCTGTCCTCGGGGGGGGGCACCGAGTGAGCGGAGAGCCGGAGCGGATGGCGGAGCGCGAGGAGCCCCTCAGCGGCTTGGAGGAGCTGCTCTCCGCCGAGGTCGAGGTGGAGGCGGTGCTCGGCGAGAAGCGGGTCCCTCTTCGAGACCTCGCCCAGCTGGCGGAAGGGGGGGACCTCTGTCTCCTCCCCCGGAGCGAGCCG
>Ga0181579_10000022_pt1 | contig 91019 bp, 82 predicted proteins | sample 071ome_24_FD_132996 | JGI IMG/M metagenome (GOLD analysis project Ga0181579, IMG submission 132996) | Coastal salt marsh microbial communities from the Groves Creek Marsh, Skidaway Island, Georgia - 071402CT metaG (megahit assembly) | ecosystem: Environmental > Aquatic > Marine > Intertidal...
TCAGGCGGTCATGGTCCTCATCGCTGTGTTCCAGGAATGAGCGCCACCAGCCGATGCCCGCATTGTTGATCAGGACATCAGGCGCACCCATGCTGTCCTCAACTTGCCGCGCGCATTGTTGCGCCAGCCCCGGCAGTGAGAGATCACCCGGGAAGCACTGGACTTCACAGCCGTGTTCCTGGCGCAAACTGGCAGCGAGACGCTCCAGGGCGGCTGCATCCCGCGCGGTCAATGCAAGCCGGTGAGCGCGCCTGGCGCCGGCGACTGCCAGGCAGCGCCCCAGTCCCCGGCTGGCGCCGGTGATCAAGACCAGCGGGTTGGCGTTTTCTTCATTCATTTGCGGCCACCTCCAGCGTGGCTTCCACGTGAATTCGGGTGCTGTCCAGCACGGCAAGGGTGGTGTCGGAGGCGTCTATCAACAGGCCGATTTCCGTACAGCCGAGGATAACACCGTCAGCACCTTCGCCGCCCGCCCGCTCGATGATCTCCAGGCAGCGCTTCCTTGAAGTATCCCGAACCCTGTCATGGCACAACACGCTGTAACTAATACCGTGGACGGCATCGCGGTCATCTTTTTGGGGAATCAAGACGTCGATACCGAACCTGTCCCGCATGCGTCCGCGGTAGAAATCCTGCTCCATGGTGTAGCGCGTGCCCAGCAGCAATGGCCGTCGTAATGCTTTTCTCCGCACTGCCCGGGCGGTTGCATCCGCGATGTGGACGAGGGGCAGGCCCGATGCGTTCTCCACGGCATCGGCAACCCGGTGCATGGTGTTGGTGCAAATCACGATCAGTTCGGCGCCTGCGGCGGCCAGAGCCTTGCCCGCGCCGGCCAGTTTTGACGCGGCGCCGCTCCAGTCATCCTGTTTTTGCAGCGCCTCGATGTCGGCAAAATCGAAGGAGTGCAGCAGCAGCGGGGCTGAGTGTAGACCGCCTCGCAAGTCGCGGCAGCGCTCATTCAGCAGCCGGTAGTAGACGGCTGTGCTCTCCCAGCTCATGCCGCCAATCAGGCCGATGGTTTTCACGATAACTCCTGTGGCTGTACTTCAATTGCAAATCATGAGCGTAGAATTTGCTGGACACAACAAACGGCTGACGATGACCATGGCATCATCGCTGAGCGCAGCTTTTTGTCGGAACGTGCTGGTTTTGTGCGGGCTGCTCAAGATCGCGGGCCCATCTAATCGGGCGTAAACGCCGCCAATTCTTCCTGTGTCGGCGAGCCCTGGGCGCCGGGCCGCGTCACGCTGATGGCGGCAGCCAGGCAGGCCCGCTGCAGGGCGGCTTGCGGGTCGAGGCCTTCGATCAGCCCAACGGTAAGTGCGGCTGTAAAGGTGTCCCCCGCGCCGGTCGTGTCCACCGCCCGCACACGGGGCGATTGCGCGCGGGCAATCTCTCGTCCGCCCTGGCTAAGCGAAGCTCCGTTGCGCCCGTAAGTCGTGGCCATCATGCCGCTGAAGCCAGTCAATTCAGCACCAACCGCGCGGGCCTCAATTTCGTTAACGACCAGCAGATCGGTCCGCTCCAGCAGTGGCAGGGACAGCGGGCGCACGGGCGCAGCATTGAGTGTGAGGAAAGCGTTATTGCCCCGCGCGGCGGCGATGATGGTCTCCTGCGGGATTTCGAGTTGGGCGATCAGGGCATCGACATGGGGTAATTCCAGTTGATCCTCGCCGAAAGCCGCGTTGGCCCCGGGCGCCACCACGATCTTGTTCTCTCCCTCGTCTGATACCCAGATCAGTGCGAGGCCGGTGTTGTAGCCGTCAAGGTACCTGCAGAAATCAAGATTGACGCCTGCCTGGGTGAGGCCAGCCAGCGCTTCTCCGGCCATATCGTCCGCTCCGAGGCATGCCAGCAGATAGACATCCGCGCCCAGGCGTCTGGCGGCGAGTGCCTGGTTGGCGCCCTTTCCGCCCGGATGGCGCTCCACGCTCGCGCCGGTTATGGTTTCACCCGGCTCCGGGAACCGCCTCACGCTGGCAACGATATCGAGGTTGACGGAGCCAACCACGCCGATGCGGACAGGGTCAGGTTTCATAGCGCGCCACTATTTCCAGCAGAAAATCAAAAAAACCCTCAGCGTCCACCTCGTGCAACCAGCGCGCGTTGGGCGCCCGCCCGGTGACGCCCCAGAAATCCACTGCGGTATGCCCCATGGTCAATTCAGAAACGCACTCGATTTCGACGTTGCACATTTTGCCGCGGAATAACTCCGGCCTCAGCAGCCAGGCAATGGTGCAGGGGTCATGCAGCGGCGCGCCCTCGGTTCCGTACTTGGCGACATCGTGCCGGTTGAAGAATTCGAGCATGCCGAGGCAGGCTTTGGCCACCGGCGAGGTCATTTCGCGCAGCGCGTCCAGCACGCCGCGGGTCACGATCACCTGGTGGCTGACGTCCAGTGGCGCGACCGTAATGGGTCTGCCGCAGCCAAACACGATCTCGGCCGCGTGTGGGTCGACGAGAATATTGAATTCCGCCGACGGAGACATGTTTCCACCCTCACGCATGGCGCCGCCCATGAGCACGATTTCCCGAATGCGGGTAGCCAGATCGGGGCGGTCGCGAAGAACCTGTCCGATGTTGGTCAGCGGCCCCGTTGGCACCAGCGTGAGCGAGTCCTCCGGTGATCGCTCGAGCGTCTCACAAATAAATTGAACGGCGTGGGCGTTTTCCAGGGGCTTCACGGGTTCTCGAACCGGCGCCCCGCCAATGCCCTCGATGCCGTGGACTTGCTCTGCCGTCAGCAGATCCCTGGCCAGCGGGCGATCGCAGCCCGCATAAACGGGTACATCTTCGCGCCCCGCCCATTCGCAAATCAGTCGAGCGTTCCTTTGCGTCAAATGAAGCGGCACGTTGCCGGCAACGGTCGTGATGCCCAGCACGTTAAGCTGCTCGGGAGACGCCAAAGCCATGAACAGCATCACAGCATCGTCCTGTCCGGGGTCGCAATCGATAATGACGGGTCTGGATGGGTGTGCCATAAGGGCGGCAGTGTGGCCCAGCAGGGGCTGTCAGATCAATCATTAGTTGCGCAAAATGCCGATGCGAGATCACATACGGAGGTCGTCAGCTTTCACAGACCGTGATTGCGAGTGTTGTTGCTGAAGGCGTGCGGGGGAGAGATAACCCGGAGCCGGACCCAATTACAGCTTGGGGGATGATGGCAACGGAGCCTGGCTCCGGGTTAATTGATCATCCTTGAGTCTCACCGCGTTCAAGATGGTCACGTGAGAAACAGCGTCTGCCCTGAATCCGGTTCCTTCCACCACCCCAGGCTATGGACAGATCCCACGGTACCCACCGCTACTGCGGTACCATCCATGGACGACGCACGAAGAGTGTGCAATGTGCAAGGCCTGCGATCTGCTGTGAATTTTGACAGTCCTGCCTGAAAAAAATGACGGTGAGGAGTGGGCCAGACATCCTCCGAATACACGCATGGACGCTGATTGCTGACCTGCGACATGGGTTGTTTTGTTTTTTACGACCGCCACATTTGCCTTCAACAGCATTCGGAGTGATGATATGTCTTGCAAATAACAGCGAAGATCGGTTTAAATTTCAGGTGCGGGACCGGGTGCGTGGTCCCAGACCGCGCTCCGGTCGCTTGGCGCCAGCGGGCGTATGAGAAGACAAAGAGGCACCGATCATCAAATTCGTATTCTTAAAGCAATTCTTTTGTCACCACCGGTATCGGAAGTCCCCTTCCTATCGGCAGTTGCGTAAGGATGACAACAAGGTCTTATGGATTTGTTCAAGGTGCAACAAGCACCTTGAGAGAAATCGCTGGAATCCCCCTGAAGGCGCGGTGAAGTAAAAGCGGGTATCCAGGCGCTTTCGAAGCCGCCCCCCAGGACGCCAAGCCAACCTCCAATACTGTTTCGTCAAAATGTGAATCCGTTGTTCATCTGTGCGTCGTTTCGGGGTGGAACAGGACGCTTGAAAGGCCGGGGTCTGCGCGCGTCGCCTGGCCGGCTTGCAGCGCTCGGGGGAGAATACGGTCAGCTGACGAATCCGTGCTTGATGGCGTATTGAATCAATTCAGAGTTGGTCTTGATGTCCAGCTCTTCCATCATCTGGTATTTGTGAAAAGCGACCGTTCGCGGGGTGATGCTGAGTATCGAGGCGATCTCTTTCATGGTTTTGCCCTCGGCCAGCAGCTGCAGGACTTCACGCTGGCGCAGGGTCAGGTTACCGTGAACCTTGCTGCCGGTCGGGTTCTTGATGAAAGAACTGATCATGTCCTTGGCGATACTGGGTGTTACGTAGTTGGATCCGCCCATCACCGCGTCAATGGCCTGGAACAGTTCTGATGAGGCCGAATTCTTCAGAAGATAGCCGTTGGCGCCAATTCGAAACGCTTCCGTGACCAGTTCCGGATCTTCGTTGACCGTCAGAAAAAGCAGCTTGATATCCGGCAGGGTTTTTTTCAGTTTCTCGCCGGCATCGAAGCCATTGAGATTAGGCATGTTGATGTCCAGGACGACAACGTCTGGCTTGAGTTGCTTCACCTGTTTGAGCATCTCGCGACCGTCTGTGGCCGTTCCGACGACTTCATATTTTGGTTCGAGCAGGTTGGTGAACGCTTCCAACAGAAGCGTGTGGTCGTCTGCCAGGAATATTCTCGCTTGGTGCACCGATTCCCCCGGTTTGATCTACGTGCGGACCATACTATGCCATGTAAACGACTGAAATTCACGCTCAAATCGATCAAGCATTGACCCCGTTTCGCGATCGTTGTCAGGCCGGGGTTGTCCGATCCACCTCTCCGCCTGATGACGCGGCTTTAAGCGCGGCATGAGATCCGCCAACGGCAATCGGTGATCATCAGCGACAGAGTTCTGTCAGGTGCGGCTCGGCACTTTCACCGAAACCTGTTGGCATCCCTACAGCGCCGGCGTACACAACGATGATTTCGACCTCTTTCTCAGCCGCACCGCGGTGCCATTGGCGCGATACTTCAATCAGTCCTTCACCTTCCTCAACGGTGACACGGGTGCCGTCGCGCTTGGTCACCACCAGCCGGCCCTTCGTCAGCACGCCCGCAAGCGGCATGGGATGACAGTGCCAGGGCAGGGCGGAACCCTCGGGGATGCGGATGCGCACCACGGTAATCTCGGCTGTTCCCTCGGGATAGACAAATGGCTCCCCGTCCCAACTGGTCGTCGACTGGGCCAGGATCTCAGTGGTGATTTCCGCTTGGGCAGCAGCCGGCCCAGCGGCCAGCAGGCATCCTATGAGCGCAGAAAAGAAGCGAGTAACATGCATGATGAATGACCTCAATCGTGTTCAACCTGGCCATTGTGAACGGTCGGGACGAATTTAAACAAACCCTTTATGATTCGCTTCGGTATAATCGCGGCCCGATTTTCAGGGATATAAGACTCCATGGCTCAATACGTTTTCACCATGAACCGGGTGGGCAAGATCGTTCCGCCACGCCGCCAGATACTGAAGGATATTTCCTTGTCGTTTTTCCCCGGTGCAAAGATTGGTGTACTGGGGCTGAACGGCGCAGGAAAATCCACGTTGCTACGGATTATGGCCGGCATCGATCAGGATATCGAGGGTGATGCCCGGCCAATGCCGGACTTGAACATTGGCTATTTGCCGCAGGAGCCACAACTCGACGAGTCAGCGACGGTGCGGCAGAACGTTGAACAGGGCCTGAGCGAACCACTCGAAGCCCTGCAGCAGCTGGAGCAGGTTTACGCCGAGTACGCAGAGCCCGATGCTGATTTCGATGAGTTGGCCAAAAGACAGTCCCGACTTGAAGATGTCATACAGGCCTGGGACGCCCATCAGCTGGAACACCGCCTGGAGGTGGCTGCCGACGCATTACGCCTGCCGCCCTGGGACGCGGCCGTGAGCCAACTCTCGGGTGGAGAGCGACGACGGGTGGCCTTGTGCCGGCTTTTGCTGTCGAAGCCCGACATGCTGCTGCTCGATGAACCGACCAACCATTTGGACGCAGAGAGCGTGGCCTGGCTGGAACATTATCTGTGCGATTTTCCTGGCACCGTGGTGGCCATCACCCATGACCGATATTTTCTCGACAACGCGGCGGGCTGGATCCTTGAGCTGGATCGCGGCTACGGCATTCCCTTCGAGGGGAATTACTCAGCCTGGCTCGAGGCCAAGGAGCAGCGGCTGGCGATCGAAGAGAAGCAGGAGGCGGCCAGGCAGCGGGCCATTCGGCACGAGTTGGAATGGGTTCGTGCTGGCGCTCGTGGCCGCCAGGCCAAGGGCAAAGCCAGGTTGCAGCGTTTCGAGGAGCTGAACGCGCGCGAATTCCAGAGCCGCAATGAAACCAACGAAATTTATATACCGCCCGGGCCGCGTCTGGGTGACAAGGTCATCGTTGTCGATGGCGTTAGCAAAGCTTTTGGTGACCAGGTGCTGTTCGAGGCGCTCTCATTCCAGGTGCCCAAGGGCGCGATTGTTGGCGTTATCGGTGGCAATGGTGCCGGCAAATCGACCCTGTTCCGGATGCTGGCGGGCTCTGAGCAGCCTGATGCGGGTGAAATCGAGTTGGGGGACACGGTCGAACTGGTCCATGTCGAGCAGTTGCGTGACGAGTTACAGGACGACAAAACCGTTTGGGAGGTCATCTCAGGCGGTCAGGACATGCTGGCCATCGGTCATTATGAAATCCCCTCACGCGCCTACGCGGGAAGATTCAACTTCAAGGGCTCGGATCAGCAAAAGCGCGTCGGCGACCTATCAGGCGGTGAGCGCGGTCGATTGCAGTTGGCGGTGACGCTCAAGCAGGGCGGTAACGTGCTGTTGCTGGATGAGCCTTCCAATGACCTCGATGTGGAAACCCTGCGGGCGCTGGAAGAGGCCATGCTGGCTTTTCCGGGCTGCGCACTGGTGATCAGCCATGACCGGTGGTTTCTCGATCGCGTGGCCACCCACATCCTGGCCTTCGAGGGCGACAGCGAAGTGACATTTCTCGAGGGCAGCTACTCAGATTATGAGGCTGACCGGGTCCGGAGATTGGGGGAGGATGCCGCCCCGAAGCGGGTTCGGCATCGCAAACTCAAGCATTAGCCCGCTAACGGGCCGCGGCGCGGGTTTCCGTGCCGCGGGTTGATTGAAACCGGTTCAGGGTGACTGCGACTCGAAATATCTTCCGATCGCCAGCACTTCCTGCTTGGTCAGGCGGTCAGCGACATCGCACATGTTGCGCGCGCCACTTTTCGGACCGTCGCTGTCGATGTTGGCATTCGGGCAGTGTCGCTCGTAGAAATAGAACTGCTCGACACTGTTAAGGATGGAATCCGCGCTCATACCGGCCAGGGAAGGGACTGATTCATTCTCGGAGACGCCCTTGCTGCCGTGGCAGGACTCGCATTCGCTGACCATAAATTTCAGCTCTTTTTCAGAGATATCCTGCAACTGGTCATTGGGTAGCGACTCATCCGCATTGGCCGTAACGGCCAGGGCAAGCATCAGAATGGCGGAACTGATTAGTGTTTGTTTCATGGTTCGCTCCTGATCGTCTTACACATCATGATACATGATGACCGGGCCGGCTCCGACCCGTGCTGATGTATATCATCGATCCCTTTCCGGTATCGCGGGCATGATGCGCTCATCCATGTCTGCCATGGTCGCAAGCATCGCCGCGCCCAACCGGGCAAACCCGGCGCGGTCTGGATGGATTTCATTGACCCATTGATCAGAGTCAACGATCCCGCGTGTGTCGACCACGCTGAGCAGGCCATCGGATCGATCCTCAAGCCCCAACAGCCGCTCAGCCAGTTGGTCGATCAGCCAACGGGCAATGCCTCCGTGCCGGTCTTCGGGTATGCCTTTTCGCATCAAGGCCGGGTACATCCAGGAGCGCGCGTTGTCGGGACGAAGTATGCCGCCCAGGAAGCGCGCGCCATGAGCCGAGGGCAGGGGATAGTCGTAGCAGTGGGTGATCACCCGGATGTCCGGGTTTTTCGAGAACGTCTTGCAGAAGTCGATCAGTTCGGCGTAGGCCAGTTCGATCAGCGTCAGCCGACGGTCGACGCGCTCCAGGTGCAGGCAGGCCTCCAGTGGTGCGCCTGCGCTGAGGGTCTCTCCGCGGAGCAAATAGTCCATGTCGTGGCGCCCGACAATGTCGTTGCCGCCGCCTGAGAACAGGAGAAAGTCGATATCGAAGCGCTGCAGGACGGAGATCAGACGATGCTTGCTGGGGCCACTCAACATGCTGACGGCCTCGTCTCCGTTACTGGACAGTTGCAGCAGGTTCAGGGGGGTGGCGCGGCTTAGCCAGTTGACGAGATTGCTCCGGTCGTCCAGGCCGGCGAGGTTGGGCGGCGGATACGCGAACCAGGAGTCACCTTCTGCCACCACGCTTGGCCGCTCGGGCCGCAGGGCCAGCATCAACTCGAATTCGCGCGCTTTGACGGTCTTTCGCGCGCGGCGAATCCTGCGTTCCAGTTGGGTCGAGATACGCGGATGACGGACGCGTCGCGGCATGCTCTCCCCTAGCTTTCGGCTTCGACTTGATCGCCGATATAACGGTGCACCAGGTCCAGCACTTCCTGCCGCTGGCTGAGCGCCAAAAACACCAGCAGATCCCCGGCGCGCGCTTCGGCCAGGGCCTCGGCCGCGGCAGCGACCGGCGAGTCGAACAGGTGCACGCACTGAGCATCAACACCTGCTGTCGCGGCAGCCCGGGCGATGATGCCTTGAGTCTCTCCCGGTGCGCGTCCCCGCTCGTAGCCTGGCAGTTCGCACGCCATGAGCCGGCTGGGCTGCATCTGGCAGGCCGCGCGGGTCAGGCGTTCAATGTCTTCATCGGGCCGGTCACCGGCCTGGCCCATGAGCAATATCCGCCGTTGCGCGGGCACCTCTTTCAACATGCCGGCCAGGGCCCGCATGCCATGCTCGTTGTGGGCAAAATCGACCAGGATTCTGACCCCGTTGCCCGAAAACCAGTTGCCTCTGCCTGGATTGTCGGTTTCATCTCCCCTGAAGGCTTCCAGGCCCCGGCGCAGTGCCGGTTGCTCGATGCCCAGTTGGTGGCATAACAGCATGGCGCCCAGGGCATTCTGGACGTTGTGCCGGGCGGCCCCGTCCAGCGCGGCCGGGATAGCGTGAACTGCAACCACACGGCGTGACTCGCCCGCTGCCGAGAGCATGAGCCAACCCTGATCCAGGTAGGCGGCGGTCCCGCCCGCAGCCAGGTGATCCCGCAACGGAGACCGACCCGGTTCGAGCCCGAACCAAAGCACGGGTGTCTCAAGCCCGGCGGCGAACTCAACCATGCCCGGGTCATCGGCGTTGAGCAGCAGGCAGCCGCCCGTACCCAGCGCCCTGCGCACGATAAATTTGGCTTCCCTGAGTTCAGGCACGGTGTTGATTCCGTAATCGCCGAGGTGGTCCGCGGCCACGTTGGTGATCAGCGCGGCGTCGGCCCTTTCCAGTCCCAGCCCTCGCCGAAGCAGGCCGCCTCGCGCGGTCTCCAGTACCGCAATTTCGGTTTCCGGGTGACGCATCAGGGTGCGCGCACCGCCGGTTCCGGAATAGTCCCCCGTATCCAGTATCTTCCTGCCGACACGAATCCAGTCGGTGGATGTCAGCCCGGCGTTCTTGCCAGCGGCTTCGATGATGGCGGCGGCCATGCGAACCGTCGTGGATTTGCCATTGGTACCGGTGACCAGCGCTGCGGGGATGGTGCCGACGCCAGTCCAATCGATGTGATGTGCATCCGGAACGTCTTCATAGGGCCAGACCTGTGCGGTGGTGCCGTAGCCAATGGAGACCTCGTCGTCATCCCACAGGAACGGGACATCATGAGCCTTGGCGGCCTCCTGCATGGCCAACAGTCCGGGCCGCGCCTCTTCGCCGAATAATGTTCGCAACCGGCTGACCTGAACCTCGAGATCAGGCAGCGCGGCAGCCGTCATTTGTGCCACGGCGCGTTCCCAGGCGATTTCATTCAATTCGCACATGGAATACAGGGCGTCGATGGGCGCGCTGATGAGGAAACTGGCGCCGCCGTCAAAAAAACGGTGGCAGGTATCTTCGCCCCCGTGCCCCACCTGCTCGAGTAGCAGTGTGGCCGCTTCCCGCCATGCTGCAAAGACTTCCTTTTCATATCCAGCACGGCCTGGAGCGTCAATGCGCACATCGATGATGGCGGATGGCCTGTCCCAAAACAGGTTGGCGCCGGTGAGACGGCGGCTATCAGTGAGTTCCAGAGCAGGTTTCATCTTGTATTGCCCATATGCCTGGCGGGTGCTCAGTCGCCGTCTTCAACGTCCTGGCGCGCGATCCTGACGCCTCGTTCATCGCGGATCAGTTCATCACCGGGTTCCAGCATAAAGGCCTGTGGGTTCTCCTCCACCAGGCTGAGACCCGATGATGAATCGGCCGCTGCCGGTACACCCTCGCCGGATTCGAAGTTGATGATCTGCTTCCAGCACCGCACCACGTTGTCGCCGAACACCACCAGCAAATCGCCGGCCCTGGAAGCTTCAAGCCCACGTTGCAGCGCGGCTTGCTCGTCCGCGACCACTTCAATGCTCGCGGCCGCGACATCCTGTTCCATCAGCCTGGACTCCAGCATCAGCGGAACTTCCCTGTGATCGCGCCCGCGGCGATTGTCGTCAGCGCGGCAGATGAAATGGTCGAAATGCGGTGCGGCGGCATCTGCAATGGCGTGGATGTCCTCGTCCCTGCGGTCTCCGGGCGCGCCCAGCACGCAGATACGTCGCCCGCCCACGTCCAGGCGGCTGACCGTGGCACAGACTGCTTCGATGGCCGCGGGATTATGCCCGTAATCGAGGATGACCCTGAACGGATGCTCGTCGAAGACGTTCATGCGCCCCGGCGCCTGGAAGAAACTGGTATCGAAGGTTCTGAGGCCGTGACGGATGTCGTCCAGCGACTTGCCCAGGCTATAAGCCATGGCGGCGGCGAACATGGCGTTCTGGACATTGTGGGTGGCTTTGCCCTCCATGGTGGCGGGGATCAGGTAGGTCCATAGGAGGGGCGTGTGGGTGCCGTTGTCGTACAGGGTGATCATGTCGCCGTTCATGCCCTGTTCCAGCACCATGGCGCGGCCACCGGCGCGCACGTGTTCCCGCACCAGCGAGTGCGCGGGGTTCATGGTGACGTAGCAAACGTTACTGGCCTCGGTGTAATCGGCCATGTGCAGGCACAGTTCGTCATCGGCGTTGAGCACGGCCGTGTCCTGCGCGATTTCCATGACAATTCGCTTCAGCTCCGCCAACTGCTCCAGCGTGTCGATGCCTTTCATGCCAAGATGGTCCGCGCTCACATTGAGGCAGGCCGAGACATCGCTTTTCCGGTAGCCCATTCCAGAGCGCAGCAAGCCGCCCCTGGCGGTTTCCATGACCGCGACATCCACGTTGGGGTCGCGCAGCACGATTCTGGCGGAGGTCGGGCCGGTCATGTCACCTTTGACCGATATGCGCCCGTCGATGTAAACCCCGTCTGTTGAGGTCATGCCTACGGTGTGGCCTGCGGTTTTCAGCATGTGCGCCAGCATGCGCGAGGTGGTGGTCTTGCCGTTGGTGCCGGTAATGCTGGCAATCGGAATTCGGGTCGGCGTCCCGGGCGGGAAAAGCATATCCATGACCTTGCCGGCCACGTCCCGCGGCTCGCCCTCAGACGGCGCCACGTGCATTCGGAAGCCGGGCGCCGCGTTCACTTCGACGATGGCGCCGCCGTTCTCCTTGTATGAGCGGGTGATGTCAGATGAGAGGAAATCGACACCGCCTACATCGAGGCCAACGGCCATCACCGCCCGCTCCGCCATTTCCCGGTTATCGGGGTGAACGACATCCGTCATGTCGATGGCCGTGCCGCCCGTGGATAAATTGGCCGTTGATCTCAGGTAGAAAATTTCACCGGCGGGCAGCACGGTTTCGCTGCCTATGCCGGCCTGTTCCATCAGGCGCGTGGCCTGCTGATCGATCTCCAGCCGGGTCAGCACCTTCTCATGACCGATCCCGCGTCGCGGGTCGAGATTGACCTCGTCAACCAGTTGCTCAATGGTCTGTTGGCCATCGCCCACCACGTGCCCCGGCACGCGCTTGGCCACGGCCACCAGTTCGCCATTGACCACCAGCATGCGATGGTCGAAGCCTTCAACATAACTTTCCACCAGCACGCTGCGGCCTCGGGCATTTTTCCTCGCCACCTCGAAAGCGGTTTCTACCTGCGCGTCTTCGGTCAGGTTGATGGAAACACCACGGCCATGATTGGCGTCCAGTGGCTTGACCACCACCGGGTAGCCAATCCTTCGCGCCGCGCGAACACATTGGCGCGCGTTGGAGACCAGGTGCTGCCTGGGCACCGGCAGCCCCAGGTCGCTGAGGATATTGTGGGTGTCTTCCTTGTCGCAGGAAATCTCAACGGCAATATGCGGCGTCTTGCTCGTGATGGTCGCCTGGATGCGCTGCTGGTATTTGCCATGGCCGAACTGGACCAGCGAATACTGGTTGAGCCGCTGCCACGGTATACCCCGTTCTTCGGCCGCCCGGACCAGCGATGCGGTGGATGGGCCCAGCTCTTTTCGCTGGGCGAAACGAATGAAGTCGTCGCGCTCTTCCTCGAAATCGAATTCCGCTTCGATCTGATCGGAAAACCCGTCGCCCAATTCCGCGGGCAGCAGGCTTAACAGCAGTTGGCGGGCGATGCGGGAAGCCTCCAGACCCACATCCCGCTGTTGGTACTGGAACACCATGTTGTAGTGGCCTTCCGGCCCCAGGCTGCGGGTACGGCCGAAGCTGACGTCCGAACCCGCCATGTTTTGCAGCTCAAGGGTCGCGTGTTCCCAGATGTGCGCCATCCAGGTGCCATCGTCCTCACGCAGGCGGCGCAGGAAGCCTCCGGGCGTTTGGTAGGAGCAGCCGTGGTCGGCGAGACCCGGCAGTGATTCGACCAGGCCCTCGATAAAGGCCTTGCCGATGCGGGCTGAAGGCCATTGCTCCAACGCACCGATGTCTACCTGGTGTCTGATGACCGGAAAATGGGCGTACAGGCTGGGCCCGACATAAACATTGGTGGAGATGATTTTCATGATGTGTTTTCTATGCCAGTCTGGCTTCTCTGGTCTCAACGTTGAAATGGGCCCCGGCGGCCAGGATATGCAGTTTCAGCCCGATCAGGGTCACGGCCTGCGCTTTGCGCACGTAGCTCATCGATGAATGCTCCAGTCCGGCCGGATCAACCACCGTCACCGTACCCCGGCCAACCACCTCCAGATCACCGTCTGGGCCCATGAATGCGGCGGTGTTTTCGTCGATGCCCAGGCCGCAGGCGAAGGGATTCAGCGACAGCGCTGACAACAGCCGGCCCATGCGGCCCCGCTGACTGAAGTGTTGATCAATGATCACCCGGTTGGTCAGCCCCAGGCCGGGCGCGAGCTCCACGCCGCTCTCGCGCGGGGAGGGCCCGCTGCGGCCACTGGCGATCATGTGCTCGGACATGATGGCCGCCCCGGCGGAGGTTCCGGCCAGCGGGATACCTTCCGCGTTGCGCCGGCGGATGGTTCGCGCCACTGGCGTGCCCCCCAGGATGGTGGAGAGTCGCAGCTGGTTGCCGCCGGTGATGAAAATGCCCGTGGCGTCTTCCAGTTTGTTCAACATGGTCTCCTGGAAGGCGTCCTCTCGTTTTTCCACGGGAATACACAGGGCTCGCGCGCCGAGTTGCTCAAACAACGTCATGTACTCCGGCCCCGTTTCCGATCGCATGGATGCGGTGGGGATGACCAGGATGCGTGCGTCCTCTTCACCGCACAATTCCACGAAACGGCTGAGGATAAGGCTGTCTTTTTGCTTGCCTTCGGCGCCGCCTATCGGAATCAGGTAGCCGCGGGTTTTCGGATCCGGGGGTGTAGCTGGCATGGTCTGGGCCTGTGTACCTGTGAATTTAGGGCGCGATATTCTACCCTTAAACCGTGCCCAATACAGTGGCCGTGAAAGTCTCCGGCGCCCTCAAGTATCCGCTTGGGCCGGACCGGGCCCAGGTATTGAACTGTTGCTGCCGCCAGCCCTCTAAGCCTTGAGGTTTTCACCCGGTAATGACGGAGGATGTATGCGCAGGTTCATATCTACTTTATCGATGCTGATGGTTCTCGCCGCCCTGTCGGCTTGTGCCACCCGCCCGCCCGAGCCCGAGTTGACCCTGGAACAAAGACTGGCTGAGAAAGGTTTCGCCATTGGCGAGCAGGTCAGAGCCATTCGAGATTGGAACCTCAACGGCTGGTCTTACGTGGATGATCAGCATTTCATCATGCACTCAGGCGTCCGGGACCGATATCTTGTGACCCTGAGGACGCCCAGCATGGAGCTTCGCAGTGCTGTTAATATTGCGTTTACCACCACCGTGGGCAGCTTGCGAGATACCGATCTCGTGGTGGTGAGAGTGACCGGCGGCATTACCAGCCAGTACATGATAGACACCTTGCATCGGCTCGAGCGACTGCCCGAGCCAGATCAACCGGAAACCTGATGAAAGCGGGATTACAGATACTTATGCGAAAACCAGCCTGTTTATTGATCACGGCCGTTTTACTGGTCGTCCTTGCCCCTGCTTCGATGGCCGCCGAGGAAGGCGCCAGCGAGGGCATTATCACCGTCAGCGGCAGCGCGTCGCTCGAAGTCGGCGCCGACCTGGCCAACCTGTCCTTTGGTGTTGATTCCGAGGCGCCGACGGCGGCAGAGGCCTTGCAGGCCAATTCGTCTGCCATGGAGAAGGTGGTCGCTGCCGTGCGCGAGGCCGGGATCGACAAGTCCGATCTGAGTACGGCGCAGTTCAATATCAGCCCGGTGTATGAAAGGCAGCAGGAGCGGGTGGGGGCCCCGGTCAAGCAGCTACTGAGGGGCTATCGGGTCAACAACCTGCTGCACGTGAATACGGCAAGCCTTGATAAAGTCGCCACCGTGGTTGACGCGGCGGTGATGGCGGGCGCCAACCGCGTGGATCGCATCAGTTTTGGTCTTTCCCCCGATCTGAACCAACGCAGCCGGCGTCAGCTCATCGAGGCGGCGGTCGAGGATGCGCGATACAAGGCGATGCTCGCGTTAGCGCCTTTGGATATGCAGATTGTAGGGGTTAAAAATCTGTCGATTGCCGAACGCGCACAGCCCGGCCCGCGATTTTCTGAGGGCATGAGGATGGACATTGCCGTGAGCGCCGCTCCGCCCGTATTTGCAGGTGACCAGGGTGTGTCGGTCACCGTTAACGTGACATTCCTGATTGGGCCCCAGTGATCTGAACCCCCCGGGCGTGCCGGGCGATATCACGCGCGAATCCGCCCCCCTGCGGGCCCGCTTCCTGTCGGCCATGGCCGATATCGATCCGCAGGCCTGGGACCGGCTTTTCGGCCAGGCCAATCCATTCATGCGCCACGCATTCCTGCACGCGTTGGAAGCCAGCGGCTCGGTCTGCGGCGAAACCGGCTGGCAACCGCTTCACCTGTTGCTGGAGCAGGGCGACGAGGCCGTGGCCGCCATGCCGTTGTACCTGAAATCACACTCCTACGGTGAATTCGTGTTCGACTGGTCCTGGGCCGAGGCCTATCGGCGCAACGGCCTGGACTATTACCCGAAGCTGCTCACCGCCGTGCCCTTCAGCCCGGTGTCCGGCCCGCGCATCGGTCTCAGCCCTGGCTGCGATGAAAACGCGGCCCTGACCGGCGCCGTGTCCGCGGTGGAGCAAATCGCGCGCCAGTGCGGCGCCTCGGGCTGGCACCTGCTGTTTCCCGACCAGGCTCAGCAGATCCGGCTGGCTGATTCGGGCCTGGCCGAGACGCTGCTGCAACGCGAGGACGTGCAGTTTCATTGGTCTAATGCCGGCTACACCGATTTCGACGCGTTTCTTGGCAGCTTGCGCTCGTCGCGCAGAAAAAACATACGTCGCGAACGCCGCCGCGTTGCTGAGGCGGGTATTGAACTGCAGCGCCTCACCGGCGATGCCATTACCGCGTCAGCCTGGTCGTCATTTTATGACTGCTATCGTCGGACTTATCAGAAGCGCAGTGGGCATGACGGCTATCTCAACCGATCCTTTTTCAGCCGGTTGCTTGATTCGCAGCGTGATCACTTGTTGCTGGTCACCGCCAGCCAGGGGCAGGCCGTCATCGGCAGCGCTCTGCTCCTGTTTGATGAAACCCACCTGTTTGGCCGTTACTGGGGGGCGATGGAGCCGGTCGACTGTTTGCATTTTGAGGTCTGTTTCTACCAGGGTATCGAGTTTTGTATTGAACGGGGCATACAGACTTTCGATCCGGGCACCCAGGGTGAGCACAAGCTCATGCGCGGGTTTGAGCCCGTCAGAACCACCTCTTACCACTGGCTGTCCGATGCCCGTTTCCAGGCGGCGCTGGCCGGCTGGATCGAGCGCGAGCAGCAGGGTGTGACCGCCTACGAGGAATCTGCTCGCGGGTATTTGCCTTACCGGCGGGATGAGGATGATTGAAGCGCGAACGGCTTGGCCTTTGGCCTTGCTCGTCTCTTTTCCTCTTGAGGCCGCGTTGTGCATTCCCAATCAGGGAACTACTATTTATATCCTATGACGGACGATTAAGCGGGTTAAAACCATATGGATCACGAAAACGCCACCCACCAGGGGAGCTGCTATTGCGGCGCGGTCAAAGTGACGGTGAGCGGGCCACCGCTCGCGGCCGGTTATTGCCATTGTCTTGAATGCCGTAAGTGGCACTCGGCGCCGATCAACGCCTTTGCCATATGGCCTGCAGACAAGGTGACGCTCGAGGGCGACACCATGGCCAGCGCGGTGAGCGAAGACAGTGCGAGGGTGTCCTGTCGGCAATGCGGTGGCTGTGTCGCCAACAGAAAGCCCACCATGGACATCACCGGGGTATATCCCATGACGCTCGACGGGCCAGCAAACACCTGCCATTTTGAACCGGCGTTCCACATCTTCTACGAGGAGAGGGTCATGAACGTCAATGACGGGTTGCCAAAATATGTCGACCTGCCGGAGATGTTCGGCGGTAGCGGCAGGACGGTTCATGAGTCGCAGAACACGGGCTGGCGCTCCACCGAGCGGGCAAGCTGAGCGAAACATGCGAAAGGTCAGCCTGCGCGCATCACTCCCCTGAGCGGGTTCTTCATCCGGATGCCTTGATGACGGCCCCGTTAGACGCGGATGGCCCCGGGCTTGTTACGTCTGACAATGGCGAGCGTAAGCGCCCCAAGAACGAAACCGGGAATAATCTGGACCAGGCTCCCGTAGACCACCTGGTTCAGGAGTGCCGTTTCCCAGGCCTCAAAATAGAGGCCGTAATGCGTGCCTAACTGCCACTTCCGGTCAATCCACCAGGCCGCAAACACCGTCAACCTCGATATCGGTGAGAACAGGATCAAGGCCAGCGCGAGAAGGCCGTAGGGCCGCTTTTGGCGGGCCAGGATCACACCCCAGTAAATGGCAAACGCCAGGGTTAGCCAAAGCAGTCCGATGAGGAAAATCGCAAGCTCAGGCAGGCCCGCGAGTTCCAGCGCAAACCGAACGGGTGTGACCACGAAAGCCAGGATGGCAGGCAGCCTGGCCAGTTTCAGCGCGTGTATGAACATCTACCGTCTCCTGTTCAAGCGGGTCGGCGGATGGTCAACGCGCGAGGCGCTTCGGGCCATTGCGCACAAGCACCATCACAACCACGAGCAGCATCAGGCCGAGAAAAATCGAGAACGTCGTGGTCTGGCCCACCCACTCAGGCAGCAATGGCAGGTAGTTGAAGGTCGCATTGGCGGCGGAGTGGACAAGAATAGCGGCGAGAATGCTGCCGCCGGTGTGGTTGTAAATCCACGTCATCAGGATGGTGGCCAGCAAGACCCAGGCGAGGAAAAAGATGAATGGCAATTCCAGCGGAACGCCCACGCCGATCAGAAAGCCCGGATAGTGCCAAAAGCCCCATACCGCTCCCAGGATGAGGCTGGCGTTGAGCGCAGAAAAGCGCTGCTGCAGCCGCGGCAGCGCAAAGCCTCTCCATCCAATTTCCTCGCCCAGGGAGATCAACAGGATCACGATCACCTGCGGAATGAGCTGGGTGGTCCGCAGCCCCAGGTCCGGGCCGTCGAACAGTGAGTGGGTCAGCACGCTCGCTATGCCCACGGCGGGAATCAGCGCGAGCGCTGTGACCAGCCAGCGAGCACTGAGGCGGCCGATGAATTTGCCTTTGAACAGGTCCCACAGGCCGCGACGGCCGAACGCCAGAACCGTCACCCCGACCGCCAACAGGGAGGGGCTCAAGGGAATCAGGATGGACAGGTTTTCGTTGCCGGACGAATGCGCCAGGTAGGCCATCAGGGCGGAAAAGCCGAGACTGACGGCAAAAAATACCAGCAGCGCGTGGCGCGCAATCAGGTTGGGTTGCATCGTTGAAGTTCCCTCTCAGTCGACGGGGGCTCACCCCATCATGGTGTCACGCGAGGGTATGTTAAAACGCCTGCCAGCAGCCAGGCACCTGCCATCAGTTGGGTTGGGATCACGTGACGCAAGCGGTTTTCAGGGGACAGGTCCGAGCGCGTGGACGGGCGCCGGGCCTTTGCCCTTACGCATGGGGCGGAAGATCGAGCGATCGGCGTAAAAAGCGTCATCCTGGCACAGGTCCGGCCACCAGCCCGGGATGCCGATCAGGGGCAGCGGAGACAGGCAAGTGGGACGGCTCAGGACCGCTCCGCCGGTGATCTCGGCGGCAAGCCACTGATCCAGCCTGGTCAGGCGCTGTTGCCGGGGCAGCGCCTGGGTTTCCGGGTCGATATGCACCAACAGGGTATTGGCGGTCATGGACGGATAAGGGGCGAGAAACTTTTCCAGTTGGGCATGTCCGGCGACGATCAGCGTGACCTCCTGGTGGAAAAAATCGATGCGGCCGGGCAAGCAGTCTTGCCATTGATGCCGCGCCAGGCGCTCCAGCCAGCGGCGGTCGGTGCAGGCCAGGATGGCCCCGCATTCATCAAACAGGGTCAGCGCATCACGCAGCGCGCCGCGGCCTGAGTCCGCGTCCTGCGTGTCAACGCGGCAGTGCGCGGCATTCATGGCCAGTTTGTTGCGGGGCAATAATGCCCAAGTCAGCGCATTGAACAGGTCATGCCAGCTATTCGGCCGGGTGCTCACCAGGCCCTCCTCGTAAATACGCAACTCATAGGGGCCGGGGGCGTGCTCTTCACTCGAGATGAAGCGAACCGGCGGTCGGCCGGGATGCCCCAGGCCGGGTGGCAGAAGTTCATTGAGCGCCGTGCAGTCGGGAAAACGGTCGGCGCTCAAGCGGGAGATCAGTTCAAGATGGTCAGACCAGCAGGGCAGGGCGGAATCGATCAGGTCCCGCCAGTTGCTGTGGGCGGCCTCAGAGGCCACGCATCCATTCCGGGCGCAATGCCACTGAACCTGGACGCTCGATCGCCGCGCTGACCTGTTCCAGTAGCCGGTCACGATCGCGGTTCAGCGTCCCTTTCAACACGAGGTAATTGGAGGCGTGATCACTTCGGAAAATGGTTCTTTCCAGATCGAGCGTCTCCAGCAGCCAGTACATTTCCTGGAACAGACCATGCTGGTCCAGCGGTTCGAACGCATCCTGGAAACCTCGCCGAAAGCGCTCTTCGCCCAGCGGAAAACTCACCACCAGCGTTGAGAGATATTCTGGTTGTGCCTCATTCATCAACAGCGCGGAGTTGACGGCGTGCTGGCGGCTGAATTTCTTACCACCCAGTCCGTTGAGAATCATCACGGAACTCCGGCTGCCTGCGGCCTTGATCTTCTGCAAAGCGCTCAGCGAACTCTGATAGGTTTCCCCCTTGCTGATCATTTCGAGGACGGGGTCGTCCCCGCTCTCGCACCCCACGTAATACAGGCTCAGACCCAGTTCGCGCAATTCGTTCAGTTCTTCCACGGTTTTGTGCCTGAGGTTGCGCGGCAGGCAGTAGGAAGATACCCGCTCTACGCCGGGTAAGTGCAGGTTGATGGCCTCCAGGATCAACTTGAGGCGCCGGAACGAGAGCGTCATGGCGTCGCCATCTGCGAGAAAAATTCGCCGGACCGGGTATCCGGACTGGGCGATCTCCGCCAGTTCCCGTTCAATATCGGCTTGTGGCTTGAGTCGAAACCGCTTCTGTGGCTGCGTGTACATCTCGCAGAAGGTGCAGCGGTTCCAGGAGCAGCCGTTGGTCACCTGCAGGATCAGCGAGCGGGCCTCGGAGGGCGGGCGGTAAAGCGGCTCGACATACTGGGGCGCTGCGTTTCTGGACACGGTCATGACCTACTTGAGACAGGGCTCATTCTAACGCCGATGAGCTGACAGGTGACATGACGCCCAGGCCAGTGAGTGTGCGCGGATAATGGCTATACTGAGGGAATATTAAAAACAGGAAGCACGGTGAGAGAATGCGATCTGAATGGATGATTTTATGCCTGTGGCTGGCGCCTGCGCTGGTTGTGGCGCAGGAGGAAGATGCTCCACTGAGTCCGGAGGAGTTGGCCAAGGCCAAAACCGGCACCTTGCAGCTGGATACGCTTGAGGTGACTTCCTCGCTCAGCGTGCAACAGGAAGCCGCGCTGCGTATCGTGCGCCAGGCGATGAACGAGCCGACCAGCCGCCGCCGCGCCGATTTTGACAAGTGGCGATGCTGGCTCGAGGCCCCTGTGGGGACGCGTCTGAACTACCTGCACTGCGCGCGCAATGGTGACCTGTGGGCCCTGAGGCCCAGGGGGAATGCCGGAGTGATCAGCGGGCAGGATCTCAATCCAGTTCGATACGGTAGCTATGGCGAGGTGCTGGTCAGCGAAAAGCCGATCAACCGGGCCAAGCTGGAACGGATGCTGGGGAATCTCTCAGGCGATGGCGGTAACGACCATGTTTTTATCGATATGGTTTTAAAAGGCGACAAGCCGCCCCGTGATGTTCCCAGCGATTTAGAGCTCGATCAGTTCTCCAGCGCATGGAGCGAGGTAGAGGCGTTGAACGCCAAGGGTCGGGACGAGCGGACGCAAATCAATGCGATCGAGGAAGCTGGCTTGAGCCTTGATCGATACAACCGGATCGCGGAGCTGGTCGAGCAGCATCAGTACATCCATGACCAGGTCGCTGAGCGCGTGGCCTCCGCAGGTGGCTGACCGCTTGGTTTTCTCTCGTCAGGGCAGGTTCAGCGCCGGACTCGCGTGCTCGCTGGCTGCAGTATGCTTCCTGGCCGCTGGGGCCTGGATGTCCGCCGCCGCCGCTGAGACATTCGAGCGAACGCTCACGCACTATGATTCCAGGGCGGTTCAGGTTCCGGCCACCGTGGTATTACCGCAGGTTGACCCGCAGCGGCCGCTGCCCTGGGTCATCATGGCTCATGGCCATGGAGGCAACAGGGATGAGGCGGGCGCCTTCGGCCGGGTTGCACAAGCGCTGGCGAAAAGCGGTATCGCCAGCATCCGAATGGACTTCCCGGGCTGTGGTGAGAGCACAGAGCCATTCACCCAAAACCACCTGGGCACGATGCTGGAGGACATTTCTGCCGCCCGCCGTTTCATTGTCGCGAGGTGGCCGGTGGATACCGCTCGGATCGGTATTCTAGGCTACAGCATGGGCGGTCGCCTGGCCGTGCTTGCCAGCGAGCGCGACGCTTACCAGGCCATGGCGCTTTGGGCCCCCGTGGGGCGAGATGGCGGTGCCGGAATGTGGGAATTTCTGGGTGGCGCGCAACGCTGGCAGGCGCTGTTTGACGACGCTCGGGAACGTGGGTCGGCAACCTTCAACACGCCTTGGGGGCAGCAACAGGAGCTCTCACTCGACTGGTTCGCGCAGTTGGAAAACTCCCGGCCGCGGTCGGTGATTGCGAAATTTACCGGTTCCGTACTTTTGATGCATGGCGCGGACGACGGTGACGTGCCGCCCGATAACAGTCAAACCCTGGCGGAGTCTGCTGTTCAGGCGGTCTCTGTTGAGAGCGTGTTACTCGATGGTGCCCAGCACGGTCTCGGTTTTTATTCCGACAACGACCTCATAGCCGACCAGGTGGTCAGTCAGACCGCCCGGTTTTTTAGAGCGACTTTAGCAAACAGCCTTTCCGATGCCGACAGCACGCCCTGAATCAGGGTATGATAATCAGCGGTGAGTTTGGCCTCTGAGGCCGGGAGGGACCACCGTTCATCAGAATCGTTGGCACGGTTACAACCCCACGCGCGCGCTGGACGCGCTCAGTTCATGGGCTTATTGGCCGCCGGGCCGAGCGCAAGGGGCTGGCAGGGGTTCATCGTGAAGTTAGATACTCAATAAACGCAGGAACAGGCAATGAACCGAAAAACAATATTGTGGGCATCGATCGCAGCGGGCGTGGCTTCGCTGGCGGTCTCACCAGTAGTGCTGGCTCAGGATCAAGAGGCCGAGGAGACCTCGGTGTTCGAAGAAGTCATCGTCACCGCGACCAAGCGCGAGCAAAGCATCTATGAAGTTCCCGTCGCTATCACGGCATTTACCGAGGAAACGATGGAACGACAGGGCATTACGGACCTGACCGACGTGGGCAAGTTCGTACCCAACCTCAACGTGACCGGTTTCTCCGCGGGCCACACTTCCTCTACCAACGCGTTTATCCGCGGCATCGGCCTTCAGGATCACCTGATCACGACGGACCCGGGCGTAGGTGTCTACGTTGACGGCGTCTATCTTGGACGCCAGGTGGGTCAGAACTGGAGCCTGGCCAATATCGAGCGGGTCGAGGTATTGCGCGGGCCGCAGGGAACGCTGTACGGCCGTAATTCCATCGGCGGCGCCATCAACATCATCACCCGCAAGCCTGGTGATGAGCGCGGCGGCAGAGTCAAGGTATATGCCGGCACCCGCGGGCGCATGTATGGCGATGTTTACTTCGATGCGCCCCTCACCGACAGCTTTGCGTTCTCCATCACCGGTTCGTACAACAAGCGTGATGGCGTGGGCGAGTTCCTCAACCTGAACACGTCAACGGAAGTGGGTGAGATCGATGAATGGTCTGGACGGGTCGCGTTCAACTGGGACCTCACGGATGACTTTTCGATCCTCTTTGCCTACGACAAGAACGACGGTGAAGGCGGCTTGAGGCCCTACACCACCTTGATCGATGAAGTGCCCAACGGTCTGCTCTACATACTGGGCGCCCGTAACTCGGACGTGTCGGCGGATCCCTATGACAACAACGGTGGATTTTACGTAGACAGCAACGGCAACGTTGTTCCGTCCAATGAGATCTTCAACAGGGCCAGCGGCTGGTCGGTGACCGCCAACTGGGACATGACCGATAGCCTCTCATGGAAGCTGATCTATTCTGATCGCCATTCCGAGTACGGCTCGGGGCTTGACGACGACGCGGTTGCCGCCACGCTCTTTACCTATCCTGAGAAGGGCTTCGCCGACCAGGAGTCAGTCGAACTCCAGCTCAACGGCGAATTCGGAGATTGGGACTTCGTTGCCGGCCTGTATAGCTTTGAGGAAGAGGGGCTGAACTTCCAGTACCCGAACTTCTTCGCCGGCGGTGCGGGCGCGTTTCTGCTGGGGCAAACCGCAGAGAGCCAGGCCATTTATGCCAATGTCGGCTTCCAGACTACGGATCGACTGCGGCTGTCCGCCGGTGCTCGTTACACGCAGGACGACAAGGACGCCTACGTCAACATCAACGCCGGCCTGATCGAGGAATCGGCCAGCGAAGACTGGAGCGAAACCAGTTGGGAAGTGGCCGCCACCTGGGACATGACCAGCCGGATGAATCTCTATGGCACCATCCAGAATGGTTACCAGTCCGGCCAGTTCCCGCCGCGGCCTTATTGCCTGTTCGGGGCCCTGGACTTCAGCCAGCCGGGCAATGTCAGCCGGCCTAACTGCTTCGTGGCCAATGACAACGTGACCGCCACCAACTACGAGGTAGGCCTGAAGGGTACGCCAATCGATACGCTGCAGATGAGTGTTGCGGTGTTCTACACCAACTACTCAGACTTGCCCTACCAGGTCAGCGACGCGGCCGATGGTGGCGGATTCAATACGGTCAATATCATTGTTGACCAGACCTCAACCGGCCTGGAATGGGAAAGCGCCTGGGCGCCCACGGATCAATTCACCCTGTACACCACGCTGGGTCTTCTTGACGCCGACGTCGACAGTCCGAACCCGGCAGCGGTGGCGCCGCTGACACCCGAGACCACCGCGTCGATCAGCCCGCAGTACATCATGCCGATGAACAATGGCGGCGAGCTGCTGATGCGTCTGGACTGGTCATACCGTTCGAGCATGTACGGCGAGCCGAGTAACGACCCGGCGCGGATGACCAAGATCTCGAGCCGCGATCTGTTCAACTTCGATGTGACCTACACGGAACCGAATGGTCGCTGGTCGCTCTCGGCCTATGGGCGAAATATCACCGACGAAAAGTATGCCAACGCAAAGCTGCTTCCCACCGACTACCTGCTGATCATTCTGAACAACGATCGCAGCGAGTTCGGCGTGCGGTATATTTATAACTTCGATTTCTAAGTTATTGCCGTCAAACGGAAAAACCGGCAGCCTCGGCTGCCGGTTTTTTTTGGAATGCGTTTAACCGACAACGGTCACTCACCGACGCGGCAGTTGCCTGAGGTAAGCCACGATGGCGTTCAAGTCTTCCTCCGTCATTTTCGCGTAATAGGTATAGGGCATGGGTGGCTTCATCGGGCTGCCATCCGGACGTTGGCCCTGGGTGATCATGGTTTTGATTTCCTCGTCAGACCAGCGCTCCAGTCCGGTGGGCGTGATGTTGCTGGACACGCTTTGGCCCCAGGGCCCGTTAAACACAAATCCACCCGCGCCCAGGTTATTGGCCATGTCAGGGCCATTGGGCCCCAGGGGTGAATGGCACTCGATACAGTGACCCAGCGGTCCGGCGAGGTAGGCCCCGTAGGCCACCGTGTCCTCGCGACTGACGCTGGGTACATGTTCGACCGGAGGGCCGTAGTTGGGCGGCAGGGGTACCCGGTATTCTGACGCTGGCACTGCGTTGCTCACAGCTGGCACCTGTTGAACATAAGTCACAATGGCGTGAAGGTCTTCATCCGACAGTTGCCGGTAAAGCCCGAAAGGCATGGGCGGCCCAATGGTGGTGCCATCCGGGCGCCGTCCTTCGCGAATGGCAACAGCCAGCTCTTCAGCGCTCCAGTCGCCGATGCCCGTCTCAGTATCCGGGGTGATATTGGAACCGTTTGCGGTCCACATGTCGTTGTTATCAACGTTCGCCATGCCTGCCAGTTCCTGGCCGGGTAAATCCCCTTCGGGCCCCTTGGGCGTGTGGCAGTTGCCGCAGGCGACGATCGAGCGTACCAGGTAGGTCCCCCGCTCGAGGGGCGTTTCAGCCCAGGCGCTTTTCGCGCAGACACAAGCCGCCAGGGACAGCAACGTTAACCAGCCGGTTTTTCTTGTCATGGGACATCTCCATTCTTTTGCGCCGATCCGGTGCCAGGTCTCTGTCGGTTCCAGCGGACATCCGGCTTCGGGTTATGGGTGTGTTTCATCGCAGTACTATACAACGTGCCATCGAGTCGATGGCCTGTGGCGATGGCCTATGGCGATGGGCGTCACGCGATGCGCCCCGGCAGATGGCAGCGCTTTTAGCCGCTTGCGCGCCTGCTTGTCGCCTGATCATGGACCGGCTCCTGCGCTCAGGAGCATGCGACCAGAACACCCGTTTCAATTGATGCGCCTGACATGAGTCAATCATTGTGCGCAACGACCGATTGCGTTGAGTACATTTTGACGGGGGTCATCCATCTGCTCAGCCGCCCCGATAGAGTGTCTTCGAAACCAAAAGATCCCGGGTCGCCGCTCTCCAGGCAGACATGAGCCCGGCCACCCAACAAGGGATCAACCCGCAACGACAACAAGAGGTCGAATAAATGGACTCAGCCACTGTCAGTCTGAAGCACGTCAATCCCGCGACACACTCGGCGCCCCAGGCCAAGACGCCCCCCATCCGCCTGGTCACACCCGGACAGAAGCCGGAGGTACCGGCCTACCTGGAAGAAATTTACCGCTGGGCTTACCTGGATCCGCGCAATGTTCGATGGCTGAATCACGAACCAGTGGTGCGTCTGATCCTGTGGAATCAACATGTGAAGTTGCGTAATTCAGCATTCGCGGAGGTAGAGCCCGGCCAGAATGTTTTGCAGTCCACCTGTGTCTATGGTCAGTATCTGCCTTTGCTGGCCGAACGAATCGGCGAGGAAGGGCACCTGTCACTGGTGGATGTGGCCGAGGTCCAGTTGACCAACGCCTATCGTCGACTGCACCGGTTCCCGCATGTCAGCCTGCACCATGCCAATGTCATGGGTCTGAGTGACAAGCAGTTCGATGTCGTCATCTCTTACTTCCTGCTGCATGAAATACCCGACCAGGACAAGAAACGGGCGGTCAACGTGTTGCTGTCCAAGGTCAGGCCCGGCGGCAAGCTGGTGTTCATCGATTATGACAAACCACACTGGTGGCATCCGCTGAAACCCATCACCAGTTTCGTTTTCGACACTCTGGAACCCTTCGCCAAGGGTCTCTGGCATCATGAGATTCGGGGTTTTGCAGAAGAGCCCGATGCATTTGAATGGCGCAAGGAGAACTTCTTCGGCAAGCTGTTCCAGAAAGTCGTTGCGACGCGCCGCTGAGGCGCGGGTGCCCGGGCCCGCAAGCCTGGCGGGTCCGGGTACTTTCAAAGAGATCAAAAGCCCATGAACGTTATTCGCTTGTTGCCTGTATTGCTCAGCGCCCTGTTGCTCGCGGCGCATTTTTACCGCGCCGGACAAGAGGCCATCGTCGCCATGTCGCTGGCATTGCCGGTGCTTCTGCTGTTCAAGCGCAGCTGGGTGCCGACGGTGGTTACGGTCGCGCTCATTCTCGGCGCATTCGAGTGGATCTACACTTTGCTCAAGATCGCCACCATCAGGGCTGATATGGGCGCACCCTGGCTGCGCATGGCGCTCATCCTGGGCACCGTGGCGCTGTTCACGGCGGGTTCTGCGGCTGTGTTTCGCTTGAGCGCGCTGAAGCAGCGCTATTCCGGGCGCTAATCCGGCCAAATGCAATGAGGGTGCGGTCCCCTTGTGTTGCCCCCTCCCGCTAACCCGTATGGGTAGAGGGGCGGTCGCAGGCCATTGCCTTACCGGCCGGCCCGGTGCTGTCTTATTCCTGCTGGCTGGCCCAGAAATTCAGCAAAGCGCTGATTTCAGCTCCTGAAAATTCGCTCACTTTGCGCTGCATCACGTGCGGTACGGTGATTTCCTCGCATTTGATGCGCTCCAGCGTCAGCGCCAGGTAAGGCGTCCATTGCCCCGCGAGCCGACCCGCGAACCCGGCTTTCGCGCCTCCATTCAAATGACATGACGCGCAATACAGCTGGTGCAGCCGGGCGCCCTCGACCCCTTGGGCCGGGTCGAAAGATTGCCGGGCAGGTATAAAGGGCAAGGCGGCATAGTGGGTTGCCAAGGCGTTGATGGTGGCCCTATCCAGGGAAGATGAGATCTCGCACATGCTGGTCATGGCCACTTCCTCACCACCCCTCGGCGGTTTGAGTGTTGTGCAGGCCCGTGCCCAGTCCTTGAATTGCTCATGAGCGACCGCGATCAGCGCCTCGGGCTGTCCCGCGATAATGGGAATATGGCCGTCCACCGAGATTCCGTTGACGCCGTGGCAATACTCGCAGCCGGCAACCACCGGTTCCACGTCCAGCCCCCCGGCCTGAACGGCGCAGGCAAGCGTTGCCGAGAGCATCATCGCTTGGGGCAGGGTTCTCACAAATTTATCTCAAATTCATGGGGTTAGGTGAATATAGCGGGATTGCTGTGCGTTCGGATTGACCTGCATCACACAGATCACCTGACTGAGCCGGATGAATGAGGCGAATGACGTCCATCAATGCGCCCGTCCCCGCGCGATGGCACGCTTTGGCACAGACTGAGGCCTGTCTTTACTCAGGTCACTTGCCCGCACGTTAACCGCATCACAGGAGCCTCAACCATGTCAGACAAACCAGCCGACCTGGCGGGACGGGGTGTCGGGACTTATGCAGATGTCGCTGACGCTTCGCCGGACGATCACCGGTCCGTTGCACGACTTTTCGGCGGCGCACAACATTCGTTTGCTCCAGTGATGGCCGGGGAGGAGAAACAGCCATGAAAAAGGTTTTTGATTGCATCATCATGGGCGCCGCCGGGCGCGATTTTCATAACTACCTGGCATTTTTGCGGGACAGCCCGGCTTTCTGCGTGCGTGCTTTTACTGCCGCCCAGATTCCATTTATCGATTCACGCTCGTTCCCGGCGGAACTGGCCGGACCCCGGTATGACAGCGACATCCCCATTCATGATGAATCGGAATTGCCCGGGCTCATTCGAACGCTGGGCATCGATATTGTTTTTTTCGCGTACAGCGATATTTCGCACGAAGCGCTGATGCACAAGGCCAGCCTGGTCCAGGCTGCAGGTGCCAGCTTTATGATGCTGGGCCCGCAGCAGACCCAGTTGCATGCCCGCTTGCCCGTGATCAGCGTGACGGCAACCCGCACGGGCGCGGGTAAAAGTCCGTTGACCCAGTGGCTGGCCCGGAACCTCTCCGCGGAGGGGTTTAAGGTCGCCGTGATCAGGCATCCCATGCCTTATGGGCGCCTGACGGCGCAGTCGGTACAGCGTTTTGAGACCGTGGAGGATCTGCTCCTTCACGATTGCACGATCGAGGAGCGGGAAGAATACGAACCCTACGTGGAGATGGGCATTCCCATCCACGCGGGTGTGGATTACGCCGCCATCCTCGAGCGGGCGCAGGAAGACGCCGACCTGGTGCTGTGGGACGGCGGAAACAACGATTTTTCGTTCATTCGCCCCGATCTCGACATCGTCGTTGTGGACCCGCTGCGCGCAGGGCACGAAACCGCCTGGTACCCGGGTGAGGTCAACTTCCGCCGGGCCGATGTGCTGGTGATCAGCAAAACCGGCTCTGCCACAGAGACGCAGATCGCCGCGGTAAGGCAGCACGCGGCGGAGTTGAACCCGGACGCGCCCGTGATCGCATCCGACCTGGACATCACTATCGAAGCGCCGGTGCCTCTGGAAGGGCGGAAAGTTTTGGTCGTGGAGGATGGGCCCACGGTCACGCACGGCGGTATGCCCCATGGCGCCGGAACGGTAGCCGCGTTGAAAGCCGGTGCGGTGCCGGTCGATCCGCGACCCTGGGCCGTTGGAACCATCCGCGACACCTACGCGCAGAATCCCCACCTGGGCCTGGTATTACCCGCGATGGGCTATTCCGATCGGCAACGCGCGGAACTGCAGGAGACCATTCATGCCTGTGTCGAGGCGGAAGAGGCGGTCTGCGTGGTGGACGCCTGCCCGGGTAGGCTCAACCTGGCGATAGACGTGAAGCCGCCCCTGGCCAGGGTGAGCTATCGATTCCAGCAACTGGACGGCGCGCCCTTGCTGGACCGGGTTCGGGCGCTGATCGGGCGGTCTGGTTCAGCGTCTGGCGCCATGAAGGTTGCCGGCGGCGTGGAGTGAGGCGATGGAGGGCTGACATCGCGTTGGGTGAATGGCGCTTGCGGGCTGGTTGAGGCTGATTCTCGGCCATGCCCGCACGATGGGGCAGCACCCGAGGTGGAGACTGGATGACAAGAAGAAGCCTCAAGTGGAAGATCGTGCTTTACCTGGGCCTGGCCCTGGCCCTGGTGCTGTTTGTGTTTACGCTTCTCATGATCGGCAATCAGCGCGAGGAGATCCTGCAGCGCTCCGTCAGCCACGCCAACCAGATGGCGCAGGTGGTGGTCAAGAGCACCCGGTTCGCCATGCTGCAGAACCAACCCTCGCACATCGATCAAATCATCAGGGACGTGGCTGAGCAGAAGGATATTGACCGGGTCAGAGTGATCAGCAAGGACGGCGCCATCATCCATTCCTCGATACCCGAGGAAGTGGGCCGGATCATCGATCTGCAGGCTGAGTCTTGTGAAAAATGCCATGTATCGGTGCGTTCCGGTTCCCAGGAGCCGATGGAGGAGCGGGCCCGGTTCTTCGAGAGTGCCGATGGCCGGCATATGCTGGGCAATACACGGGTGATTTCCAATGAGCCTTCCTGCCATGAGGCGGCCTGTCATGCCCATGATGCTTCGCAGACGGTGCTGGGTGTGCTGGACATCGTCCTGCCGCTGGACGCGTTGACGCGCGACCTGCAGAGAAATTCATATACCCTGGCGGGGTTTTCGGCCGGCTTTCTCCTGGCAGCCGCGCTGGTCACCGGGTTCCTGATTCACCGCATCGTCTATCTGCCGTTGCATGAGCTGGAGGATGGCGCCCGGGCGCTCTCAACGGGCGCTCTGGACCGAAAGCTGCCGGTGCGCAGTGACGATGAGATCGGGCGGGTGACACGCGCCTTCAATGACATGACCGAGGCGTTGAATGCATCGCAGCGCAAGCTCGAAGACTGGGCCCGTACGCTGGAGCAGAAGGTAGAGGAAAAAACCAGGGAGCTGCAGGTTGCCCAGGCGGAGGCGGTACGCGGCGAGAAGCTCGCCTCGGTGGGCATGTTGGCGGCGGGTATCGCTCACGAGCTCAATAACCCCCTGACCGGCGTGCTGACCTTCGCCACCCTGGTGCGCCAGGGCATGGAAGATGACGCTCCTGAGGCAGAGGATCTGGACCTGGTCATCAAGGAGACCAAACGCTGCGCGACCATCATTCGTCGCCTGCTGGATTTTGCGCGGGAGAAAGCACCTGACAAGCAATATTGCAATCTCAACGAACTCATAGCCGATGCTGCCCGCCTGGTTGAGCAACAGGCCAGGCTGTCGGAGATCGAGGTGGTTTTGTCACTGGATGAGGATTTACCGATCATCTGGGTGGACGAGGACCTGGTCAAGCAGGTCGTGATGAACATGCTGGTCAACGCCCAGCATGCCATTGGCGAGCGCGGGCGGATCACGCTCAAGACGGCAGTGTGCCCTGAGCCGGTGTTGCTGACCGAGGGCGCGCAGGCGGCTAAGGCCGTTGAGGTCAGCGTGTCCGACACGGGCTGCGGCATTTCCGCTGAAGACATGGCCAGGATATTCGACCCGTTTTTCACGACCAAGGAGGTTGGCAAGGGAACAGGGCTTGGGCTCTCCGTCAGTCATGGTGCGATATTGGCCCATGGCGGAGATATCCGGGTGGAAAGCGAGCCGGGTGAGGGGACCACGTTTCACATCTATTTACCGCTGGGGAATGAAGGATGAATGGGCCGATGAGCGGGCGGATACTGATTATCGACGACGAAGAGATCGTCCTGCGAAGCTGTGAGCGGATTCTGGCCGATCTGGATTACGACATCAGGACCTGTCATGACGGGCTGGACGGGCTCTCCATGCTCGAGTCCGAGTATTTCGATCTGCTCATTCTGGATATCAAGATGCCGCGGATCGACGGTCTCGAGGTGCTGCAGCGCGTCAAGGAATCGCACCCCGACATCGATGTCATCATGATCACGGGCCTGCACGAAGTCGAGGCGGCCGTCAAAGCCATGAAACTGGGCGCATTCGACTACCTGCCCAAGCCGTTTGATCCCGGTGAACTGCAAATGGCCGTCAAGCGGGTATTTGAGCGACGACAACTGCTGCAGGAGAACATCGCGCTGAAAGGCGAGACCGCGCGCTATCACCTGGACAATATCATCGGCTCGAGCCCCGCCATGCAAAATGTGTTTCGCCTGTTGGCCCGATGCGCGCCCACCAACAGCACGGTGCTGCTTCACGGTGAGAGCGGCACCGGTAAAGAATTGATCGCGCGGGCCATCCATTACAACAGCTTGCGCCGCGATAAGCCCTTTGTGGCGGTGGACTGCACCTCGCTGAGTGAAAACCTGCTGGAGAGCGAACTGTTCGGTCACGTCAAGGGGGCATTCACCGGGGCGATATCGGATAAAAAGGGCCTGTTCCAGGAGGCCGATGGCGGCACGCTGTTCCTGGATGAAATCGGCAATGTTTCCTTGTCCACCCAGGCCAAGCTGCTCAGGTTTATCGAGGAGCGCGAGTTCAAGGCGGTGGGCGACACCCGTACCAGGAGTGTCAACGTGCGCCTGGTCTCAGCCACCAACAAGGATCTGCAAGGCATGGTCGCCAGCGGCGAGTTTCGGGATGATTTGTTTTACCGCATCCATATTTTCCCCATTCAGTTGCCGCCGCTGCGCGAGCGAAGAGAGGACATACCTGCGCTGGCCTTTCATTTCCTGCGCATTTTCAACGAGGAACTGAACAAGGGCGTCAGGGAATTTTCACCCGGGACCATGAACCTGTTGGCCAATTACGAGTGGCCGGGCAATGTGCGCGAACTGGAGAACACCATCCACAGGGCGGTCATCCTGGCCACAGGAAACACCATCAGGCGAGGCCATCTTCTGAATATCATGGAATCGCCGCACTTGTCTGAATACGATGCGCCGCGATCCAGCGAGGAACTCAAGGCGTTGAAAAAACGCGCTCGTCAAAAATCCGTGGAGGACCTGGAGCGCGTGTTCGTGCTGGAAGCGCTCAATCGCAACGACTGGAATGTGACTCAGGCTGCTGCCGAGACAGGTATGCAGCGCACCAACTTCCAGGCGCTGATGACCAAATACGATATCCACGTGCGGAAACCGCCAAACGGCCCCGGTTGAGGCCGGGGCCGTCTGTACAGATCTGCCAATCTTTCAGGATTGGCTGATCAGCCCGCTTTGGCCGCGGGTGGGGCCTCCTCCATTTCTTCCTCATAGCCAGTCACCATAGCCTTGAAGTGCGCGCTTGCCGTGTGCCCGAGTGAACCCAGGTACACATGGATAAGGATGAATGACGCAAAGAAGATGAAGACCAATACGTGGACGGTGGAAACCACCCGAACCCCGCCCAGCGCCTCAACCCAGGAGTAAAACCGGTCGACATCCCAGAGCAGCAGACCCGTGCCGAACTGTATGGGCACGATGATCAGCATGACGATCTGGTACATCACCTTTTGCAAGGGGTTGAACTTGGCGTATGGGCGAACGCGGTGGGGGTTTGGGTGCCCACGGAAGATCCCGTAACTGTAATAGCGAATCTGCTTCAGCGTGTCGCGGAAGTATTTCTTCGGGTCCAGTTCGGGGTGATAGACACTGACCTTGTCGGTCAGCAGGTAAAACAGCAACCAAATGAGGTAGTTGGCCATCAAGGCAAAGCCGAGCCAGTTATGGAGCCGCACGGCCGATTCGAAACTCATCAGGCTGAGGATGTCGGTGTAGCGAATCTGCAGGCCGGTCACGATCAGCAGGATGAATCCGAGTGCGTTGATCCAGTGCCAGATCCGCACGGGCAGGGGATGTACATAGGTTTTTTTCATGTTGCTGCTCCTGTCAGCCCTTGCTTCTGAACCACTTTCTGACGGACCAGTGCGTGAGCGGTATGGCGACCCCGGCCGTCAGGGCCAGGACCAGCAGACCGTCCAGCAGCCCGATGCGGGTGCCGCCGGCGGTATAGAAATTGCCCACGGAATCAAGCGAAACAGGCGAGGTCAGCGTGTTCTGAGCGGCGTCGTATCGAATACGCCTGCCGTCCTCTGCCGTTACCGAGACCGTGACGTTTTCAAATGCCAGCGCGCCTTTCTGGTGGCAGGTGCCGCACTCACGTACAGCTTCAGACTTGTGGGCCAGGTGGTGGGCGTCTTCACCGCGCACCTCCAGCCGTCCGCGCAGCGTCAACGAGGTGTCCATGCCTTCGCTGTTGGCCGTGCGTACCAGGTTCCACAGTTCGAGCGGGCTCAGGCCGTCACCGTCGACGTCGAGTTCCCTAGCCCTGGCGATAAAGCGCGGATCATCGCTGGGCTCGCCCACCAGTGTTCTGGATTGACGGTCGAACAGGCGGAGGTCCACGGCGCGCTCCGCGTCAGGCGAGTGGCAGGCCGCGCAGGCAACAGACTTGAGGTGCAGTCCGCTGTTGGGCAGCCACTCGTTATGTGCGGCAGCAGCCTCCTCATGACAGCCGAGGCAGGCCGCCTGTAGCCGTTCGCCCGCGCTGGCGGCCGTCATATCATGCAGACTGTGACAGTCGGAGCACGCTGGCGCACCCAGATCTTCCAGGCCGATCCTTGCCTCGCCGTGCATGCTCGACCGGTAGGCTTCGAAAATGTCTTCATGGCATTGCGCGCAAACGGCGCCGCTATGGGTTTGGGTTTTCGCTATCTGCTTCTGCGCGTGTACGTCGTGACAGTTGGAGCAGACGGGCGCGTTCGCATGGCCGTCGGCCACCAGGCTGGCGTGAATACTGCCCTCATACTGTTGATACATCGCGGCGTGACAGCCTTTGCAGGCATCTTTCCTGGCCACGGTGTAAGCGCGAGCGCTGTCATAGCTTGAGCCAGACGTATGGGCTGTCGGATGGGCTGTCGGATCGATGTCACCATGGCAGCCCGCGCAGCCCATCATTGAGTGAACAGAGTCGGCAAATGCCTGCCTATCCACGAAGAGCGACCGTTTTTGGCCGTCATCCATGGTCTTGCTGAGGGCGGGCATGGAGTGGCAGGCCAGGCACGCCTGTGCTGCCGGGGTGACGGTGACCTCTGACCAGGCCGTATGGGCCAGCCCCATCAAGAGCGCAGTGGATGCCGCCATCAGCTGCCCCATCCGTGCGCCCCGAGACAGGGTGAAAAGCGTGCGGTTTCGGTTTGCGTACGTCATTTTGGCCTCGCTCCTTTCCCAGCCTGCGCTCACTCGGTGGGCGCGTTCTTGTTGGTGAATGCTGCCCAGGCCAGCTTGGCGACCATGCCGAAGAAAACGAAGGGCAGGGCGATCACGTAGGCCAGGCCGATAAAGGGGGCAGCGAGGAACAAGCCGACGTTTTTCAGAAACTGGCCGGCGCTCCGCGGCGTGCGGGCGTCCTGTTCTGCAGCCTCGGTGGGCTCGTTGGCGGCGGCCGCCCTGCTGGTCAGGGTTTTCAGGGTGACGCTCTCGATCATCTCGGGGGTGAGCGGTTTGCGGACAAAGCCGCGCGTGCCCAGCACCTTGGCTTTCGCTTCGTTCTTTTCGCTGCCGTAACCCGTGATCACCACGACCGGCGTCCAGGGGCAGCGGTCACGGATTCGCTCGGCGACTTCCAGGCCGTCCATGCCTGGCATCTTGATATCCGTAAAAACGAGGTCGTAGTCCGTCGTATCGATTTTTTCCAGACCCTCCTCCCCGCTGCGGGCTGTGCTGACGTCATAGCCTTTTTCGGTGAGGACCCTGTCGAAGCTGCGTCCGACCACTGCATCGTCATCAATGACGAGAATATGTTTGCGTGCTTTCATGGCGTTCCTCCTTACCTTGCAAGTTGCGGGGGCAGTTGATCCGTCCAGTAACCATGCTCGGCAGATTCTTCGCTGTTGCGCTGCCGGGTCACCCTGCGCAGCGCCCACCGCTTGTGGCGCAGCGCTTCTTTGGCTGCCCTGACGACATCCATCGGGCTGATGGGCTTCACCAGGTAGTGATAAGCCCCGAGTTTCACGGCCTGTTTTGCAGTTTCAATGGCCGGGTAGCCTGTCATCATGATCACCTCGCACTCCGGCCACTGCTGTTTGATGGCTTCGAGCACGGCGATGCCGTCCATATCCGGCATTCGGATGTCGAGAAAAATGATGTCAAATGAGTGGCAAGCCATGAGGCTCAGGGCTTCGAAACCGCTGCCTACGGCTGTCGAGTCGAAGTTGGCCGTCGCCAGGCTGCGAAGATGGCTTAAGCGAACAACCTGTTCATCATCAACGATGAGAATGTCTGCTCGTGTCTTCATCATTCGACCTCGTTGGCTTTGTTGCTGCACACAAGGAACTGCAACTAACGTGCCAACGGGTCCGCCGGTTACGAGCGGTCTAAAAAAATCATAAAAAACATGGGGATGAAATCAGCTCCTGCGTGGTAGACGCGTTTCGGTTTGAGGCCTCCAAACGCGCGGGGTATATATTTTTTGTACTCGCTGGGCGCAGGCGTGCCTAACAAGTTGTGAAGAATCAGGGAGATACCTCATGATCGGGGTGTACAGATAATTTATACGGCCACCAAAACGCAGCATTCGTAAGCTTTTCAGGCGTTTAGCGTGAACCCAAACCGGGGTGAGCATGCGCGTGACAGAGCGGTTACCATGTCAGCATGCAGTTCATCGTGCTGACCATTGCCTTTCTTGTCGTCCTGCTGGGCCCCGGTCTGTGGGTGCGCAGGGTCATGGCCCGTTACCAGCAGCCGGCAGACCGTTACAGCGGGACCGGCGCACAGCTGGCCCGGCACCTCCTGGATCAACTCGAATTGCCGACGGTCAAAGTAGAAGAAACCACGCTGGGGGATCACTATGACCCGGCGGAAAAGGCGGTCCGGCTGACGTCCCCTCATTTCAGCGGCCGGTCTCTGGCCGCTGTGACCATCGCGGCGCACGAGGTAGGACATGCCTTGCAGGACGCGCGCGGTTTCGCGCCGCTCAGGGCCCGCACACGCATGGTCGCCTGGGGTCAACATGCGGAGCGGCTCGGCGCAGGCCTGCTGATGGCCTCACCCCTGATTGCCATTGCGACCAAAGCGCCCTCGGTGACGGGGCTGGTCATGCTGGGTGGTCTGCTGAGCCTGGGCAGCACGGTGCTGATTCACCTGGTCACGTTGCCGACCGAGTTCGATGCCAGCTTTGGCCGGGCCATGCCCATACTGGAGGCGGGCGAGTACCTGCACGAGCCGGATTACCCGCATGCGCGGAGGCTGTTGCGCGCCGCCGCGTTGACCTACGTTTCGGCCTCTTTGATGAGCCTGCTTAACATTGCGCGCTGGTGGGCCATATTGCGCCGTTAGAATCTGCCTTTTAAACTGCTGTGCCAATGGTTGATAACGTTCACATACTCAGCGACAGGCCCTCCCTGGTCAGCCAGATCCTGGCTGAGATCAGGGATGAGGCGGTCCAGAAAGACAGCATGCGCTTCCGGCGCAATCTGGAGCGCATGGGCGAGATCATGGCGCTGGAAATCAGCAAGGTACTGGAGTGGGAAGAGCGTGCCGTGCGCACCCCTCTGGGCGAGGCGCGTTGCCTGCGCTTACGCCGGCAGCCGGTGCTGGCCAATATCCTGCGCGCCGGGCTGCCTCTGCACCAGGGTCTGCTGAACTACTTCGACCATGCCGAGAACGCGTTCATTTCGGCCTATCGCAAGCACGAGGAAGACTCGGATGCTTTCGAGGTGGAAATTGAGTACCTTTCCAGCCCCCCCGTTGCGGGAAAGACCGTCATTTTATGCGACCCCATGCTGGCCACGGGCACATCCATGGTGCTGGCCTGGAAAGCGCTGGTGGAGCAGCGTGGCGAGCCAGCGGACCTGCACGTCGCTTCGGTCATCGCCAGCGACGAGGGTCTGGCGCTGGTTCGTGATCATCTGCCCGATGACACGAAATTCTGGCTCGGCGCGGTCGATCATGAACTGACGCCCAGAAAATACATTGTCCCGGGGCTGGGTGACGCCGGCGATCTTGCCTACGGCGCCAAGGACTGAATGGCGCGCTACAAGAGCCTGGCAGGCGTTATTGCTGCCATGGGCATTGTCAACCTGGTCTACGGCATCACCTTCCCGTTGCTGGCGCTGGTACTGGACAGTCAGCAGGTCAGCAAAACCCTGATCGGCCTGAGCACCATGACCCAGGCCGCGTCCATTTTTCTCGTGGCGCCGCTGGCTCCGAGGCTCTTGCAAAGACTGCCGGCCGGTCAGCTCATGCAGTATTCAGCGATCCTGCTGGCTCTGCTGTTCCTGCTGGCCGGGGCTTTCCAGAACGTGTATTTCTGGTTTCCGCTGCGCTTCGTGCTGGGCGCACTCAACGCGCTTTTGTGGATTGCCAGCGAGGCGCTGATCAATGAGCTTGCCCCGGATCACCGCCGGGGTCGAATCATCTCGGTTTACAGTTCAGTGGGCGCGGCTGGATTTGCCCTCGGGCCGCTGCTGCTCATTTTGACCGGCGCTGAGGGTATGTTGCCATTTGTAGCCACCAGTATCATGGTATTGCTTTCCGCGGCGCCCCTGTTTGTCGTGCGGCACCCGGAGCGGGTGGCCCAACCGGGCAAGTCGGCAGGGTTCTGGACCATCTTCATGCTGGCGCCCACGATCATGCTGGCCAATTTCGCTTACTCGGCCGCGGCGGAGTCGATCATCACCTTTTTCCCGCTGTTCGGGATTCATTTCGGGCTGAGCCAGTCTTTTGCGCTGGGCCTGATGACACTGGTAGGCGCCGGCAGCATGATCCTCATACTGCCCCTGGGCTGGGTGGCCGACCGGGTCGATAAAATGGGCATGTTGAGCCTGATCATTCTGTTGACCATGGTCGGGCTGCTGCTGATGCCCATGATGGTGCAAAAAACCGCGCTTGCCCCGTTGTTTTTCTTCCTGTTCGGGGGCGTGGAAGGGATGATTTACGCGCTCGGGGTTACCCTGGTGGGGGAACGCTTCAAGGGCGCCATGCTGGCCGGGGCGTTCACGGTCTTTACCACGTTTTGGGGGGCGGGAACGGTGACCGGGCCTCTGCTGGTCGGCGCGGGCATGGATGTGTTCGGCGCCGGCGCCATGGCCGTGGTGATTTTCGTGATTTTCGCTATTTACCTGCCGCTGCCCGTTATCGCCTGGTTCAAAGGCAGGGCCTCCGCGCAGCGCGAGGCGGCCTCGCTGGAGTAGCCGGCTAAAGCCGATTACTGTGCCGGCTGCCTCAGAAAAACAGCTGCCGTGCGGGCCGGGGTGGTGAACTGCTGGAGGGCGGCGTCATGGGAGGCTTCTTTGACCCTGGCATCGATCCCAGCCGCCTGCACGGGGTGCAGGCGAAAAACGGCGCCGCCCAAGTCCAGTGCAAACCGGTGTTCGCGGAGGTCGGCGTTGAATATGACCACGATGTCGATGCCTGCCCCGCCGGCCAGGCTCATCACCACCAGGCCCGGCACCTGGTCGGGCCCGGTATTGTGGAATGCCACGCTTTCTCTGACCTCAGCCCCGGTACGCAGCCTGAACAGCGGTGAACCCCTCCGAATCTGCAGCATTTCCTGCAGGTGAGCAAAGGCGGCTTGTATATGCTCAGTCCCGACGGAAAGTGACGGGTCGCCAAGCCGCGCTCCGGCCTCGGCCCAATTGTCGATGTTGTCCCAGGCGGGTGGCAGGCCGCGGCCCCAGCCGTTATTCGAATAGCTGAAATCAAGCAGATTGAACCAGTCGTTGGAATTGTAGCTGTTGCGGTCCATGGATTTGGAGCGCAGGATTTCCTGCCCCGCGTGGAAAAACGGGATGCCCTGGCTGAGCGCGATCACGCTGTTGGCCAGGTTCTGCACGCGAACGCGGTCATCCGGCGATGTGGTCAACGGCAGCTTGTACTGGTTGATATCGAACAGGGTTTCATTGTCGTGGGCAGCGGCGTAGTTGATCACCTCCTGAGGATCGCTGGCGTAACCGGCCGGCTGGGTGCCGTAATCGAGTTCGGACGTGGTGACCTTTTTTCCGTGGCGGTCGATAAAGGAATACTCCGCGATGCTGCCTGCCAGGCCGGCTCTGACCAGGTCGGTGAAATCCAGTAAACGCTCGCGCTCCCGGGCACTGCCGGAATTTTCTGCATTGGGGTCAAGGTAAAGCCCGTTGATGAAGCCCTGTTTTTCAACATGCTCGCTACCCCGGTCATCGTGCTCGCCGCCGCGCAGGGCGTCCCTGATGCGGTCGTTGAACGTACCCACGCCCGTGCCTTTGCCCATGTTGGTCTGCGTGGCCTGGTCGAAGCGGGCATTGTTGGCGACTTCACCGAAGTCCCATCCCTCGCCGTAGAGATAAATACCGCGCCCGTCCACCCCGTCCGCCTCGACACTGAGCGATTGCAGCATGTCTCGGGCCTTTTCAATGTTGGACTGGCTGTGGTGGCCCATAAGATCGAATCTGAAACCGTCCACCCGGTATTCCACCGCCCAGGTGCGCAGCGACTCCAGCATCAGTCGCTCCATCATGTGGTGCTCGCTGGCGGTATTGGAGCAGCAGGTGCTGGTCTCCACCGCGCCGTTCGCGTCCAGGCGTTGGTAGTAGCCTGGCACGATCTTGTCCAACACCGAGGACCCCGCCAGTCCGCTGGAGGGTGTGTGGTTGTACACCACGTCCATGACCACGCCCAGGCCCATCTGGTGCAGGGCCATCACCATGTGCCTGAATTCCATGATTCGCTCTGTGCCGCCGGGGTGGGTGCTGTAGGTGCCCTCCGGTGCGGTGTAGTGCCACGGGTCGTAGCACCAGTTGAAACCGTCGCGGTCACGAATCGGCTCGATGGCCTGCTGCTGCCGTTCCGAATCTGGCGCGAAAGCGCTCAGATCCGCCGGCTCCAACTGGTCGGCGCGGCTGTCCGGGATGGAAGCGCAATCCATGGCCGGCAGCAGGTGCACATGGCTGATGCCCGCTTCCGCCAGGGCGCGTAAATGGGTGGTGCCGTTTGACGCTTCCACGGTGAAAGCGAGAAAAGTGCCTCGAACCTCCTCGGGTACGGTTGCATCGTGGATCGAAAAATCGCGCACGTGCAGCTCGTACAGCGCGATGTCTTCGGGTGCCTCCAGCGTTGGCCCGCCATGCTGCTCCCAGCCGTCTGGCTTGAGGCTGTCGTCGGCGAGATCAACGATGTGTGAGCGCGTGCTGTACATGGACAGGTTGAGCGAGTAGGGGTCGGTCACCATGCTGGTCTCAAATTGCCCGGTCGCAGGCACAAATACGTCCACCTCGTACTGGTAGTACATCCGGTCCCACTCGGGTGTGCCCTGCAGGCTCCAGGTGCCGCTGCGAGCCTCGCGTTTCATGGGCATGACGTGGGAAGCCGGTGTCTCTGAGCCACCGTTGGCGAACAGGTGCAACGTGACCGAACGCGCAGTCGGTGCCCACAACCTCACGACGGGTTGGCGCTTGACCGCTGCGGCATCAACGCCCGGCGTGGAATAGCTGACGCCCAGCGGCAGGTCATTGGCGTATAGATCATCCAGCACGCCGGGTATCTGAATACCTGTCGCATCCAGGGTGCTGTTATCGCCAGCCACCGCAGCCACCGCGAACTGCTGTCTCAGAATGTCCGGGACCAGCGCCAGGTCTTGCGTCCGGATGCGATACAGAGGCAGGCCTGCCAGATGCCGGAACTGTTCCGCCAGTGAGCCTTCTACCACGCCATCGGCCACAAGGTTGAGGTAATCACCACCGGACAGCCCATCGTTGGGTACGATCAGCATGCCGCCCTCGGGGCTGTGGTAAAGCCGGACTTCGCTGCCCGAGGGCGCCTGCCATGCGAGCAGATCCCGGCTGAGCCAGAAGGCCCGTGCATGGGTGATTTCACCGGGCGTGACGGATTCCGCTTGTGTTGGTGAAGCGTGCTGCTGTTTTTCAACACTGCGCGATTCGCACGTGGTCAGGGCGGGCAGGGACAGCACCAGCGCCATCACGGCGCACCAGCGTTTTTGCATCAGGCGGAGGGTTCCTTCTCGGCCAGCGCCTTACGCTGACGCTTGAGTTCTTTTTTGTGGGCCGAATGGTGAGCTTCCAGTCCATCGCCCATGTAGTAGACATACATGGTGGAATAGCAGAAAAATACGGTGAGTACGGCAGCGATTTCCAGCGCGGCCACGCCGCCCGCGATGCCGGTGCCAATGGCGACCAGGATAAACAGGGCGTCGAAGGTGTCCTGCAGGGCGCGCCGGAAATGCACGCCGGCGACGATGCCAGCCAGGCTGAAAGCGAGGGCCAGGCTGTGTTGCACTACCAGCACAATGGCGGCCACCACGCCGGGCAAAATCAGCGTGGTTTCATCCAGCGAATGATCATAGGTGCTGATGTCATGAATGCCCCGATGGACCCACGATACCGGCAGCATCAGCAACCAGACGCCCAATATGACCATGAGCAACTGGCGGGCATAGCCCAGACGGTCCAGCTGATTAGTGGCCGCCATAACAGTCTCGACGATGACAAAATCATTGGCCGCCTCGACGGGCTCGCTGGCCCTTGAGAACGAAACGCCACCGCCCTGCGCAAGCTCGGTGACACCGCCCACGGGGATGGTTTTTATGAAGCCTGGAAAACTGAGGGTGGCGCTGATGATCAGGGTGGCCAGCACCACGTGATAAAGAAGCACCTTCCACAGTAACCGCAAACTGCGTCTGCCTTTATGGGGGTGGCGGCCATGGGGGAGCGCTGCCCCCTCTGGTTGCCCCGTGGATTGATTTTCAGGTGTTGTCTGGCTCACGGACTCTGGCGTTGTTTCCAATTAGCCGGGGTCTGATTCTAACCTAAATGGCATCACTGGCAAGGCAGCCAATATTAAAACCAAGCCCAACGCGCGCCATTTTCAATTACTATCATGCTTCACGATTATCGAAAGGCCGCTTTTCGATGCAGCGAATTAAATCTCAATGGGTCTTGTCGTGAAGGAATTTCCTTCCCGCAACAACCCCTTCGACAGCTGGCGAAGCCTGATTATCGCGCTCTACATGACGCTGGTGGGCTATGGTGTGCTGGTGGGTGTGCCGGTGATTTCCACCGCGTGGGTTGAATTGCTGGGCTTCACGGAGGAACAGGTGGGCCGCGTGGCCGGCGCGGACCTGGGCGGTTTGGCGCTGGGCTCGGTGCTGGCTTCCCTGGTCATGGCGCGCTGGAATCGCCGTTCCCTGGCGATTCTCGGCCTGGTGATCGCCGTGGCCGCCAACTGGCTGTGCACCTACTACGTGGATTATCAGCAGGTGCTGTGGCTGCGTTTCATGGCCGGCACCGGCAGTGGTATTTACACGGCGGTCGCGGTGGCCACACTGGGTGGCAACAGCCGCCCGGCCAGGGCGTACAATCTGATGCTTTTCGCCTTCGCTTTTTCCCAGGCGGCGGAAATGCAGGTGCTGCCGATGCTGTCCATGAACGGCATTTATTGGGCGTTCATCCTGGCTTTCCTGGTAAGCCTGCCATTCATTCGCTGGCTGCCGACACATCCCACGCCCGTGTCAGAGGAAGCAGCCGAGGAGCGCGCCGCACATCGCAAGCGCGTGCCCTCGGGTCTGATCTGGCTGTGCCTGGCGGCCATTTTCTTTACCTACATCAACATTGGCACTTACTGGACTTACATTGAGCTGGCCGCGCTGGACGGTGGTATCGACGGAGAGTGGGTGGGCCGCTTGCTGGTGATCGTCTCGCTGGGCAGTGTGGTCGGTTGCCTGATCGCCACGGTGATTTCGAACCGTTTTGGGCTGGGCAAGCCGCTGATGATGACCCTGGCCTTGATGGCGACCATTGTGGGTATTCTCGGCATCGATATGAACTACGCTTACCTCTTGATCAGCCTCGGCATGTTCAACCTGCTTTGGATTTTCATTGATGTCTACCAGATGGCAACGGTGGCCGTGATCGACCGTACCGGCGCCTTTGCCTCGCTCATGCCGGGCGCCCAGGGGCTGGGGCAAATCGTGGGGCCCAATATCGCGGCCTCCATGCTGGGCGCTGGCATGGGCTATAACGCGGTGTTCTTTCTGTGCGCGGCCGCGGCACTGATAGGGCTGCTGATTTACCTGGCCATGTATATCTGGCTGCGCCACCGTGTGACGGAACTGGTGCGTTCTGCCTGAGACGGATACCGGGGTCTCAGCCCATCCAGTGGGCAGGGACTTGCCCGCGGAGAGCGCTGAGAACGCGCATGTCCGAAGCCTGCCTGGCCTCGGCGATTGAAATCACGCGTTCGGTTAATTTGCCGGATTCCAGCAGCTTCCCCCGCAGCACGCCGGGCAGCAGTCCGCTGCTGATGGGTGGTGTCACCCACCGTCCATCGATCAGGAAAGCGATATTGGCGATGGTGGTCTCGGTGACTTCCCCGCGCTGGTTGAACAGTACCGCGTCATCGGCCTGGCCAAGGCGAGCCCGTTCGCGGTCATACACCTCGCGCCGGGAAGTCTTGTGATAGAGAAAGCGGTCGGAAGCGTCGACTGCTTCATCTGCCCACTTCAGGCGGATGGGCCCGGAAAAAGGCAGCAGAGGCTCGGCCTGGATAGAGGGCTCTCCGTGTTGGTTGAGCATGAGCCTGACACGCATGGGGCGCGACCAGTCGCCCGCCTGTTTCTCTAACACGGCCTTGATGCTTTCTTCCTCGAATGGGAAACCAAAGTACCTGCAGGAGTCGCCCAGCCGACCCAGGTGCTGCTGGAGGTTTCTGAAGCCCGTCTCGCCGCTCCAACCCAGGGTTTCGAACAGATAAAAGGGATCAGCGGGGTCTCGTTCCAGGATGCGCGCTTTCAAGAGACATTCATCGTACTCATGGTCGGCCAGCGAATCGGCCACCACGCCGCTGCCCACCGGGTAGGTGGCCCGCGTATTCCCTTCGCTCAACATGAGTGTGCGGATAGGTACGTTGAAGACGCAGTCCCCACCAGGCAGCACCACGCCGAAGGCGCCGCAATAAGGCCCGCGCGGGGTGGATTCCAACTGACTCAGCAGCCGCATGGTGCTGACCTTGGGCGCGCCGGTAACGGAACCGCAGGGAAACAGCGCGCGCAGGATGTCCGCCAATTTCGTCTTGGGGGCGACTCGGGCCGATATGGTAGAGGTCATCTGCCAGACGGTAGGGTAGCGTTCGATATCGAACAGGCCATCCACCGAGACGCTGCCGGGCAGGGCGATGCGGCCCAGGTCATTGCGAAGCAGATCAACGATCATGAGGTTTTCGGCGCGGTCCTTGCCGCTGGTGGTCAATTCGCTGGAGCGGGCCAGGTCATCCTCCAGTGTCAGGCCACGCCGCCGTGTCCCCTTCATGGGCCGGGTGCGCAATCGCTCACCGCTTCGTTCGAAGAACAGTTCAGGGGATGCGGAGAGCACGGAAAAGTCAGGCCCGCTGATCATGCCGCAGTAGTCGGCATCTTGTGATTTCAAAAGGTGCTGGTAGCAGGCCTCGATCGAACCTTCAAATCCGGTAGATAGCGGAAACGTCAGGTTGGCCTGGTAAGTCTCGCCGGCGCGTATGGCCTCCAGGATGGTTTTGATGGCGTTCCCGTGGTCATCCCGCGCCCAGGCGGCTTTCCACGGTCCAAAAGAAAAAGCATCGCGCTCTATGTTGCCGTTGCCGTGGGCCTCCCTGGCCAGGCCAAATACGGCCAGCGGGCCATCACCCTCACGTACGCTGAGCGCATCGTCAAACGCGGGAGCTGCCTCGAAGGCCAGGAAACCCACCGCGTAGGCGCCGTCTTTTGTGGCTTTCTCAATTTCATGGACCAGCGGCAAGACTTCATTGAGATCATGCGCCAACAGCAAGCGCTCGAACTTCGGAAAGGACAAGCCTTCCCGCGGAATGAGCGGATGGCGAAAGTCGATCCTGGCCTTGAAATCGGATGGTTGCATGAAGACGCAGGATGGCTCCAGGTTGTGTGATTTGGCCCGCCTCAACCGAGCGGGAGGCCAGTATAGGGCAAGTCGGCAAAGATACCTTATCCATTGCGCCTGAAGAATGATGGCATTTTCACCCACAACCAGCTTATCAATTAGCTCGATTTGTTATGATCCGGCGTGCATTCATGTCGGAATCGAACCCATGCTGATGTGCTCCAGGTTATTTGCCGCGCTTGTGTCCGCCACTACCTTGGCGTTCAGTCTGCCCGTTACCGCCGCCAATTATGACGACCTGGTTTCGTTATTCCATGACTGGCGTGCTTTCGAGCAGCCGCCACTGCTGAACGGCGCGCCGGATTACACGGCTGAGACCACTGCCCGGCGTCACGGGGAGCTGAGGCAATACCAGGACCGCCTCTACGCGATGGAAATCGCTGATTGGTCGGTTGTGCAGCAGATCGATTGGCACCTGGTGCGGGCCGAGATGAACGGCATGGATTTCAATATCCGGGTGCTCAAATCCTGGGCTCGTGACCCGGCCTTTTATCAATCCGTCTGGACCTACCAGAGTGACACCCCGGCACATGAGGGCCCCACCCACCATGCCCTGGTGGAGCTTTGGACCTATGATTTTCCGTTGAATGGGGCAGCCGAAAAGAAACTTACTGCTGAGCTGAAAACGATACCTCCGTTACTGGAGCAGGCCCGCGTTAACCTCACCGGCAATGCGCGAGAACTGTGGCTGGCCGGTATCAAGCATATCGAAGACCAGGTGCTTGACCTGGAGAATCTCGCCAGCCGTACGGGCGATGCAGGCCCGGCGCTGAAAGATGCCTTGAACGGTGCTTTGTCAGCGACCAAGTCTTTCGCAGCCTGGCTGCGCGAGCAGGGTGAAACCAAGACCGGCCCATCCGGCATCGGCAAGGACAACTACACCTGGTACCTGCAGAACGTCCACCTGGTGCCGCTGACCTGGGAAGACGAGGTTCGCCTGCTCAAGCGCGAACTCGACCGCGCCCACGCCTCGCTCAAGCTGGAAGAAAACCGTAACCGCAACCTGCCGCCGCTGGTGCCGATCGCCAGCGAAGAGGAATATGCCGAGCGGGCCGACGCCGCCGTGAGCCGTTTTGCGGAGTTCCTGGTTGAACAGGAAGTGTTGCCGCCTTATGACTACATCGAGCCGACGCTGCGCCGCTACATGGGGCAGTTTGTGCCGGCCGAGACACGTAACTTCTTCTATACGGTTTCGCACCATGAACCGCTGGCGCTTTGGGCGCACTGGTACCACTGGTTCGACCACGCGCACATGCGTGAATTTCCGCACGAGAGCCCCATTCGCCGCGGTGCCTTGCTGTACAACATCTTCGACAGCCGTTCGGAGGGCAACGCCACCGGCTTTGAGGAAATGGTGATGCACGCCGGCCTGTACGATGAATACCCCCGCTCGCGTGAAATTGTCTGGATCATGCTCGCCCAGCGCGCGGCCCGCGGCCTGGGCTCGCTGTACGTGCATTCCAATGATTACACCATGCAGGAAGCTCGCGATTTTCACGTGGCCTGGACGCCGCGCGGCTGGATGCGTGAAGACCTCGACCTGCTGGGATTTGAACAACTGCTGTACCTTCGCCAGCCCGGATACGGCACCAGCTACATCACCGGCAAGTACCTGATGGAGCGCCTGCTGGCCGAGCGCAGCCGCCAGGTGGAAGGCGAATATAAGCTGAAGGATTTCTTCGGCGAGGTGGACGAAGTCGGCGTGATACCGGTGTCACTGATTCGCTGGCAGCTCACCGGCAAGGACGACGAGATCAAGGCCATGACCGGGCAGGACTGATGTCTCATTCCATCGCCTGTTTCCGCTGTGGTGCGTCTCTGAGCGCCATGTCCCTGCCCATCGCTCGGCAGGATCTTTGCCCCGAATGCGGGGTGGAGCTGCACGTGTGCAAGATGTGCATCCACTTCGATGCCAACGTGGCGCGCCAATGCCGCGAGGACGATGCCGAGGACGTTACCCAAAAGGAACTGGCCAATTTTTGCGAGTGGTTCGAACCCTCAGAAACCGCCTTCGAATCGGGCCGGAAATCGGAAGCCGACCTGGCGCTGGAAGAACTCGAGGCCATGTTCGTCGGGTTGGGTAAGGACGAGGACCAGGCCTTATAAATCCTGGGGCAATACGATGCCGAGTGCGCGCCGTTCGCTTCTCCACCGTTCCAGCAGTTCCTGGAACTTTTCCGGCTCCGTTTCCCGCAGATTGTTGGTCTCACCGGGATCGACGGCCAGGTTAAACAGTTCCAGCTTTGACTCATCAAAAGGCGGCTCCAGGCTGGTCAGTTTCCAGTTACCCTGCCGCAGCAGCATCCGGCCCCGATGAGCGTGAACGGTGACATAGTCATCATCGTGGACCTTTTCTGACTCCCCACCCAGAAAAGCGGTCATGCTGCGCCCGCGCATCGGCTCGATGCCCTCGCGCTCAGGGTAATCCGCAGCAGCCAGTTCCATGAAAGTGGGCGCCAGGTCCATCACCGTGAGATAGCTGGATGAGATTGAACCGGCGCCGCTCACCCCCGGCCCGGCAATGATCATGGGGGCGGTGACGCCGCCCTGGCGGGTGTAGGTCTTGTGGCGCGAGAAGGGCGCCGAGCCGGCCTCCGCCCACTGTGGGCCATAGGACACCCATGAATTTGCGTGGCCCATGTTTTCATAATGGTTGTCGTAGTGTTCGCGCAGGTAATTCCGAAAGGCCGGGTATTCTTCACTGTTATAGAAATCCTCGGCCGCCGCACCATTGTCGGACATGAACACCACCAGGGTGTTTTCATATAGCCCGTTAGCCTTTAGGTAATCCAACAGGCGCCCCACGTGATGATCCAGGTTGGAAACCATGGCGGCATAGAGCTCCATTTTACGGGCCTCACGGCGCTGCTGATCGGCGTTAAGGTCACCCCAGGGCGTGATCGCCGGGTTGCGTGGGGGCAGTTCGGAGGACGCCGGAATAATGCCTGCGGCTTTGATGTTGGTGAAATTCTCTTCCCGCAACTGGTCGTAGCCCTGGCGATAGCGCCCCGCGTAGCGGTCCAGTTCATGCTCCGGCACCTGTAAGGGCCAGTGCGGGGAGGTATAGGCTGCGAAGGCGAAGAATGGGCGTTGGCTATCCTTGTTGCTCTCGATGAACCCAATCAGGCGCTCGGTATACAGGTCGGTGGAATAGCGGCCCGCCGGCCATTCGGCCGCTACACCATCCGCGCGATAGCTGGAGCCTCCCTCGTGAAAGCCGACTGCATCCCAGTGATTGCCGGCGCCGTTGAGCATCACGAAAGACCGCTCAAAACCGGCCGCGCTGGGGCCCTGCTCAGGCTCGTAGCCCAGGTGCCATTTGCCCACCATGTAGGTGTGATAGCCGGCTGCTTGCATCAGGGCAGGAAACGGCACGATCCGGTCGGACAGCGCCGCCTCGTAGCCGGGGTAGGGCTGGCCCATGATGCCGCGCACACCCTGGCTGGCCATGCCGGCCACGTGGCTGTTGTTGCCGCTGAGCAGCATCGCACGGGTGGGCGCGCATTTCACGGCGGTATGAAACTGGCTGAAACGGATGCCGGCTTCCGCCAAGGCGTCGAGATTGGGTGTTGCAATGGAGCTGCCGAAGCTGCCCAGGTCGGCATAGCCCAGGTCGTCGGCAACGATCAGCAGGATATTGGGCGGGGTTTTTTCTGATTCAATTTCGGTCGTTGACGCAAAAAGTGGTATCGGCACGGTCATCAATAATCCCGTCAGCAACAGGGCAGAGCGAATTTTGGTGATGTGAACAGGCATGCTTTGATCGGCTCGGGGGAAGCCTAAATGCTAACAGCGGGAGAGACGTCAGGCTATGGCAGGATGCTCAGCCTCTGGTGAATCTCAGGCAGTGTCTTCATACCAGCCGTGTAGTCGACCATGCGATTGACCAGGTAGAACACGTACATGGTGGTCAGCCAACGGGTAAAGTCCGCCTGGGTAGCAAGGTGCTTGCGCATGTGCACCATGATCCAGGAGAAGTGCTCCCAGGTATCGAAGCAGGAGGCGCAGTCGCGCTCGGTGCCGGTGCAGCAGCGACGCGTGGTCGAAAAATCAGCATTGTAGGCGCGAAAATGCGGATTGCTGGGTGCGCCTGTTTCCAGCCGCTGCAGATTGCCAGCATGGTTGTTCGACAGATTGGTGCACACGTCAAAACCCCAGTGCTGGTCGAACAGCCGCCCTGATGTCACCACTTCATTGAAATAGCGGGTGGTGAAAATCCACTCAGGGTGTCGCTCGATCATGCGGTCGATTTCTTCGCGCACCCGGTCGAAGCCCTGGCGGTACCCCAGCAGGCCGCCGCGTTCTTCGATATCGCTGTAGTAATTGAACAGCACCGGCTGTCTGAGGGACACGCATTGCTCCACCACCGATTCAATCTCGTGCGCACAGCCTGGCGCGACGGTGTAGTACCAGAATGCGCGTGGGTCGTTCCGGTAGTTTTCCTGAGCCTGGGTGAAGAAGTCCTTGCTGCCGTCACCGCGCAGCCGCGAATCGGTGTCATGGTCGCCCCACACCGCCACGCCGATGGGCAGGGTCTCCAGGCCCTCTCGGGGGATGGTAATCAGCCCGTTGCTGGCGACGTTGACACGGAAATTCCCGTGCAGTTTACGCAGGCGATCCGGCACCAGCCCGGGCTCGCCGCCCACGATGGTGACGAAATTGGTGCCGCGGTCCAGTTCGCGGGTGATGAAATCATCGAATGCCTCTTCGTCGCCCTGTTTGCCGGCCCGCTCCATGCCCTCGGAAAAAAAATAGCAGCCCGTGCAGCGCAGGTTGCACTTGTGCGTGATGTCGACAGAAATCGAGCGAATCGGACCTGCGTCGCGGACTTCCTCGTAAAGTGACTTTAGAAAAGGATCTTTGAGGTAGCTTTTGAGGCCCGGCATGGTTCCGTCGGTGACAGAGGTTGAGGCGCCAGTTTACCGAAAGGGTTAGGCGGCGTCAGAGCCCAGGTGATCGACAGGGCCATGACGGCAATGGCCCCATGAAATCAGGGCGAAAACCGCCGGGGTTTTTCACCCTGATTCCCCCTATGAGTTTTGGAGCGGCGGGTTGGGTAGATTCGCCTCAATGGTGACCGGCTTGCTCGGCCGCATGGTGTGCGTCCATCTCTGCCCGATCAATGCACCCGTCTCCATTGAGATCCATTTCCTCGAAGGTCGCGTGCCTTTTTTTGCCGTCGTGCTTGCCGTCGTGGTGCTCGCCGTGCATGGCTCTCATGTGCATTTCGTGTCCTGAGCTGAATTCATCCGCGCTCAGTTGACCGTCGCCGTTGGTGTCAAAGTCGGCAAAAGTGGGCGCATTGGCCATGCCTTTCATCGGGTGCCCTTTCTCGGCCATCATGGCGTGGCGTTTATCGCGGCCGGTATTGAATTCATCTTCAGACAGGAAGCCGTCTCCATTGCCGTCGAACTCTTCCAGCGTAGGCGGCCCGTCGCCGTGGTGAGCGGCCTCTGCCAGTAAAGGGGTGGCGAGCACTGCGATGATGACAGCGGCCAGCAGGATGGCTTCAAACGTGAGTTTGGCGGGTGATTTCATGATTCGGTTTCCCAGCGAGTTAACATCGACATACTGACAGAAAATGGCCCTAACCGTGTGATCTGGCTCATTCAGGCGAGATCCATCGAATCCAAGACCTGCTCGATTCGCCCGAAAACATCCTGGATGACATCCGGCAGCGGCAGCGTGGTCATGCGGAAGTGGTGACGATAGGGCACATTGAAGCTGCTTCCCGGGGCGACCAGCACGTGTTTTTTCTCCAGCAGCTCCAGCGCGAATGCCTGGTCGTCGAATGCGGCGCGAAAGTGTTCCCTCATGCCCGGAAAAGCGTACATGGCGCCCATGGGACGGGTCATTTCCAGGTACTCGCTGCGTTCCACGGCATCGATGACCGCCTGGCGTGATTCATACAGGCGGCCGCCTGGCGCCACGAGGTCGCCGATGCTCTGATAGCCGCCCAGGGCGGTCTGCACCGCCCACTGGCCCGGAACATTGGCGCACAGCCGCAACGAGGCCAGCAGTTCCATGGCGTGCAGATAATCCTGGGCATGGTCACGCTCACCGCTGAATACGGCCCAGCCTACCCGGTAGCCGCAGGAGCGATATATCTTGGAAAGACCGCTGAAGGTGACGCACAGCGTGTCATGCACCAGGGTCGCCATGGGGATGTGAACGGCGTCCTCGTACAGCATGGAGTCATAGATCTCGTCGCTGAATACCACCAGGCCATGTTTTTCGGCCATGCGTGCGATCGATGCCAAAGTCTCTCTGTCGTAGACGGCGCCGGTGGGGTTGTTCGGGTTGATCAGAACAATGGCCCGGGTCCGGGGCGTCACCCGGCTTTCGATCTCATCCGGGTCTGGCTGAAAGCCGTTTTCCGGCAGGCAGTCGTAGAAAACCGGATTGCCACGATTAAGAGAGACCGCCGCGCTCCACAGCGGGTAATCCGGGCTTGGCACCAGCACTTCGTCACCCTGGCACAGCATGGCTCTCAACGCGAGGTCGATCAGCTCGCTGACGCCGTTGCCAATGAAAACATCATCCGCGGTCACATCCATGACGCCGCGATCCTGCTGCTGCATCACGACGGCCTCACGCGCGGGAAAGATGCCCTTCTGATGGCAATAGGCCTCGCTGGCCGCGAGATTCTCGATCATGGCCAGGCGCATGGTTTCCGGCGTTCGGTAGCCGAACAAACCCGGGTTGCCGATATTGAGCTGGATGATTTCATAGCCCATGCGCTCGAGTTCCCCGGCCCGATGGGCCAGTTCGCCCCGAATTTCGTAGCGGACCTCGGTGAGGATGTTGTTGGTATTGACGGGCGTGTGCTGGGTCATGCTTTGTTCTCAAGGGTTACCCGGTCATGCAGAGCGGAGAATAATCGAAAATGCGCCCGCGTGGGTTGATCCGAGTGGCGTTGAACGCCGGACGCCCTTAACATGGGCGGCCGTGATGGCCGGCGGGTTCGGGCAAAGCTGATGATCAAGCTGCGATTTTTCCAATCAATGAGCCGCCGCTGACGTGATTCAGCGGGTCAAAAGGCTGTGGCCGTTTCTGCTCTGGCTGGGCGTCTTTTACGCCGTCTGGCTGGCCCTGGTAATGGGCGGACAGCACTGGCAGGACCTCAAGGAGCACTGGGGCATCGCGGTGGCCATGGCCATGGGTTCGTATGTCGCCGGCTCCACGCCCATGGGCGGCGGCACGGTTGGATTTCCGATCCTGGTCCTGTTATTCAACGAGCCCGCGGCGCTGGGCAGGGATTTCAGCTTTGCCATCCAGTCCATTGGCATGACCAGCGCCACGATATTCATCCTGTGCCGGCGGCAACCCCTGGAATGGCCAATGCTGCGCGCGGCCATGCTGGGATCGCTGGTGGGCACGCCTCTGGGCATTGTGTTGATCGCGCCGGTGGTGCCCGGCCTGGTGATCAAGGTCTTGTTCGCGGTGATCTGGGCGAGTTTTGGCGTGCTGCATTTCTACCGTATTAAAGAGATCACCCATCATGAGGGCATTATCCCCACGCAGCTGCGATTCGACACCATCGCCGGTCTCAGCGTGGGGTTTTTGTGCGGCCTGACGGTGGCCAGCATCACCGGCGTTGGCATCGACATGGTGCTCTACGTGGTGCTTGTGCTGGTGTGTCACGCCGACCTCAAAATTGCCATTCCCACCTCGGTCATCGTCATGGCGTTTACCTCTGTGGTGGGGTTGGCCACCAAACTGCTGCTCGGTGATATCCAGCCCGGCGTTTTTGAGAACTGGCTGGTTGCCGCGCCCATTGTTGCCCTGGGGGCGCCGCTGGGGGCGTTCATCGTTCATCGAATCGGTCGCGAGTCCACGCTGGTGGTGGTTTCGATCCTCTGCGTTGCGCAATTCATCTGGACGATGTACAACGAATGGGCTCGATTGCAGGTGTGGGGCCTGTTCGCCGCGTTGTTGGGTGTGCTGCTGTTCAATCTCTTCTTTCAGCGACTGCACCAGATTGGTGACCGCCTGGAGCGCCGGCAGAAGGCAACCCCACCCCAGGGTGGTTGACGCGCGTAAAGCGATAAAACCCATTCGCCCGCATCAGCGGGTGCTGTAAAACGAATACATCGAAAGGAAATCAAAATGCGAATCATGCTGAACCTGTTGGTGGCGCTTTTGCTTGTTGCGGGCCCCCGGGCTGCATGGGCGGGTGACATGCCGTTGCCGCCTACGCCCATGCCCGAACTCGAATACCCCGGCGCCTTGCTGGATGGGGAATACGACCCGGCTGTGCCTCCACCCGAATCCATTCTTGGGTTTCCGGTGGGTCAGCAGACGGCCACTCCTGAGCAGATTGTCGAGGCCGTCCAGGCCTGGTCCGCGGCCAGTGATCGCGCTGTGCTGGTGGAGTATGCCCGTTCCCATGAAGACCGCCCTTTATATTACGTGATGATTTCCAGCCCGGAGAACCTGGCGAGGATCGATGAGATCAAGGCGGATATTGCAAGGTTGGCCAACCCTTCGGGCCTGTCAGACAACGCCGCTGAAGACATCATAGAACGCCTGCCCGCCACGGCCTGGATGGCCTATTCAATTCACGGCAACGAATCCTCGGGTTCCGATGCCGCCCTGGCCGCCATGTATCACCTGATCGCCTCGGAAGAGAAAGGCATTGCGGCCCTGCGGGATGAAATGATCACCATCATCGACCCATCGCAGAACCCGGATGGGAGGGCGCGGTTCATTCGTTCACTGGAACAGCATCGGGGAACTGCCCCCAACGTAGACAGCCAGTCACTGCTACACAGAGGATTCTGGCCCTACGGCCGGACCAATCATTATTTCTTCGACCTGAACCGCGATTTCTATTTCCTGGTCCATCCGGAGACACGCGGTCGCGTGCAAGCCATCAATCAGTGGTATCCGCAGATCATCATCGACGGCCACGAGATGGGTTCACAGGACACCTTCCTGATGTCGCCGGCGCGCGAACCCATCAATCGTAATCTGCCGCCTTATGCCAACAAGTGGTCAACCCGGCTTGCCGAGGACCTGGCGCGTAACTTCGATGCCGAGAACCGGCTGTATTACCACGGTGAGTGGAACGATAACCTCTATCCCGGCTATTCCAGCTACGCCATGTTCCGGGGCAGTGTGTTTGTCCTGTACGAGCAGGCCAGCACGGACGAAGATGGCATTCGCCTGCCCAATGGCTCGGTCAGGACCTATCGCGAATCTGTTCATCACCAGCTGATGGCGACCTTGAGCAACCTCATGAGCCTGGCGGAGTATTCCGAAGACATGTACCGGGATTTTGTCAGCGACCGCCGCCTCATGCAGTCCGCGCAGGGCCCGTATGCCGACATCAGCTACGTGATTTTACCCAGCGAAAATCGCGCGCGCATGCAGGCGCTCACCAGCAAGCTGCAGGCACAGAACATTGAAATCTATACCGCAGATCGCGAACTGTCTGTCCGCAACGTAATGGACTGGACGGGGCAGACCCGTTCATCGCGAACCATCCCCGCAGGTGCGCTGGTCATTCCCAACCGACAGGCGGAAGGGCGACTGATCGCGGCCATCCTGGAATTTGACGCCTTCATCAGCGATGAAACGCTGGCCCGCGAGCGGCGCGAGCGCCTGCGCGATGGGGGCAGCATCATGTACGACACCACGGCCTGGAGCCTGCAGATGATGTACGGCCTGGAGACGTGGCGGGTGCCGGATCATCTCGACAGTGGCCTCAGCCCTTACCGGGCGCTGCCCGCGCCTGAGCCAATGGCGGGTCCGGAAGCACCGATCGCCTGGGTGGTGGACGGGGCGGATGACGCGTCCGTGGGCTTCGCCGCGAGGTTGATGGAGCAGGGTGTGCGCGTGCGAGCGGCGGACAAGCCTTTCGAGTTGGATGGAAACCGGTTCAGCCGGGGTTCGGTCGTGGTGGTCGTCTCAGACAACCCGTCCGGCCTGGCCGCCCTGGCAGACCGGGTGGCCACCGCCGCGCAGGAAATGAACGTGAGCGCGCGGGGCATCGGCTTTGGTCTGGGCGCGGGCGACCTGCCGGATCTGGGTGGTGAGCATTTTCAGTTGCTGGTGCGCCCACAGATCGCCGTGATGAGCCGCACCGGGATCAATCCTTACAGCTTCGGCAGCATCTGGCACAGCATCGACACGCACCTGGGAATCCGCCATTCGCACCTGGATACCGCTGCCTTCGGTTTCAGCGACCTGCGCCGCTACAACGTGCTCGTGATTCCGGGCAGCTGGTCTGGGTTCGAGCTCTCTGAGGCCGAGCGCCAGGGGCTCAAATCATGGGTCGAGGCCGGGGGGACGCTGATCGCGATCAATGGAGCGGTTAACCTACTGGTGGGCAAGGACAGCGGATTCAGTTCTGTGCGAAACATCCGGGACGCGCTCGAAGATTCGCTCAAATATGACGTGTCATTGCAGCGAGAGTGGATGGCCAGGCAGGAAAACCTGAGCGATCCCGCGGCTGTGCGGATGAACACCGTCCCTGCGGATGTGGCCTATCCGTTTCCTGAGAAGAGCAATGGTCCCGGCGCGGAGGCCCTGGCGAAGCTGGATGCCTGGCAGTCGATCTTCATGCCCCAGGGGGCCATGCTGTCCGCGCGCGCAGATGAGCGGCACTGGCTGACCTTCGGCGCCGCGAAGGTGATGCCCGTGCTGTATGGCAACAATCCTGTGCTGATGTCCGATGACCGGTCCCAGGCCGTTATCAGGATCGGGGTGCTTGAGGACTCGGCGTCGTTCGAGGAGTCGCGCAAGCTGGGCTGGGCGACCATCCCCGCAGGCAAAGACGTGCGTATGCGTATGAGCGGTCTGCTGTGGCCAGAGGCGGCGCAGCGTATCGCCAATTCGGCCTACCTGACGCGAGAATCCGTCGGCCACGGTCAGGTGATCCTGTTCGCGGCGGAGCCGGTCTTCAGGGGCGCCGCGCTGGGCACGAATCGATTGCTATTGAACGCGCTGGTGTTTGGGCCCGGCTTTGGGGCCGACCGCGTGGTCGAACCCTGAAGTATCTCGGGGCATCGGCCCAGGCCGTTGCTCCAGGCAAAAAAACCGGGGCCGAAGGGCCCCGGTGGGTGTTAAAGAAAAATTCGCCTAGGCGGAGCTGGCTTCCAGCCTCAGCTTGAGTGTGAGCACGGCGGTTTCATCCATGAGTCCCGGAGACTCGCGCACGCCCACCGAGACCTCTGTCTCGCGCACGATGGGCGCTGAGCCGTCCGAAGGTGAGGGCATGTGGAAATTGACCTGCGTCTCGCTGCTGTCGCTTTTGAGGAAATCAACTTCCGTTGCGAACAGCGTCAGTCTGATCATCAGCTCGGCGCCGCCGTTGCCGGCCGGCAGTTCGATCGGGGCCGGTGGTCCTGGCGGCTCCTGGGTATCGCCCGATGACAACGTGTGTTTCTTGACCTTGATGTTGCCTGTGCCCTTGAGGCCTTCGTTGAATACCTTGGCCTCCAGGTTGTATTTCCAGTCATCCCCGATATTGCCCTGCTGACTTTCTGTCAGCAGCGTAATGGTTACCTTGCACGCCATCTCATGATTCTCCTCATCCGCCCGTGAAACCGGGCAGTCCGAACCATAGGCCAAAAAGCGGAAGGGTTCAATCGGTCATAAGTTGGGTTGGCAGGCGTGCTTACAGTGACAGAAGCGTGCGCAAATCTTCGACGGTGGCCGGGGTGTTGGCCGTGTTGGGCATCAGTACCCGGCATCGGCCCTCGGCATCGAAGCCAAACACCCGGTTGCTGTGCATCACATCGTACTCGCCACGCATGTTGGGCTCCTGCGCGAGAAAGTCGACTTTAAAGGCATTGTTCATGGCCTTGAGCTCTGCCTTGCTGCCCGTGAAACCCTGCAGCCAGGGACCAAACGCCGAGGTATATTGGGTCAGCGCTTTGGGCGTGTCCCGATCCGGGTCCACAGAAATCAGAAAGACCTGAACCTTTTCAGCCTCGGGGCCCAATTCCTGCAGGGCGACCTTGATCTGGCTCAGCGTGGTGGGGCAAATATCGGGGCAGCTGGTGAACCCAAAGTACATCAGTGTGACCTTGCCCAGCAGGTCCTCGGTTCTCACACGCGCGCCGGTGCTGTCTGTCAGTTCATAGGCCAGGTCAGGCATCAGGCCTGTCACGTCCTGCCCGCGCCAGCTGGGATCTTGTTGGCAGCCTGCCAGGATAAGCAATGACACCACCCCGATGGTCAGGGTCATCATGGCGCGAAGTGAGCGTGCAAGCGGGTTCAATCTGGAACTCCTCAACGGTGTGGGTGCGCTATTTTACATCAGGGTGCGTGTGGCGAAAATGTGCTTTCGGCACAATTCCTGCTAGGATAATCGGCCCGGTAACAAAGCATTTGGATGGACTCATGTTCGACAAGAGAAAAGATAACTCCGTTAACAAGGCTGCTCCGACTGCCCAGGGACAGGATCGTCAGGTCAGCAAAACCGCGGCCGCGGCCGCCATGGGCAAGACGGCTCTGATCGGAACCGGCATTCACGTCAACGGCGACATCAGCGGCAGCGAGAACCTCGTCATCGAAGGCAAGGTAGAGGGCAAGATCAACCTCGGCGGCAGCCAGGTTCATATCGGTGAAAGCGGCAAGGTCGCTGCCGACATCGTGGCGAAGAACGTCAAGGTGGACGGCACCCTGCAGGGCGACGTCGACGGCAAAGAGCGTGTCGTCATTACCAAATCGGGCCGTGTTCGCGGCAATATCACGGCGCCTCGCGTCATGCTGGAAGACGGCGCGGTGTTCAAGGGCAGCATCGATATCAACCCGGGCGAATCCGCTGTTGCGGAACTGCCGCTGAAGTCGAAGACGCCGGCAGCGCCAAATCCGGAACCGGCAGCAAAAGACACCGGCTACCCTGCCAAGAGCTGAGACGCGTTTTGCTCATCGGTTCGGGTAGCGAGGGGTGAACTCGGCCGTCACTCCATTGAGCGCGGAAGGCGCCGCCTCCACGGCGCCTGTCCAGAGCTCCCGTCTTCTGCCATCGCTGTTCGATCAGATTCAGGCTGACCGGCGCATTACGGTGCTGGATGTAGGCCCCGCCGTTCCGGAGACCGTCCGCTTTTTCTCGCAATACACCTCGCGGCTGCACATTTGCGATCTTTTTGAAGAGCGTCTCGTTCGGGAGCAGCAGGATGATTTTAATGAATCTGAGATGCGCCAGGCCTTTACCCGGCTGCTCCGGTTGCCGCGTGGCACCCTGATCGATATCTGCCTGTTCTGGGATTTCCCGAACTATCTCAAGCCACACTCACTCAGGGCCTTGGGCGCCGCGCTCAAACCGTACTTGCACCCGGGCACTCGGGGCCACGGTTTCAGCGTCCTCAACGTGAATACACCGCTGAGCAATCTGAGCTACGGGATTGTCCGGCCGGACGCCCTGTGCAGCCGTCCGTCCAGGCATCCGCAGATGGGCTATTTTCCCCACACGCATGAGGCGTTGAGCGACTGTCTTGGCCATTTGAAAATCGAGCGTGGATGGCTGCTGGCCGATGGCCGCCTGGAGATGCTTTTGCAGGCCCGGTTGTAGGCCAGGCCGGCTTGCTGTCAAAGCTGCAGCAGGTTGATTACAACATAGCCGCCATACAGGGCCAGGACGATGCCAGCCTCAGCGCGCTTAAAGCCGCTGCCCCGATAGAAAAGAGCCAGCACCACCGCTGTCAGCAGGAAGGCGTAAGGCAGGTCGAAGCGCAAAATGCTGCCAGACACCGTCACAGGCGCGATCATCGCCGCCAGGCTGATGGGCACCAGCGTGTCGAAGATATTGCTGCCGATGATGTTGCCCACCGACAGATACACCTTTCTCTTCATGATCGCCGCCAGGGAGATCGACAGTTCGGGCAGGCTGGTCCCCAGCCCGATAATCAGTACTGAGATGACAATGTCATTGACGCCGAATTCGTAGGCGAGCCTGACGACCGAACCCACCGTCAGTTCAGAGCATCCGATGACCGCCGCCAGGCCGAAGATGATCTGAAACCATGGCCAGCGGGTCTCATCGGGTACCGCGGCTTCCACCTCGGGCGGTACCCGTTCCCGCGAAAGCAGGACGACCACGTACATGATGTAAAAGATGACCAGCATGGACCCCTCTATCCATGAGATTCCGCCATCTATGGCCGTCAGGTACAGCAGCGCGGTAGCGCCCAGCAAGATGGTCCCATGCTTGAAAATAAAGCGCTTTGGCAGTGTCAGGTGGGTGAGCAGACCCGCCGTTCCGAGCACGAAACCGATCTGCGCCACGACACTGCCGATGGCGCTGCCGACCACAACGCCGGATGCGTCTGAGCCGGTCAGGGTTTTCAGTCCGGCATCGACAGCCACCGCGATTTCGGGCAGATCACTGCCGATCGAGAGAATGATCAGGCCGACAAAAAACTCGGACAGGTGGTGCTTCCTGGCCACCGCGAGTGCGCCGCCAATGACCAGCTCGGTGCCGATCAAAAGACCGGCGATACCCAATATGAGCAGAAGGAAATCCAAGGGGGGTCAGGGCCCGCCTGAGCAGGCGGGCCCCAGGTTCCTAGTCGGCTGATGGTTGGTCGAGGCCTCGCCGTTTCAGCAGGGGTTCGATGTTGGGCGGCGCGCCGCGGAAGTTTTCGAACAGGACCATGGCGTCTTCAGCGCCACCGCGTGACAGCAGCGTGGCGCGGAAATGATCTCCGTTCTCGCGCAGCATGCCCCCATTTTCCTTGAACCACTCCACCGTATCGGCATCCAGCACCTCACTCCAGATGTAGGAGTAGTAGCCGGCTGAATAGCCGCCGATGATGTGGGAGAAATAGGTGCTGCGGTAACGCGGCGGTACGGTGGTCATGGCCACGCCGGCCGTTTCGAGGGCGTTGGCCTCGAAATCCAGCAGGCCGTCAGCGCCGGGTACCTGCTCCGGCGTCAGCTGATGCCAGGCCTGATCCAGCAGCGAGGCCGCCAGGTATTCCGTGGTGGCAAAGCCCTGGTTGAACTTGGCCGTAGCCAGCACCTTGTCCAGCAGTTCACGCGGCATGGGTTCGCCCGTCTCGTGGTGGACTGCGTAGTTGGCCAGCACATCCGGCCAGTCCGCCCACATTTCGTTGACCTGCGAGGGAAACTCGACAAAATCACGCGGTACCGAGGTGCCGGCGAAGTAGGGGTAGTTCACATTCGAGAACATGCCATGCAAGGCGTGCCCGAATTCATGGAACATGGTCGTGACCTCGTCCCAGGTCATGAGCGTGGGCTCACCCTCCGGGGGCTTGGGAACGTTCTGGTGATTCGCGACCACGGGTTGCTGCCCGAGCAGGCCGGACTGCGACACGTAAGCATTCATCCAGGCGCCGCCCCGCTTGCTTGGACGGGCATAGAAGTCGCCGATGAACAGGGCCAGCGGGCTGCCGTCCGCCTCGAACACCTGCCATACGCGCACGTCTTCCTGGTAGACGGGAAACTGGTCCGTCACTTCCTTGAACGTGATGCCATAGACCTTTTCAGCGGCAAAAAAGACCCCATTGACCAGGACGTTGTCCATCTCGAAGTAGGGCTTCAACTGCGACTCGTCAAAGTTATATTTGGCCTGGCGAACTTTCTCGGTGTAGAAATCCCAGTCCCAGGAGGCCAGGTCGAAATCACCGCCTTCAGCGGCCACCATGGCCTGCAGGTCGGCTTCTTCGCGGCGGGCGTTGGCTACCGCGGCGGGCGCCAGCGTGGCCAGTCTCTCGTTCACCGCCTCGGTGGTGCGTGCGGTCTGGCTCTCCAGCCGGTAAGCCGCGTGGTTTTCATAACCCAGCAGCTGGGCGCGCTCCGCGCGCAGCTTGACAATGCGGGTCAGGATTTCACGGTTGTCGAAATCATTGCCGCGGGTGCCACGCGCCAGTGACGCGGTGTGAATGCGCTCGCGCAGCGCCCGGTTTTCGAGTGAAGACAGTGCCGGCTGACCACTGGTGTTGAGCAGCGGCAGCACGTACTTGCCTTCCATGTCACGCTCTTTGGCGGCTTCTGCCGCGGAAGCGATGGCTCCTTCCGAGAGCCCGGCCAGTTCAGCCGCGTCCTCCACCACAATGGCGGAATCGTTGACCTCTGCCAGCACGTTCTGGCTGAATTTGGTCTGCAGACTGGCGATCTCAGCGTTGATGGCCTTCAGCGTCTCTTTGTCTTCGTCCGAGAGCATGGCGCCGGCCCGGATGAAGTCCTTGTAGTACTCCTCGACCAGCCGGCGGGACTCTGGATCCAGTTCCATGGCTTCGCGCTGCTCATGAATGGCTTGTACGCGGGCGAAAAGATCGGCATCGAGCAGAATCTGATCTGTGTGGGCGGCCAGTTTCGGCGCCATTTCACTGCGAATGCTCTCCAGTTCATCGTTGGTGTGTGCCGAAGTCATGGCAAAGAAAACACGGGAGACACGGTCCAGAATGCGGCCGGAACGTTCCATCGCGATCATCGTGTTGTCGAACGTGGGTGCCTCGGTCTGTGCGGTAATGGCGGCAATTTCACCCAGCTGCTCTTCCATGCCGCGCTCAAAGGCGGGCAGGTAATGAGCGTTGTCCACCTGGTCGAAGGCCGGGTACTGAAACATCAGCGTGCTTTCGGTCAGAAACGGGTTTGCGGCGGGTTCTGCCTGGGCGACGGTATCCGTCTCAGGGTCCGAGGCGGGTTCCATGGCCGTTTCGGCGCCATCACGGGAACACGCGGTCACGGATAACGCCAGGGCGATCGCCGTTAAGAATGCGGTTTTGTTCATGAGGGGTTCCTTTCTCATACGGAGGAATTCAGCCCTGCATTTTAACCGAAACGGTCAGCTTGTTGCTGCGGTTCAGGGTCTCCAGTCAATGACCGGGGGCGTTTCGCCGTCCAGGCACACCCACGCGATCAGTGGGGTACCCTTGGTGGGCAGGCGTGTGGCTGGGTCTGTGCCCAGTTTTTTCCAGTGATCCTGGCTGAAAGGCAGACCGTGAAAAGTGTAGGCGGTGGTGGGCCCCAGGTCGCCGCTGTGCGGCACGCGAACGGTTTCCAAGGTGTCCCACTCGGTGGCGATTTCAATCAGCGTGGCATCGTCCCGCACGCTGTAATGGACCAGGGCGCCGTTGTAAGACGTTAATTCGTTGCGGTCACATTCAAGCGCCGGTGGCGGCATCACCCGCGAGGCCTGCCGCTGCGCGTGCGCCGCAACGCTGATGCAGAGCGCGGCCAGCAGGAAAAACAGGCTGCCTGACCCCATAAAAGAGGGGCGCCGATGCGACGCCCCTCTAAACGCACTCATACCGAGACTCGCTTATTCACGGTAGGCGAGACTGGACTCGTCCGCTCGAAGGGCCTGTCCGGAGGTCAGTTCGAACATGCAGAAATCGTCGGAATAGTCCATGAAGTTGAAAACAGGATCGTCGCCGGGGTACTTCTTGCCCTTGCAGGTGTTTCGCCCCACCGGGCAGCCATAGGCGGGGCTGGATTCTGCGGGCGTATCCGCCACCTGGTCGCCGCCGTTACAGCCGCCCTGGAAGGTGTGGTAAAGCCCCAGCCAGTGCCCCACCTCGTGCACCAGCGTGTCACCCTGGTTATACGGAGCGGCATCACCGCCGGGCAATGAACCGTTGAGGATGACGACACCGTCATCGCTGGGGTCACCCGCGTACCACCAGGGGAAAGTGGCCCAGCCCAGCAGACCTCCGCCCGGGCTGTTGATGTAGACATTCAGCGCCAGCGATCCGCCCTGGCGCAACGTGCTTTTCATGCTGGCCTCGGCGGCAGTGCCCGGCCCGGCCTTGTACCAGGATGCGTTTTCCACAGTCTGCGTGGACACCAGGTTGAAGGTGAATGGCGTGGATGCACCCCCGGTCTCGCCGCCATCGAAGGCGTCATTCAGGATGTTGATCTGGCTGTTGATGGTGCCGGCGCTGACGTTACCCTCGCTGCCATCGGTAATCACATGCACATACACGGGAATAGAGACAGAGCCGTTGGGCCGCACGGTATCGCCGCCGCCGCCACCGCCGCCGCCGCCGCCACCGCCGCCGCCGTTACCGCCGCCGGGGTTGTCTGGTTTTTTGCCGTTGGCCGCGAGTCGCAAACGCATGTCCTCGCGAATGAGTTTCATCTCGAAGGCTGTGGGGTTGGCTGTGCCGCAGCGTTGAAAACTGGCGTTGCCGTTGGCGTGGTCCTGTGCGCTTTGGCTTTGCGCCATCGCGCCCGCGGAAGCCATGACGGCCACCAAACATATAACGATCTGTCTCACAGTGCTGACTCCGATTACAGCAATTTCCAAGAGAGCGCAATTCTAATCAGCAGTGCGGCCTTAGACAATTGACTGGGGTGTCAGACGGAATTACCCGCGTGGCGCCTCCAGGGCCGCATGCGCTGCGGTCAGTCGCGCGATAGGCACCCGGAAGGGTGAGCAGGACACATAATCCACGCCGATGCGGTGACACAGGTGAATGCTGCGTGGGTCGCCCCCGTGCTCGCCGCAGATGCCGATTTCCAGTTCAGGGCGCGTGGCCCGGCCCTGTTCGATCGCAAATTTCATCAATCGACCGACGCCGTTGGCATCAATGGTATCGAAGGGGTTGTCCTCAAGCAGGCCGGTTTGCAGATAGTGCACGAGGAAGCCGGTTTCCGCGTCGTCCCTGGAAATGCCATAGGTGGTCTGCGTCAGATCGTTTGTCCCAAAGGAAAAGAACTGGGCCACACCTGCGATTTCGTCGGCGGTCAACGCGGCGCGCGGCACCTCGATCATGGTGCCGAACAGATAGGGGAACTCCACGCCATGCTCTTTCATGACCATGCGCGCCTCGGTCTGCAGTGGGTCGATCAGCGCGCGAAACTCCCGCTCGTGGGAAATCAGCGGGATCATGACCTCGGGATGCACGTCCACACCGTCTTTCGCGCATCGGCAGGCTGCTTCAAAAATGGCGTGCACCTGCATCTGATAGAGACCGGGTATTTGCAGCCCCAGTCGAACGCCTCGGGTGCCCAGCATGGGATTGGATTCTTCCAGCGCTTCCACTCGTTCGAGCAGGCTGCTCTTGTCCTCGATTTCCCGCAGGACCTGATCCAGCCGCCTGCCGCTTTTAAGGTCTTTTGCGCGCAGCTTCAGTTCAGTCAGCCGGTCGATCAACTCATGCGCAGAGGGTAGGAACTCATGCAGCGGAGGGTCGAGCAGGCGGATGATGACCGGCAGGCCATCCATGGCGCGAAAGAGCCCTTCGAAGTCACTGCGCTGCATCGGCATCAGGTCAGTGATTGCCGAGGCGCGCTCGGCCGGCGTGTCCGCTGTGATCATGCGCTGCATGATCGGCAAGCGATTCTCTTCGAAGAACATGTGCTCGGTGCGGCACAGCCCAATGCCCTGGGCGCCGTATTCACGCGCGCGCTGCGCATCGTGTGGGTAGTCGGCGTTGGCGCGCACGTCGATCTGGCGGATTTCATCCGCCCATGACAGGATCTGGAGCAGATGCGGGTCATTGATATCCGGGACAACCGTGGGCAGTTCTCCGGCAAAGACTTTGCCGGTGTTACCGTCGATGGACAGTAAATCACCCTCATTGATCACGCGGTCCTCGCCGATCTGCATGCGCCTCGCCTCGAGATCAATGTCCAGTTCCGCGATACCAACCACCGCGGGTTTGCCGAATTGACGGGCCACCAGGGCGGCATGGCTGGTGCGCCCGCCCTTGCTGGTGATAATGCCCTGGGCCGCGAGCATGCCATGCACATCGTCTGGCCGGGTTTCGGGCCGCGCCAGGATGACTTTACGGCCCTCGTCATTGGCCCACTTTTCCGCAGTTTCCGGATCGAAGGCCACGGCGCCAACTGCGGCGCCGGGGGAGACGTTGAGGCCCGTGGCCACCAGTTCTGCGCCTTCCATCGCACTCTGATCGAGCTGGGGGTGCAGGAAAAAATCAACCTGGTCAGGCTTGACGCGGCGGACGGCCTCTTCGCGGCTGATGAGGCCTTCCTCCACCATGTCGGCGGCAATGCGCACTTCAGCCTGGGCCGTTCGCTTTCCATCCCGGGTTTGCAGCATCCAAAGCTTGCCCCGTTCGATGGTAAATTCCATGTCCTGCATATTCCGGTGATGCTGCTCCAGTTTGTGGGCCACCGCTTCCAGTTCCTGAAACTGAGTCGGCATGTCTTCACCGAGCTGCTTGATGGGCAGCGTGGCGCGGATGCCCGCTACCACGTCCTCGCCCTGCGCGTTGATCAGGTAGTCGCCCTCCAGCTCGGGCTCGCCGGTGGTGGCATTGCGCGACATGAACACGCCGGTTGCCGAGTCATCTCCGGTATTGCCAAACACCATGGTTTGTATGTTGACGGCCGTGCCCAGATCATGGGGAATACGGTCGGCGTTGCGGTAGTCGATGGCGCGTTTACCGTTCCACGACTTGAATACGGCCTCGGTCGCGAGCTTCAGCTGCTCGGTTGGATCCTGTGGAAAATCCTCCGCCGTTTGCTGCTGGATGATGTCCTTGAAGCGGCCGCACAGGGTCTTCCAGTCGTCCGCGGTGAGCTCCGTATCCAATTTGACCCCGGCTTGTCGGCGTTGAGCGGAGATGGCGTGCTCGAAGGGCTCATCCGGGACACCCATGACCACGGCGCCAAACATTTGCAGCAAGCGGCGATAGAGATCATAGGCAAACCGTGCGCTACCGGTCTGCTCGGCCAGGGACTCAACAATCTGGTCGTTCAGCCCGATGTTGAGGATGGTGTCCATCATGCCCGGCATGGAGAACTTGGCGCCGGAGCGGCAGGAGATCAGCAAGGGGTTTTCAGGATCGGCGAACTGCTTGCCGGTCTGGCCTTGCAGCGCCATCACCGCCTGTTGCACCTGTTCCCACAGGCTGCTGGGGAATCCCCCTTCAGCCAGGTAGTCATTGCAGGCCTGAGTGGTGACGGTGAATCCGGGAGGTACGGGTATGCCCAGTTCCGTGGCGTCAAACAGGTTTGCGCCTTTGCCGCCCAGCAGGGTCCTGACGGCATCCCAATCCCCGCCTGCAGTCTCCCTGGCCGCGTCCAGTTCATTGAAAAGGTAGACATACTTTTTGTCGCCGGAAGCAGACATGATTTTTATCTCCGAACAGCTGCAGAAAACAACGCAAGCGGATTAAAAGATGAATTGACGCTCAAAACCAGCATCAATTGCAAACGGCATGATCATGGTCAATCAGCCGGCGGCGAGGCAGGGTGGCGAACTCAAAATACGCAGTTTTCCGGATGAATTGCGGGCCATTGGCAGCTCGGCCAATGGCCCGGTTTCATCGAATGTTCAGGGCCAGTCGGGCAGCCGGCCGGGCGTCCATGGCGCGCCCTGTAGTTCCAGCTCTGCTTCGAGTTGGGACAAGTCGGCTTCGATGGCTTTCAGGTCGTCCAGGATCGGGCCGAATTCGGCCTCGGCCACGGCATAGGAGTCCCTCAGCGTCCCGGGCACTTCAGCCCGGCTGTCCCAGTGAGAGAAAGCGATCACGTTGATGCGTGAGGTCAGCCCCATGGGTGTGGGTTCATAGCGCCTCGCGATCGTCCGGTCACCACTGAGCCTGACGCGGACGTCCTGCATCCTTGCACCCAGCGCGCGCGCTGCTTGCGCCTGTGCCTCGTCTGCGCCCCGGGTGTCGTCAATAGCGGCTATCAGGTGTTTGATTCGGTTGTCGATCTCCCCGGCGGCTCGGCTGGCGCCCATGATGGCCCGGTAGAGCTCGGCGGTATCCATCTTGAATTGCGTGACCGCCGACTGATCTTCCGCCACCATGCCGCCTTCGAACAATGCCTTGACCGAGAATTCAGCCGGCCCCGAAATGTCGACCAGTTCTCCTTCAACCCGCTTGGACAGGGTCACGCTGTAGTCTCCCGCCATGGCCCAGGGTCCCTGGGGCGGATTTTGCCAGGGGGGCAGATTGGAGGACGGGCTGAGATTGACGGGGTCCGGCGCCGGATATCTGAGATCCCAGGCAACCCGGTGATAGCCCTTGGCCGTTGGCCCACTGATGCGGCGGACGACGCTGCCCTCTGAATCACGCACGGTCAGCACCACGGACGGCTTCTCCTCGAGATCCTCCCGGCGCAGGGTTTCCCATGACGGGTAGGGGTTGTCTTCCCCATCTTTGGCCCGTGTCTTCTCGGTGTTCCTGCGCTGGTCCTTGAGTGATTCGATGGCCTCGGGCAGGTAGTAGGAAAACACCGCGCCAAAGGGTGGATTGGCGGCCGAATACTTGGTGTTGCCAAAATCACCCAGCCCGCCCCAGCCGCGGCGATCGTCAGGAATGAACAGCCAGCTGTCCCGAACGTTGAACAACGTAGGGCCGCTCTCCAGCCCGCTCTGTTCCGTGCGTAGCGCGGAATAGTCATCCAGGATCCAGATGCCCAGGCCGAAGGTGCCGAGGACAAGGTCTGATTCACGGCGCTGGATTTCGAGATCGCGCACGGCGATGGTGGGCAATGAGGTCAGCTCATGCCAGCTGTCTCCGCCGTTGTTGCTGAAAAAGACCCCGAATTCGGTGCCGACGAACAGCAGATTCGGGTCGACGTGGTCTTCGACAATGGTGTGCGCGCTGCCCCACTCCGGCAGATTGCCTGAAATCAGCTTCCAGTTGCGGCCGCGATCGGTGGTTTTCAGCACATAGGGTTTGTAGTCGCCGCGCTTGTGGTTGTCGATGACGGCATAGGCAACGTCATCGTCGTGCAACGAGGCGGTGATGTCTTCCACCAGGGACATGTCCGGCACGCCTTTGAAGGCATCTTCACTGCGCCAGTTTTCGCCGCCATCCTCGCTGACCTGGATAAGGCCGTCATCGGTGCCGGCATAAAGCAAACCCTCCACCAACGGGCTCTCGTCCAGCGCGATCAGGCTGCCGTACATGGACGTCGAGGCATTCTTGGCGATCGTGTCCACGCTCCAGATTCGGCCCATCACATCCAGTTCGTTACGGTCCAGCTGCCGGGTCAGGTCACCGCTGACCGTACGCCAGCTGTTGCCCCGGTCGTCCGAGCGAAATACGCGCTCGGCGCCAAAATACAGGCGCTTGTGGTCGTGCGGAGAGACAATCAGAGGTGAGTTCCAGTTCCACTTGTAGTTGTTCTCGCCGCTGGCCGGCTGGGGCGTGATCGCTACGCGCTCACCGGTAACGCGGTCGAACCGCACCAACCCGGCATACTGGTACTGGGCGTAAACGATATTCGGGTCCAGCGGGTCGAACCGGGGTTTGAACCCGTCGCCGAACTGGGCCAGCCACCAGTCGGCGTTGGTAATACCGTCGTTGTATCTCGTTCGCGAGGGTCCGCACTGGGTGAAGTTGTCCTGCGTGCCGGCGCAGACGTTGTAAAACGGCGTATCGTTGTCCGGCGTGGCGCGATAGAACTGCACCGTGGGCAGGTTGGTGATGTGGCGCCAGCTGCCGCCGTTGTCCCAGGTCTCGTAAATGCCGCCGTCGCCGCCAATCCAGAAATGAGCGCTGTCGGCGGGATCTATCCAGAGCGCGTGATCATCGACGTGACGGTATTTAAATGAAATCCGGTTCCAGGTTTTGCCGCCATCTTCGCTGACGTTGGTGAACGTGTTGAGCGCGTAGACGCGATCCGGGTTGTTGGGGTCCGTCACCAGTTCGCTGTAGTACTGGCTGCAGCCGGGCGCCCCGCTGGCTCGTTTCTCCCAGCTTTCACCAAAATTGGTCGAACGATAAATGTCGCAATCGCCGCCGGTGCCCTCGATGGTCGCGTAGATCATGCCGGGGGCGCCCAATGCGTCCGCCAGCCCAATGCGGCCCAACTCACCAGACGGCAGCCCTCCAGCGAGTTTGCGCCAGGTCTTTCCGCCATCGGTGGTCTTGTGAATGCCACTGGAGGGGCCACCGTTGATCAGCGTCCAGACGTGGCGTCTGCGCTGGTAGCTGGACGCCACCATGACATCGGGATCGGCCGGGTGGACCACGAATTCGTTGATGCCGGTGTGCTCGTCGATCTCCAGGATGCGTTCCCAGGTCTGACCGCCGTCGGTGGTCTTGTAGAGCCCGCGGTCACCTCCATCGCTCCACAGTGGGCCTTGTGCCGCGACCCAAACCGTGCCGCGCTCAGTGGGGTGGAAGCGGATCATGGAGATGTGTCCCGAATTTTTCAGCCCCATGTTCTTCCATGACGTTCCGCCGTCGACCGATTTGTAAACCCCATCGCCATAGCCCACGCTGCGCTGGGAGTTGTTTTCACCGCTGCCCACCCAGACCGTGTTGCTGTCGTGGGGATCGATGGCAATGACGCCGGTGGCAAAGGCGCCTTCGTTGCGAAACACCTGACTCCAGGTCGTGCCGTTATTGGTGGTCTTCCAGACACCGGCACTGGCCATGGCCACATAAAACTCGTGGCTGCGGTCCGGGTGAAAGGCGAAATCCGCCACCCTTCCGGACGTCAGCGCCGGGCCAATATTGCGCAAGGGCATGGATGAGAGCGGATGGGCCTTGTCCTCGGCCTGGAGCGGTGTTGAACTCAGGGCCAGCAGGCTAATGGCCAGCGTAAAGAACGTCGTGCGAATACATGATGAATTCATGGAGTACCCCGGTTGGATCTTGTTGTCAGGGAAAGCGCCAGTCTACCCCAGAGCCTGGTCGCAATTAAATGCGGGACTCTCCCCAGGTGCCGGGCGGCGCTTAAAACCCGCTTACGACTTCGAAAGCGTCGAGGACGCGGCCAGGTTGGCGGCCCAGCATGGACACGCTGGGCCTGCTTCGGGTGTTCAGCGAAAATGCCCGCGAGGGCTCAGCGGGCCCGCTTGAAACGATCCCAGAATGTCTTGTTCACCAGGTCGGTGAACTCACCGGCGTCCAGAAACGTGCCGTGCCCGTTCGGGCAGGTCTCGTAGACGATGTGCGGCTGCTCTTCGTCAAACTCCTGGCGCATGTCGTCCCCGCATTCCGGGCAGTGGATCGCCACGATCCGATTGAATTTCTTGCCCACCTTGGGGTCGCCGTCGTCAAGGATGTAATCGGCCATCCAGGTCTCCTTGCGAAGGTATTCCAGTTCACCGGTCTGAAACCAGAGACCTTGGCAGCTGGTGCATCGTTCGATCTTGACTTCGTCAAAGGCGATAGTTTCAACATCCGAGTTGCATTTGGGGCACTTCATGGGCGCGTTCTCCAGGGTTTTGTAGGCAGGACCAAGCGCCGGCCGCTGCATTAAGAAGGAATACCTTTATTCTAGGTCGAAGTTTCAACCATGGTCAAAGCCGATGTGCGCAAGCGTGCGGCATATGGATACAATGCCCGCCACGAGCAGATCAAAGCAGGGAGAGTTCATCGTGACCGATGCTCATCAGTTACCGGATAGCGCCCATCGCCCGCTGAAAGCCGGCGAGGTCTACACGCCTTACGTTCCGGCCTCGCAGTCGCCCAATGAATTCACGATCAAGGCGCTGTTGTTCGGCATCGTTTTTGGCGTGTTGTTCGGTTCTGCCAATGCCTATCTCGGCTTGCGCGCAGGGCTCACCATCAGTACATCGATTCCCGTCGCGGTGATGACAGTCGCGGCATTTCACGCGCTGCGCAAGTTTGGCGGAAGCGCCAGCATCCTGGAGGCCAACCTGGCGCAGACGGTGGGGTCATCATCCAGCTCGGTGGCCAGCGGCGTGATATTCACCTTGCCCGCTCTGTTTCTATGGGGCCTGGAGCCGAAACTGCTGCAGATGACGCTGCTCGCCATGTCCGGGGGTTTGCTGGGCGTTTTGTTCATGATTCCACTGCGGCGATTTTTGATCGAGCGTGAACACGGCAAACTGCCCTATCCGGAAGGAACTGCCTGCGCCCATGTGCTGGTGGCCAATGAAAGCGGCGGTGGTCATGCCCGCAACGTGTTCATCGGCCTGGGTGCCGGTGCGCTCTACAAAGCCCTGACAGGCTGGGCGCGGGTGCTGGCCGACGAGGCGCATCTCAAGCTGCCGTTTCTTCGCAAGGGCGAGCTAGGGATGGATCTCTCGCCCGCCTTGTTTGGTGTGGGCTACATTCTGGGCCCGCGTATTGCCACGGTCATGGTGGCCGGCGGCCTGCTCTCCTCGCTGATTATTATCCCGACGATCGACTGGTGGGGCGCCGGGCGGCCTCCGCTGTATCCGGAGACCGTGCTCAGTATCGCGGACATGTCCGCGTCCCAGATTTGGACGCGCTACGTACGTTACATCGGGGCCGGCGCGGTGGCCGCCGCCGGCATCATAACCTTGATTCGCAGTCTGCCGGTGATGATCGAGTCATTCCGTATCGGTGCCGGGCAACTGCGTGAGCGCGTTGAAACCGTCAGCCACGATGGCGCTTCCGCAGGGTCGCCCGCTGTGCCGAGAACAACCCGCGATCTGCCGCTGAAGGCGGTTGGTGTGGGTGTCCTGATGATCGGGCTTGTGTTGGCCCTGGTCGAAGCGCCCTTCGGCGCCCTGGGCGAGACCGCGACCAGGCTGGTGGCCGCGGTGTGTGTCATCGTCTTCGCGTTTTTCTTTGTCACGGTCGCCTCGCGCATTGTCGGCCTGGTTGGCGTCACCAGCAACCCGACCAGCGGTATGACCATCGCCGCATTGCTGGGCACGGCCGGCGTCTTCCTCGTGATGGGCTGGACCGATATCAACGGTAAAGCTGCGGCGCTGACCGTGGGCTGCGTCGTGGCCATTGCCGCCAGCATTGCCGGTGACACCTCGCAGGACCTGAAGACCGGTTTTCTCCTGGGCGCGACGCCCAGAAACCAGCAGATAGGAGAGCTTGTTGGCGTGCTGACCTCGGCGACCTTTGTTTGTCTGGCGGTGCTGCTGCTGGCCGAGACCTTTGGTTTCGGCAGCGAAGAACTGCCGGCGCCGCAGGCCACGCTGATGAAGCTGGTGATCGATGGTGTGCTGGACCAGAACCTGCCCTGGGGGCTGGTGGGCATCGGCGTCGCCATTGCCATCGTTGCCGAATTGTTCAGGATTCCGTCGCTGCCTTTCGCAGTGGGTGTTTATCTGCCCGTCTCGACGATGACGCCCATTTTTTTCGGCGGTATGTTGCGCCTCTGGCTGGAGCGGTCCGCGCGCGACGAGGCTCAGCAAACCGACCGCCGGGACAAGGGTGTCCTGCTGGGTTCCGGTTTTGTCGGCGGGGAAGGGTTGTTGGGCGTGGCCATTGCCGGCGTGGCTTTCTGGCAGGGCAGCCGCCCCGCCGGGTTCGGCCTCCACTGGATGGGGCCGGACTGGTTGGTCAACCTGATCAGCTTCGGGGTCTTCCTCATCTTCGCCGCCTGGTTTGTCCGCCGCATCCGTGCCTGACTCCAAGGCGCTAGACCGGCCCGAGTTTGCCAGTGCCCAGGATATGCTGCGGGCGCTGAAGCCCCGGCAGCCGGTCTACTGCATCCACCCGGATGTTTATCGCGCGGCGGCGGACGAGTTTGTCGGCGGGTTTCCTGGCCGCGTGCTCTACGCGGTCAAGGCCAATGATGACCCGGAGGTGCTGCGCCTGTTGAATGAAGGCGGCATACGGCACTTTGACTGCGCGTCTCTGCCCGAAATTGAAGCCGTGCGGACTCATTGCCCCGGCTCTACACCCTATTTCATGACGCCGGTCCGGCTGCGGGGCGCGGCGGGGCTGGCTCAGCGTGAGTGGGGCGTGCGTCATTTCATGGTCGATGACACCAGCGGCCTGGAGCGGCTCCGGGCGGAAATCGATATGCGCTCCAGCGTGGTGTTTGTCCGCATGGCTGTTCGCCACCCCCACGCACTGCAGAACTTCGCCAACAAGTTTGGCGCGGATCCTGATGAGGTGCCCGGTTTGTTGCAGTCCGTTCGCGGGCTGGGCGCGGAGCCCGCCCTGGCATTCAATGTCGGTTCATCCGTGATCTCCCCCGATGCCTACACGGAGGCGATGGATATCGCCGCTGGAGTGTTACGGCAGGTTGGCTTTCCGCTGCGCCTGGTCGACATCGGGGGTGGGTTTCCCCTTGAGTATCCCGGGTTTCCCGTGCCGCCCCTGGGTGACTATTTTCAGGCGGTGACCGACGCCATGCCCTCGCTGGGCCTGGCGCGGGATGGTGAGCTGATGGCCGAACCCGGCCGTCGCCTTGCAGCGCCCGGGCTCTCCGCGGTGGTCGAGGTGCTGCTGCGCAAGGATGATCGGGTTTATATCAACGATGGAATGTACGGGATTTTCTGGGAGCTCAGGTTCAAGGCGCACCAGCGCTACGCGGTGACGACCTACCGGGAGGGCAGGGAACTGACGGGTGATACCGATGCCTTCCACCTGTTCGGTCCCACCTGTGACGGCAGCGACGTGTTGCCGGAAACAATTTCGCTGCCCCGGGAAGTGGCCCCGGGCGACCACCTGCACTTTCACCGTCTGGGCGCCTACAGCCTGTCGGGACGAACGCGCTTCAACGCGCATTACAGCGACCTGGTGGTCAGGCTCATGAGCCACTGAAAAGACCAGGCGCGTGTTTCCGGCTAGAATTGCGTCTGGTTCCCAGCGCGCGGCGGCGCCCCGAGACGTTCATGCACATCGTAAAACCCCAGGTTAAAGATATCGGTGACTTCGAAGTCCGGCGCCTGTTGCCCGCACCCGAACAGCGCATGGTTGGTCCCTTCATATTCTGGGATCACTTCGGGCCGGTGACTTTGCCGGCGGGTCGCGGCATGGACGTGCGGCCGCATCCACACGTTGGCCTGGCCACTGTGACCTACCTGTTTGAGGGGGAAATCATGCATCGGGACAGTCTGGGCAAGGTGCAGGCCATTCGCCCGGGGGCCGTGAACTGGATGACCGCGGGCCGGGGTATCGTCCACTCTGAGCGAACAGATGAAGCAAAGCGCGCAAAGGACAATCCGCTGCACGGCTTGCAGATCTGGCTGGCGTTGCCACTGGAGCACGAGGACACCGATCCTGAGTTCCATCATTACCCGGAAGGTTCACTCCCACAGTTCGAGCACGATGGCTGTCAGTTCGTATTGATCGCGGGCCGCTGGGCGCAATGGACCTCGCCTGTCAAGACGTTCTCGCCCCTGGTTTATGCCGAGACGCAGCTGGCTGCAGGGCAGTCATTCCGCCTGCCGCGGCTCTTTGCGGAGCGGGCGGTGTACCTGGCTCAGGGGCGGTTGGAAATCGAAGGTGCGCCAGTGGAAACCCATCAGATGGCGGTATTCGATGCCGGCGAGGAACCTGTGCTTTGCGCCACGGCGCCGGCCAGGCTGGCGATATTTGGGGGCGAGAACCTCGGCCGGCGTCACCTCTGGTGGAATTTCGTCGCCAGTTCACGCGAGCGTATTCGAGCGGCTGCGGAGGCGTGGGGCAACGGGGGCTTTGACCGGGTTCCGGGCGACGATGAATTTATCCCATTGCCCAAAGACCTGCCCTGGAAGACATGAGCCTGGTTGATACCTGCCTCGTCGACTGCCCCTACTGCGGTGAGGTCCTGGAGTTCGCGATTGACTGTCCGGACGGACGACACCAGTACACCGAGGATTGTCACGTGTGCTGCCAGCCCATTGCAGTCGATGTCACGGTCGCTGCCGGGTCGCCCGTGATGGTCAGCGTTGCTCAGGAAAATGAGTGACTGTTTTACATTCCCGGTAGTTATTTAAATAATTAATAATATATTTTAAGCATATGAAAAATATAAAAATACCTCATACCTTGGTCCTGCTGTACGGCATGGTGATCCTGGCCTGGGCCCTGACCATGGTGCTGCCGGCGGGCCAGTTCGCTACCGAGGTCAACGATCACGGTCATGAGATCGTGGTGCCCGGGACCTACCAGGTGATGCCAGAGGTCTCCAGTCCCTCGTTCTGGACGCTGTTCACGGTCATTCCGCGCGGTCTGGCATCTGCACAGGGCATCATCTTTTTTGTCTTTATTATCGGCGGCGCGTTGGCGGTGCTGCGCGCCACGGGCGCCCTGGACGCCGGGCTCGCCAGGGTGCTGAATCGGTTTGGGGGGCAGCCGGCACTGCTGATCCTGATGGGGATGCTGGCCTTTGCCGTAGGCTCCTCAACGATTGGGCTGGCCGAGGAGTACATACCGTTGGTCGCCATCCTCATCACGTTGTGCGTGGGCATGCGGATGGACACCGTGGCGGCGGTCGGCATCATGGTGGTCGGCTACGGCATCGGATATGGCACGGCCGTGATGAATCCGTTTACCGTGCTGGTGGCCCAGGAGGTTGCCGGTGTCACGCCTGTATCCGGCCTGTGGTATCGCGTGGCGATGTTCATACCGCTGTTCGCTCTGGGTTTCTGGCACGTATTGCGATATGCCCGCAAGGTGCGGGCCGACGCGTCAAGCTCCCTGGTGGCGGATGTTTCCGAGGCGCAGCCGCCAGATCCGCCCGAGGTGGAAGACCTCAACGGGCGACAAAAGTGGGTGCTGGTCGCAACCCTGGCGACGCTGGCCGTGGTGGTGTGGGGCATCAAAGCGCATCAGTGGTACTTCATCGAGCTGGGCGGGATCTTCCTGGGCATGGCCATACTCGTGGGGCTGCTGGCGGGCATGTCGCTGGATGACATGGCTCGTCGTTTCATCGAGGGCGCGGGCGAGCTGGTTGGTACCGCTCTGCTCATCGGCTTTGCCCGTTCCATTGAAATCATGCTGAGTGACGGGCAGGTGTTGCACACCATCATCAATGGGCTGTCCCAGCCGTTGCTGGCGCTGGGCGCCGAACTCTCGGCGGTGGGCATGATCCTGATTCAAAGCGTATTGAATTTCTTCATCCCTTCGGGCTCAGGCCAGGCCTATGTCACCATGCCCATCATGGCGCCCATCTCAGATATCGTCGGCGTGAGCCGGCAGGTGGCCGTGCTGGCCTACCAGATGGGCGATGGGTTCATGAACATGGTCGTGCCGACGAACCCGGTTCTGATGGGCATCCTGGGTATGTGCGGTATCCCTTATGAGCGTTGGTTCCGCTTTATCTGGCCGTTGATGCTGCAGCTGATTGTGGCGGGGAGTATCGCCATCGTGATTGCCGTCATGATCGGGTACCAGTAATCGAAACTGCCGTGGTGTGCTGCCTACTCGACAGGCGATGAGCGGATCCAGGACATCGCCGGCGTCGACCGCCCGGCTTTTCTTGTGGACCGCGGCCGCGATGATGGCGTTTGCCGGCAATTCCATTTTGTGCCGCATGGCGCTGGCCACGACGGCGATCGATCCGGCCAGCTTCACCTTGATTCGCATCGTTTCAGGGGCCGTGGTGCTTTACCTGCTGGTTTCTTGGCGCCGGGGAATCGCCAGCGTCGGAGGAAACTGGACTTCGGCACTGGCTTTGTTCGCCTATGCGGCCGGGTTTTCTTACGCTTACCTGAGCCTGCCCGCTGGCACCGGCGCCTTGTTGTTATTCGGTGCGGTGCAGGCGAGCATGATCGGATACGGCCTCATCCGGGGTGAGAGGCTGGGTGCATGGCAGATTCTCGGCATGGTGATGGCCGTGATGGGCCTGGTCGGATTGTTGCTGCCCGGTCTTCAGGCGCCCCCGCTTTCGGGGTCGATGATGATGGTCGGCGCGGGGGTTGCCTGGGGAATTTACTCGCTGCGGGGCCGGCGTGCGTCCAGCCCCACCGTGGAAACAACGGGCAATTTCGTTCGTGCCGTACCCATGGCCCTCATCCTCGGCGCGTATGGGATAAGCCACGCCGAGATAGACTTTCCAGGTGTTGTGTATGCGGTGGGCTCGGGCGCGGTTGCTTCCGGTTTGGGCTACGTTGTCTGGTACTCGGTGCTGCCGCGCCTCGCCTCGACCATGGCGGCCACGGTGCAATTGAGCGTGCCTGCGATCGCCGCCATCGCCGGGGTGATCTTACTCCACGAACCCATCACCGCCCGCCTGCTTGGGGCCTCAGCCGCCATACTCGGCGGAATAGCCGTTTTCATCCTCTGCAGACCGGAACATGTGCGAGGATCTTGACGGCCCGACCGGTGTCAGCGCACCCAAATGCACGTAACATGGGCGCTGTGAAGCCGTATCTGAATATCGACTCGCGGCCAGATGAGCTGCGTGCACGGATCAGTGATCAGTGGGTGTTCAAAAATGTCCCTGACCTGGAACGGGCGGTTGCTGATGTGGTGCCCGCATCCGGGCAAAGGGTGGTGTTCGACTGCAGCGCGCTGAGCGTGATTGATATTGCCGGCGCGTGGGTGCTGCATGATCGTATGCAGGAACTCACCGAGGCCGGTATCCCGGCCGGCTTTGAAGGTGTCTGCGACGACCACTTCAAGTTTCTGCAGAACATCATCGACGTCGCCGCGATTCGCGAGTACGAGGCCGAGCCCAGGTTCCTGCCGGAGCAACATCCCTTCGTTGATCGACTGGAGCATATCGGGTCCAGGGCTTCAGGCAGTTTCGAGGATGTCGGCCAAATTGCGCGCACGCTGATGGACGGCCTGCGCAGTCCGCCCCTGATCGTGGTGGGCGAAACCATACGACAGCTGCGCGACACCGGTGTCCGGGCGGTTCCCATTATCGTGACCATCACTTTCCTGGTCGGCATCGTCCTGGCTTTCCAGGCGGCCGCGCAGCTGGAGCAACTCGGCGCCAAGGTGTTCGTGGTGGACCTGGTCAGTATTTCCGTCATGCGCGAGATGGCGGGTCTGATGGCGGCGGTCATGGTGGCCGGGCGCTCCGGCAGCGCCTTTGCCGCCGCCCTAGGCACCATGAAGCTGAATGAGGAGCTGGACGCCATGCGCGTCATGGGGCTGAACCCCAACCAGGTGCTGGTTTTGCCTCGGGTCCTGGGCTTGCTGATCGCGTTGCCGCTGCTGACCGTGATCGCGGACCTGGCCGGGCTGGCGGGCGGCGCCCTGATTGCCATCGGCGTGCTGGATATCAGTTATATTCAATTCCTGGAGCGCGTTGAGTACAGCACCGGGCTGGATGATTTCTATGCCGGCCTGGTCAAAGCGCCGGCGTTCGCGCTCCTGATCGCGCTGGTCAGCACCCTGCGCGGCCTGCAGGTAAAACACGGGGCAGAGGAACTGGGGCGGCTGACGACCCGTGCGGTGGTGGAGTCCATCTTTCTCATCATCGTCGCGGATGCCTATTTCACCACGCTGTTTACCCGGATTGGATTCTGATGGAAACGGTGATCTCAGTTCGGGGCCTGGTTAACCGGTTCGGCAAGCAAGTGGTGCATGACGGGCTGGACCTGGATGTTTACCGGGATGAGATCCTGGGCCTGGTCGGCGGCTCGGGCAGCGGGAAATCCGTTTTAATGCGAAGCATCCTGGGGCTGCAGAAGCCCGCCTCAGGACGCATCGAAGTGCTGGGCCGGCAAATCGGTTTTCAGCGGACCGTGCCGTCCGAGCAGATGGGGGTCCTGTTCCAGTCGGGCGCGCTCCTGTCCGGGCTGACGGTGCAGGAAAACGTGGAGTTGCCGATGGCGCTGCATTCGGACATGACGCTGGAGACGCGTCATGAACTGGCCAGCCTGAAGCTGCTCATGGTGGGCTTGCCGCTGTCGGCCGGAGACAAGTACCCGTCCGAATTGTCGGGCGGCATGAAAAAACGCGCCGCCCTGGCGCGCGCCCTGGCGCTGGAACCGCGCTTGCTGTTCCTCGATGAGCCCACAGCAGGGCTCGATCCCATTGCCGCGACAGAGTTCGATCAATTGATCACCTATCTGCAGCACAGCCTGGATTTGACCATTCTCATGGTCACGCACGACCTCGACAGCTTATTCGGTGTTTGCGACCGCATTGCGGTGCTGGTGGACGGGGGGATAATTGTTGGTACAGTAGAGGAGATTTGTGAATCCAGTCATCCCTGGATCGAAAGCTATTTCGGCGTGCCTCGCGCTCAAAGGGCGCGGGGAGCCTTAAAGGACCGGAAGCGTGGGGAACCGTAACTTCGTCGTCGGCATTTTCGTGACGTTCGCGCTGGGCGCGATGGTCGTGCTGACCCTGTGGCTTTCTGGCCGCCAGGGCAACGAGGCGACCAGCACTTATTCGATGTGTTTTGAACGCGGCGTGAGCGGGCGCAGGCTGGGCGGGCCGGTGTGTTATCTCGGCGTGGAAGTGGGTAACGTCACCCGCACCCAGATCATCGCGGGCGACCCCATGTCGGTGCGGGTGGACATCGAGGTGCTGGATTCGACGCCGGTGGATACGGGGACCTGGGCGTCATTGCTCTACCAGGGTATTACAGGCGTGGCGGTGATTAATTTGTCGGGCGACCCCGGCATGAACTTGCCGTTGAAGACGCCCCCCGGTGAGCAGTACCCGGTGATCGAGGTCAGGGATTCAGGCCTGGCGGCTGTGCTGGCCAACGCGCCGGTGATCATGCAGCGTTTGGATGATTTACTGGAGCGCGCCTCTCTGGTTTTGGGGGGTGAGAATCGGGAGCTGATCACGGAAACTCTGAGCAACCTGGAAGCGGTCACTGACTCGTTGACCGATGAGGCCGAGGGGTTCGCAAGTCTGCCGGCCGAAATCAACACCACCCTGGCGGATATCAGGTCCGGCGTGGCGCTGCTCAGGGAAACGGTATCCGAGATGCGTCCCGGTATGGTCTCATCGGTGGAGCAACTCGCCAGCGCCAGCGAAAACCTGGCCAGGCTCACCGACCGTTTCGAATCGTGGACAGCGGACAATGACCAGGATGTCGAGGTATTCCTGTCGGGCGGGTTGGGCCAGGTCCCGGATTTGATTGCAGACACGCGCGCTGCGTTGAGAGAGGTGGAAAAGCTGATGCGCAGCCTCCGCGAAGAACCCTCCAGGCTGATCTACCGTCCGGCCGAAGACTCAGCGGACATGGAGCGTTGATATGAAGGCATTGCATGGGTATCCAGATATCCGTAGGGCGATGGTGGCCGCATCTCTCTTCGTTGTTTCAGTGCTCGGTCTTGCTGCCTGCGGCAGCCTGCTGGAAACCGAACGACCGGCCGATGTCCGATACTGGCTGGAGCCACTGGCATCGGGTGGTGCCCAGCCGCTGGCGCCTTTTCGGCTGGAACTCGAACTCAGCGTGGTGCCAGGGCTCGATACCGAGCGAGTGCTAATGCTGGATCGCTCAGCCAGGCTGGGGGCCCTGGGCGCGGCCCGCTGGGCCGACAGCCTGTCCGAGGTGCTGGACTCCGTCATGGCGCGCAGCCTGGCTGTCCAGGGCGCGCGGGTCGCGGCGCCTTATGGTGGAAAAGACCCCGAGACATGCCGCCTTGAACTGGCGTTCAGGGAGTTTTTCGCGACCGGTTCGGGTCAGCCCGACGCAGTCAGGGTGAGTGTGTCTGGGCGCCTGGATTGCCCGTCCGAAGGGTGGCAGCTGGCCGCGCAGGAGACTCGCCAGACCACGCAGAGCGCTGATGCCGTGGTGGCCGCGCTGCAGTCCGCGCTGGACGATGTGACGCGCGATATTTCAGGTCAGATCGCCCGGTCACGACAGCCCTAGGCGGGTTTTTCATGACGCTGCTTGTTTTCTATGTTCTGATCGCGTTGGGATTTTCCTTTTTGTGCTCCATTGCCGAGGCCGTTGTTCTCAGCGTGACTCCGACCTACGTCGCGCTGTTGGAGCGCGAAGAAAAGCCGTCGGCTTCGGTGTTGCGTGCCTTGCGCGATGAAATCCACCGGCCTCTGGCGGCCATCCTGACCTTGAACACCATCGCGCATACCGTGGGCGCTGCCGGGGCCGGGGCGCAGGCAGCGGTGGTCTTCGGCAGTCAGTACCTGGGCCTCGCCTCCGCCGTCCTCACGCTGTTGATACTGATTTTCTCGGAGATTATTCCCAAGACCATGGGCGCGCGCCATTGGCGAACACTGGCCCCAGCCACGGCTTACACGCTGCGTTTCCTGGTCTGGATTCTGTACCCCTTTGTCGTGCTGTCAGAGAAGATTACCGGCGGAGCGGCGGAGAGCAACACGCTCAGCGGTTTCAGCCGCAGTGAGTTTGCAGCCATGGCCGAGGTCAGCGCGGAGGAGGGCCAGTTGGCCCAGCGCGAGGCTGAAATCTTGAAAAACCTGATGGCGCTGCGCCGGACCAAGGTGCACGATGCCATGACGCCGCGAACCGTGATTTTCAGCCTCTCGGCAGAATCCACGGTTGAGGAGTACTTCCACCGGCATGATCACGTCAGATTCAGCCGGATTCCTATCTACGAGGATGACCCTGACGCGGTCATCGGGTTTGTGCTTCGTAGCGACATGCTTCTGGCGCAGGGCCGGGGTAACACGCACAAGCACCTGTCTGACTATCGGCGCGATATGCCGTCGCTGCCCGAGACCATCACGCTGGCCCGGGCCTTCAATCTGCTCACGCACCAGGATTCGCACATCGCACTGGTGGTGGATGAATATGGCGATCTGCAAGGATTGTTGACGCTGGAGGACATCATCGAAACCCTGCTGGGGCTGGAGATCGTGGACGAGGGCGACATGTCGGTCGATATGCAGGACCTGGCGCGGCGCAAGTGGCGCAAGCGGGCGAAAAAGATGGGTTTGGAGGAGGAGTAGAGCGCTGGTTTTTCGCCCGTCCCGGACCGCGACGGGTTTACCTTTGGTTGTGTTGCTTGAAGGAGTAGAGCAGTTCAATCACTTCGTTCCGGCGCTCCGCGAATTCGCTCATCGGTACATCCCTGTTCAGGAAATCGGAGTAGGCGTCGCTTGTGGGTGACGTCTCGCTCAAATCGTGGTAGCCCATACTCCAGTTGCGGAATAGTCGGTCAGTGATTCGGCGCTGATCGAGTACGATGTTGCCGATGTTTCGGGGGTCTGCCTGAACGGCCTCATACACCTCCAACACGTCACGCTCCTCGCCTTCAAGCGCTTGTATGAAACTACCGCTGGCATAGAGCAGCATCCCGGTCAGATGGCGCTCGCTGTTGTTTTTCCGAGATTGATCCAGCAGTGCTTTTAGTTCAGCTTTCTGCATTTCACGGGATGCTTTGCTGACATAAACCAATCGGATCAGCTTGCTGGCGGTTTCTGGAGTGTTCATCTTTTGGTGTTGGTTTTGACTCCGGAAATTGTAACCCAGCAAAAAATGCTGGGCCGACACCGCCCCGGGGCATTTGGGTAATAGGTTGCAATTTTTATTAAAGCTATACAAATATTGTACATTACGCGGAATTAGCCTATATTTGTCGCCACAATGATTATACAAAATCATACAATAGTTGAGCTAATCAAATTCGCGCAGGCTTGGGATGGCGGAAGGATTGCTCGGCGGGCGAGGAAGCGAACATGATCAGGTGGCAGAGAACGGGCCCGAAGCGCCACCCGGTGCGGACCAAAATGATTCGCGCCGGCTTCGTGCTGACCGCGGTATCCATACCTTATCTCGCCGCAGGTATCTTGGGTTGGTTGCCGCTTGAAACGGAGGCAATCACCTGGAACAACGTCCGCTTCGTTGCCGGCGCAGCGATCCTTGGCTGTTTGCTTGCGGCAGTGGGTTATGGGAATGAGTAGCGAACGCGCTCATCAATGCAATAAACAGGAGCATTAAGCATGTTCAAAAAATCAGACTTATTCTTCCTCCTGGCCATCGCCATCTCCTTCTTTGTGTCGGGATATTTATGGTTTGGAGGCCAGCGAATGGAGGGCATCTTCACCGCCATCTGGGTCCCTTCGATCCTGGGATTCGGAATCTACTTCAAACTGATGGTCATGGGGTCCCGGGACGATGGATGACTCGATTATTTTCATGACAGGCGTCAGCGTGTTTGGCCTGATGTTGGTGGGTATCGTGATGACGATTCTGGAGTTTCGGAAAATTGCCGAGCACGACGCCCGCAAGCGGGCGGAGCGAGGCGGGCGCCCAGCTGGAGACTGAGCCCGTTGCGGGCCCGCCAGGGTTATCCACGGCTACTCGTATCGTAACGCGTCGATCGGGTCCAGTTGTGCCGCTTTGGCGGCGGGAACAATGCCGAACACAACGCCGACCGCGGCGCAAAAGCCAAAACTCAGGCCTACGGCCCATAAGGGCACGTACGCTGCCGGGAACCCGGGTAACAGCGTAGCGACCAGCGCTCCCAGCCCATAGCCGATTCCGATGCCAACCAGGCCGCCGATCATGCACAAGGTCAACGCCTCGATCAGGAACTGCATCAGGATATCCTGGCGGGTAGCGCCCAGCGCCTTGAGGATGCCGATTTCGCGGGTGCGCTCGGTAACTGACACCAGCATGATGTTCATGATGCCGATACCGCCAACGAGGAGGGAGATGCCGACGATGCCTGCGGAAACGGCCGTGATGGTGTTGATCACCGCGTTGAACGACTCCGTTAGCTGCTCGGGTGTCTGAACGCGGAAATCATCCGGCTCGTTGGCCTTGAGGCCATGTTCCTGCCTCAGCACCCGGCGAATGCGCTCTTTGACCTCTTCCTGGCGGCCGATGTCGTCGACCAACAGCTGAATCTGGATGTCCAGGTCGCGCCGATTACCCATGATGCGCTTGGCGGTGCCGTAGGGCAGCAGCACGTAATCATCCTGGGAGAATCCCAGCAGTTCACCGCGCCGCTCCATTACGGCGACAATTTTGCACCACTCGTTGCCGAGCCGGAAATATTCGCCGATCGGATTCTCGGGCATTTCCAGGTTTTCTATGATGTCCACGCCGATGGCGCAGACGAGTCGGCGGCGCTCGTCATCTTCCCGGGTGAAAAAACGCCCGTTTTCCGGAAATACGCTGTTCACTTCCAGGTAGCTGGGGCCTATTCCGATGACCTGGGAAAATGAAGTCTGGGAACGATAACTGATCGCACCGCGGCGGCCGCTTTGTGTGTACAGAATAGGCGTAATATCCGAAATGCCCTCGATCCTGCGCTCAATCACCTGCATGTCACGGTCGGTCAGGCGCGCGAACCGGCCCTGCAACTGCTTCTTGAAGGGTGTATAGGAGCGAATCGTCAGCGAGTTGCCGCCGAGCCCCGCGAACTGCGCGTTGACGGTGTAGGAAAGCCCCTGGACGATGGAGACCACCGCAATCACCGAGGTGACGCCGATGATAATGCCCAGCGAGGTCAACAATGAGCGGAACCCATGAGCACGAATGGACTCCAGTGCCGAGCGGATACTTTCCAGTAGCATGAACATATTAGGGCCTAGGCCATCCTTTGCTGGCGCTTGTCGGAGGCAATGCGCCCGTCTTCGAGACGAATCACCCGCTCACAATGCGCGGCGATGTCGGGCTCATGGGTCACCATGATGATGGTCTGGCCCTGGTCATGCAGCTCATCGATTAGCGCCATGATTTCAGAGCTGGTCCTGGAATCGAGGTTACCCGTGGGTTCATCCGCCAGCAGGATGGCTGGATTGCCCACCAGAGCCCGCGAAATTGCCACGCGTTGCCGCTGCCCGCCAGACATCTGGTTGGGCAAGGAGTCCAGCCGGTCACCGAGGCCCACACGGTCGAGTGCTTCGGCCGCCATTTCATTGCGCTCGGCACGTTTGATGTGGCGGTAAACCAGGGGTTGCATGACGTTTTTTAGCGCGGAGGCGCGTGGCAGCAGGTTGAAACTCTGAAACACAAAGCCGATTTCACGGTTACGGGCGGTCGCCAGCTCGGCCTCGTTCATGTCGCCCACGTTGCGGCCATTAAGCTGGTAGTTACCCCGCGTGGTGCGGTCGAGGCAACCAATGATGTTCATCATGGTCGATTTGCCGGAACCCGACGATCCGATAATGGCCACGTACTCGTTTTTCTGGATATCCACGCTGACACCATCGAGGGCGTTCAGGGTGAAATCGCCCATCTCATAGGTGCGATAGACATCTCGCAGGGAGATGACGGCGCCCGCATTGGCTTCATTGCCGTTCAATCGTCTTCCTCGTCATCCTTATCCGACGGGTCCGCTTCTTTCACCAGGTCACCGTCGGCCAGGTTTCGCAGCTCCCTGTAGGGCCCGATGATGACTTTCTCGCCCTTCTCCAGGCCTTCCAGGATTTGCTGATCGCTGTCGCTGGAAATGCCCGTCTTGACATCGCGTCGAATGGCTTTTCCGTCTGCAAAGACGAACACGTAGGCTTTTTCTTCCTCGGCACCGCGGGCGTTGTCGTTGTCCTCGTCCAGGCCGATTTCATCCTCGTACTGCACCGCCTGGACGGGTACTGAAATGGTCTCATCGGATGTCTCGGTATAGATGTCCGCGCGCACGCTCATGCCCGGGCGAATCCGGATTTCATCCTGCTCGTCCAGCAGAATCTTCACCAGGAAGGTCAGGCTCTGCTGGCCCTGCGCCTGACGTGCCACAGAGGCGATGGACTGCACTGAGCCTGCCAATGGCGTATCCGGATGGGCTGCCGGGTAGACGTCGGCCCGTTGGCCCTCCGTCACCTGTGCGATATCCGCCTCGTCCACCTGTACCTCGGTCAGCGTCTCTGAGCGGTCGGCGATGACCATCATGGTGGAACCCGGAATATTGGTGGTGCCCGCGATCACGGTTTCGCCCACCTTGACGTCGATCTGAATCACGATGCCGTCAATGGGCGAGCGGATTCGGGTTTTGTCGAGCAGCTCCTCGGACTGGTTGAGCGCGGCTTGCGCCTGCGCCAATGACTCCTCGAAAGAGCGCAGGTCCACCCGCGCGAGGTCGAGCTGATTGCCCAACAGCTCAAAACTGTCCTCGTCTACCAGTTGGGAATCGAACAGGGTTTTTTGCCGCTGGTAGCGCTCCTCCAGATTAGCGATCAGGACTTCCTGGCGCTCGATGGCAATGCGCTGCATGCGCACCTGGGCGCGACGCTGGTCGACCTGCGCCTGGTAGGACTCGGGGTCCAGGGTGATCACCATGTCACCCTTATTGACCGGGTCGGCTTCTTCCACGTGGAGTTCAACCACCTGGCCGATCACTTCCGAGCGCAGTTGCACCTGCTCGCGAAATGCCAGCGTGCCGGAAGCCAGGATGGAACTCTTGATCGGCTTCAGTTCAGCCTGCTGAATCTCGACCTCGGTGGCGTCACGGCCCCCGGTGATCTTCGAAATCAGGGGCAGGCCAACCAGCAGAACCGCCAGGCCCGTGAATATCAGGATTTTTTTCATGGGTAACCCCGGTCAAATCATGGCAGCCCAGATACCGAAGATCAGCACCCACGGCAGGGAAGCGATGATGGCGGATTTGGTCATCGAAGCGCCGGTCCAGCGCGAGTAACCGATGCTCATCAACACCAGCATCCAGAGGTTGGTCAGGTTCAGCGCGCCACCCCACCGCGCCCAGGGATCACCCGGCTCGGCGTGGATGAACAGGGCGTTCATCGACAGCGGCTGCAGCTGGTCCTGCGGCAGCTGGTTGTTGTCCGCCATGAACATGACGACAAAGGCTGCCAGTACGGCAAAAATGCCCACGAACGCGGTCCAGGCGCTGAAAGAGAACCATTGGGTCCACTTGATATCCGCGCCGGTCGTGAGCTTGTTGGCCAGGTGCAGATAGGTGGACTGAATGCCGTAGATGATGAAGGTCATGGCCGCAATCGCGACAGAGGTGGTGACAATGCTCGTGGTGGGTGTCATGAACGAGCGAATACCCTCGGCCGCCTCGGCGCGGCGCTCGGGTGGCTGCATGCGAATGGTGTCCTCGACCAGGAATTCGAAATCGACCCAGGTGAAGTAATAGCTGAACATCGCCAGCGCAGCCAGGATGCTGATCAGCAACGGCCACCACAGCCAGGCGGTGTGGTTCTTGACGTTGTCCAGTGCTTTGCCTGGCGCGGCAATGATGTCCACCAGCGCGTTGAACGCGGTGTAGGAATTCGTGTTCATTTTTTTCTCCCAGAATGGCCATTTATCTATGGCGATCTATCTATGGCGATCGAACTGTGGCGTTGGCCGTGCAGTCAACCTGGAATGACCGTGCGTGAAGTATGCCGATTTTTTTCCATGCGCAACAGGGTCAAAAGTCCCGGTTTCCGGTCTCGTCTTCTATAAGATTAACGCTCATCATTGATTCCGCTGTGCCCAAGTTTCGTATGCCCGCATCCGTGGGCTATCCGAGTGACTGCTCTTTGCTCGCGCAAAAAGATGTACTCGATACATCCTGCAAAGCAGGAGATCGAAAACCAAAGCGTAAAATGACGAGCCTTGAGTTGAACCTTCACCAGAAATTGAAGCTCGAAAGGTAAACTTGAAAGCAGATGTAGCCACAGCCGGTCTGGTAAAGAGAACCAGGCAAGGAGTATAGATATGCTGATCAGGAAGGCGCCGGAAATTCGGGCATCCGAGATTACCGACGAGACCGTCTATCTCAATCGACGGCAGTTTTTGGCCGCAGCCGGTATTACGGCCGCCGGCATCGTGGGTCAGAGCACGGCCCTGGCTGCGATCGCGTCCGACCCCAGGGCTACCGGGCGGGTGCTGCAAAATGTCAGCGAGAGCTCGCTCAGTCTGAATGAAGCGCCCAATTCCTGGTCAGACGTCACCACCTACAACAACTTCTACGAGTTCGGCACCGGTAAATCAGACCCCCATGAGAATGCCCAGGCGTTTCGGTCTCGTCCGTGGCAGGTGGAAGTGACGGGGCATTGCGACAAACCCGGCAATTACGCTTATGAGGACGTGATCAACGAGAACATCCTGGAAGAGCGCGTGTACCGGCTGCGTTGCGTGGAGGCCTGGTCCATGATCGTTCCATGGGTCGGCATACCGCTGTCAGACATCCTGAAAAAATTCGAGCCACAATCCAAGGCCAAATACGTGCGGTTCAGGACGCTGTATGACCCGGAGCAAATGCCGGGTCAACGCCGGCGCATACTGGACTGGCCATACGTGGAAGGCCTGACCATAGAGGAGGCCATGCACCCGCTGACCATGATGGCCGTCGGGGTTTATGGACGCGTGTTGCCCAACCAGAACGGCGCGCCCATGCGCCTGGTGGTGCCCTGGAAGTATGGCTTCAAAAGCATCAAGTCGATCAATTACATCGAGTTTACCGACCGGCAGCCAAAAACCAGCTGGGAGCTTTCCGCCCCGCAAGAATATGGTTTTTACGCCAACGTCAACCCGGGCGTGGATCACCCCCGTTGGAGCCAGGCCACCGAGCGGGTGATTGGGGCAGGCCTTTTCGCGCCCCGGCGCGACACGTTGATGTTCAACGGATATACCGAGCAGGTCGGCCACCTCTATTCCGGCCTCGACCTGCGCCGCAACTACTGAGCCAGCCCGTGGTTTTGCAGCCCGGCGGCAAGGCTTTCCTGGGCCTGAGCAAGGCGCTACTGTGGCCCTTGTGCCTGGCGCCACTGCTGTTCATGGTGTTGGGCGTCTTCCAGGTATCTGGTTATGGCCTGGGCGCCAACCCCATCGAGGAACTGTTGCACCGCTGCGGTGAATGGGGCCTCAAGTTCCTATTGATCACCCTGTCCATCACGCCATTGCGGCGGATAACGGGCTGGAGCTGGCTGGTCCGCTACCGGCGGCTGCTGGGTCTTTTCGCCTTTTTCTACGTCATGCTCCACTTCGTGGTGTATATCTGGCTGGACCGGCAGCTGGACCTGGGCAGCATCGTCGAAGACATCGTGAAGCGTCCTTATATCACCATCGGTATGGTAGCAATTGTGATGTTGATTCCGCTGGCGGTGACCTCCACCCGAGGCATGATGCGCCGCCTGGGCCGTCGCTGGCAAAAGCTGCATCGGCTTGTCTACGTGATTGCGATCCTGGGTGTGTGGCATTTCTGGTGGCAGGTCAAAGCCGATTTCCTCGAACCTTCGATCTACGCCGGCATCCTCGCGCTGCTGCTGGGTGTTCGGCTGTGGTACCGAAAGCGCCCGGCAAAACAGCTACGCTAAGCATTTAATTTGGAATACACTCTTCGATTGCCCGGTGACGGCGCCGGGTATCAAAACGTATGGCCTCAAGGAAATTTCACTCATGACCAACCTCGCCTGGCAGGAAAGAAAAACCAAAGCGTTTGCCCGCGGCATGGGCAATATTTTTCCGATCTATGTCGACCGCGCTTCCAATGCTGAAGTCTGGGACGTTGACGGCAAGCGATACATAGATTTCGGCGCGGGTATCGCGGTGCTCAATACCGGGCATTGCCATCCCGAGATCGTTGCCGCGGTGCAGGAGCAGGTGGGGCGTTTCAGCCATACCTGCGTCATGGTCAACCCCTATGCCAGCGCGGTGGAACTCGCGGAGCGGATCAACGCAGCGGTGCCGATCCATGATGCGCGCACCATGTTTTGCACCACGGGCGCCGAGGCGGTGGAGAACGCGGTCAAAATTGCGCGTTCAAAGACGGGCCGTCCGGGCGTCATCGCTTTTTCAGGCGGTTTTCACGGGCGCACCAACCTGTGCATGGGCCTGACCGGCAAAGTGGTCCCCTACAAGAAAGGCTTTGGTCCCTTTACGCCGGAAATCTTCCACGCGCCTTTTCCCGCCGAGTACCTGGGCGTCAACCGGGAAGATGCCTTGCACGCGCTGCATGCCCTGTTTAAAGAAGATATCGAGCCTTCACGCGTGGCCGCGATCATTGTCGAGCCCATCCAGGGCGAAGGCGGATTCTACCCGGTGCCTAAAGGCTTTATCGGCCAGTTGCGCGAGGTGTGTGATGAATACGGCATCGTGTTGATCGTGGACGAAATCCAGACGGGCTATGCCCGGACCGGCAAGATGTTTGCCGTGGAATACGATGCTGTGGAGCCGGACATCATCACGCTGGCGAAAGGCATTGCCGGTGGCTATCCCATTGCCGCGGTGAGCGGCAAAGCGGAGATCATGGACGCGCCCGATCCGGGTGGACTGGGCGGCACCTATGCGGCCTCACCACTGGGTTGCGTGGCCGGGCTGAAGGTCCTGGAAATCATCGAGCGGGAGTCCTTGTGCGATCGCGCGCTTGAGATCGGAGAGCGGCTACAGACGGGCCTGGCCGCGATCGGTGAACGCCACCCCGGCCGTGTCGGTGATATCCGTGGCAAAGGCGCCATGGTGGCGATGGAGTTGGTGCACAACGGCGACCAGAATCAGCCGGACGCGAACCTGACCGCGGACCTGGTACGTCGGGCTGGTGAGGCCGGGCTGTTGCTGATCTCGTGCGGCGTCAGGGGCAACACCATTCGAATCCTCGTGCCATTGACGATTCCGTTCGAGCACCTGGATGAGGGTCTGGACATCCTCGGGCGAATTTTTGATGAAGCGCTTGCCTGAGCCGCCAACCCGGGTAGGTCTGTTCGGATGTACGCCTTTTCTGCTCGGCTAAATCTCCGCCGGCAGGGCGCGCGTTTAATCGCCCTGGCATTATTGTTGTTGCTGGCGCCGGGCCAGGCCGTGTCAGATGAGGTGCTCCCCTACGCGGAAGGCGAAACGCCCCGGTTCGATTGGTACTATGCCGCGGCATTCGGCACCGGGCGCTACAGCGCCGGTGAGCGAACGGTCACGGCCCTGCGTGTTCCCCTTGCCTGGGCGCTGAACAGGGAGGAAGAGGCGAAGGCCCGCGTCCGCCTGCTGGCTCCGGTTACCCTGGGCGCGGTCGATTTTGGCCTTGAAGACGTGATCGATGACCCGCTGGATTCTGTCTCGATGCTGATGTTCACGCCGGGCGTTGAACTCCAGTGGCCGGTGGGCGATCAATGGCGGGTTCGCTCGTTCGCGTGTGTGGGCGGCGGTGTCGAATTCGATGGCGATGACCGGGCGTGGATCTACGCTGCAGGCATGAGCGCCAGGCGTGATCTTGCCTGCCAAGGGATCCGGTGCCGTCTGGGCCTGGCATTGACCTGGGCGGGGTTCAACTCCAGCCAAAGGTCGCGGGACGACATGTCCAACGTATCCGCCGGGCTCGATGTCATATTGCCGGGCGCCGCGGAAGGGTTCCA